>Ga0123519_10002653_pt1 | contig 30064 bp, 48 predicted proteins | sample YelNatPaOPRAMG02_FD_87396 | JGI IMG/M metagenome (GOLD analysis project Ga0123519, IMG submission 87396) | Hot spring microbial communities from Yellowstone National Park - Yellowstone National Park OP-RAMG-02 (version 2) | ecosystem: Environmental > Aquatic > Thermal springs > Hot (42-90C) ... | reverse complement strand
CCAATCTCTGCTTCAATCGGGTATGTATCTTTTACATCAAAATTAACCCCATCATTACTCCACTCAACATCTAAACTTCCATTTATATCGCTCACTGCTGTAAATATTAACTCATTAAAATTGTATACAATCTTTGCTTCTGAAGTCCAACTTGCTTCATCACCAATTCCACTACTTTTTGCAATCAACTCTCTCACATCAGGTTTTACATTTATAAATGCAATGTCTAAATTTATTCCAACAAAAAACTGCAATTTTTCCTCTGTATCATAATACTCATTACTTATATAAAATCTATAAAACAAATGCCAAATTTTTATAGGATTATAAATTGGTATTTCAGCATTTTCTTTTTCATTAAACTTTATTCTCACTTCATTTGGAACATTTACAAAAATTATTGTATCACCAACAAATTCAATTGGTTCATCTATCCTTTCTTTCCTCATATCATACTCATAATACTTATATGTTGTAAATGATGTTTGTGCTTTTAACAACGCAATTTCTTGTTGTAAAGTCCTAAAAGGTTTTAATTTTATTTCAGTCATAGTTTTTTTACACTCCTTATTTTATATTTTCAAATGCCTTTTTTAATATTCTGTTCAATTGGTCGGGTTTAATTAAATACACTACATTTTTATCACCATTAACATATATTGTTAATCCTTTCTCACTAAATTCAACATTTTTAATTTTATTATTTTTCTTTTTCAAAGACATTGCTAAAAAAGGTGTAATTGTTTTTAATAAATTTAATATAAACACCTCTGTTTCTTGTGTTATCAACTCTATTTCTTTTACTTCAACTACTTCTGTTTTTATATTGTTTTCTATATTATCTTTTATATTATTTTTTATATTGTTCCCTATATTATTGTTATTATTATTTTTAATATTGTTTTCTATATTGTTTTTCATATTTTTATTTACCTCTTTGTATAAAATATAAAATTATTACAATTGCTACAACTATTAAAACAATATATATTAAATACTGCTTTATCGGGTCTAAAAGTCCTTTTACAGTCCTCCCAACAACCTGTCCCGCAGTTTCAGTTGCACCACCAACAATATTAACAATTTTTTGTTGTATAGATTCACCTACCTTTTCAAACAAACTCTTTTTCTCTGCTTCAATAAATTCAACATATATCCCCGCCTTCTCAAATATACTCTGTAAAAACAATCCATATCCTCTCACTTTTGGCAAAACTAATGTTTTTGGTCTTTTATAAGTAAAATAAAAATATAACTTCGCATTTTTACTATCAAATTCAACCTTTTCATATACAACTTCAGGTGCTTGTCTTTCTATAAACATCCTAAAATCTTTTAACTTACTTTCACTATATCTTATCACTCTAAATATGAAAACATAATCACCACCAGTTAGTTCATCACTAAAATTTAACATATTTTTTCCACCTCCACAAAAAATAAAAATCTTACTTACTTGCAACTAATACCAAAATTATTATTAACACCACTGCAATAGTTATATACGGCGCATTTCTTTTCAACAATTCTAAAAATGGAACTTGCACATTTGCTTGTTGCACCGTCACTTGTGGTTGTATTACTAATCCTTGTGTTGCCTGTCCAGCAGCTCCAAATACACCAGCAATTTTTTGTCCTAATTGTTGCCCAGCTTGTGTAATTTTTTGTATGGAGTTTATCACATTTTCAGCATCACTGCTCAATGGTGCACTTACCTTATAATCTCCCAACTGAACTTCATATGTTCCAGCCATATTTTTTTATCCTCCTTTTTATCTAAAAATTTTATTATTTTTTTGCAATTAAAATCAATATTAACATAAATAAAAATATCCCACCACCAATCAATATATACATCATTGTTTTTTCATTTCCAAAAAAACTTTGTTGTTGTGGTTGTTGTTGCACTTGTTGTTGTGGTTGTTGAATTTGTAACCCCAGCGTTCCAAACTTTACCTGTTCACCTTTTGCTAAATTTACTATAGGTTGCACTGCAGTTGATACTTTATTTACTATATTTGAAAAATTTTCAATCCAAGCAACAGCACTATCAATAAAACTTTTTTTTGTAGGTTCTGTTTGTATTGGTGGTTTCCACGCAGCCTCAAACGGATTTGTGTATAAACTTAATGAAGTCCCGTTCATTTTTATTCCCTCCTATCTTTTTATTATAACAACAAAAAACATCATAAAAAATATAAATAATACAATTCCTAAAATTAAAAATAAGTTAATTCCAGTTCCTTCCTTCTGTGTTTGTATTCCCTGCGGTATCAACCCAATTGCTTTTTGTTCCGCTTCACCACCCTCTCTCAATATTGCTTCTTTTTTTGCTTCTGTTGTAGGATATTTCCTGTATATTTGCCACTTCACTTCATCAAGTCCATATTCTACATTGTCAAAAAAAATCTGCCAACAATCTTTATACATCGGGTCAACTGCACCAACAACTTCAACTCTCACCCCGCCTTTATTTCTGTATTCTTTTATATGGTCTTTTATCCAATCCCACATCTCACCAACTTCTTTTATTCCTACTCCACTCTCAATAAATCTCTCACTCCATTCTAACACTTCATCCTTACTTACATACCACCCAACCTCATCTTTTAACCTTTTCTGTATGTAATTACTTATCTGTTCTAACAATTCATATTTCCTTTTTGTTGCTTCTAACAAATTTCGTTCCTCATCAGTTAACAATGATTTTGTCCTTGTTTCAACCTCATTTATCTCACTTTCACTCAATATAGGTGTTGAAAAAACTTTATTTATAAAATCAACTTTTTTCTGATATTCATCAGGTAAGTTTATCAATATCCCAACCTGTTCTAAATGTATTGTATTCCACTTTTTTAATGTTTCATCTAATAAATCTGTTATTGTTTTTCTTGCTTCACTTTTTAGTATATCAAACGCCTCGTAAGAAAAATTTTTTAAATACTTGTTATAAAAATATTCCCAAACTTGTTTTGTTCTTTTATTTTGTTGTATCTCACTATATTTATTTATTTCATCTGCAGTTTTTTTCAAACTAAAAAGGTTTATAGCAAACTCAACTGCTTGTTGTTTTCTTTGTTGGTTCTCTTGTTCTCTTGTTTTTGCTTTTTCATACCACTCATCAATTTTTTTCAAAACTTCCATTTTTGTATTTTCAAACTCTGCTTCTAACTCTGCATCAATCTCTTTCTCAACTTCATCAGGATTAAAACAATTCACCCCTTCTGTATAAACAACTTTTTTAATCTCACTCCACCACTCTAAAAAATATGGTTTCAATTGGTCAACAACTTGTTTCTCAATACCTCTTGCCTTTGCAACCTCTACAAATGCTTTTCTTACAACCTCACTTTTATTCCAAATTTTTTCTAATAACTTTTTTCTAAAAACTTCTTTACCAAATGCTCTTTTCCAAACTTTACCCCAACTTAAATACAAATCAATTTTTTTTCTTACATCAGCACCTAAATCTGTATCTAAAATTTTGTTTATATCCTTACCGCTTATTGTTGAAATTATTTCCAACGCAACCTTTCCCTCATCTGTTTGAAATACTTGTGTTGTTGCTAAAAATGTTATCTCACCTTTCAACCTTTTTAATTCAATTTCTTTATCTGCTAACTCACTTTCATACACTTTTACTGCATCACTCTCACTTATTTTATATACTTGTTGCCATTGTTTTATCAACTCATTTCTTTTTGCCTTAAACTCGTCTATTTCTTTTTGTTTTTCATTTATCAACTGCTGTTTCTTTTCAACCTCAATCTGTTCAGGCGTTTTATATCCAATATACAAATCTTTAAACTGACTTAAATTTTGCGGTTGCCAAATGTTAAACTCATCAATACATTTTTTCTTAAATTCCACATCAAAAGTCCTTCCAACAATTTTCAATAAAAACAAACTTACAAAATTTTTATTTACATACACACTCCAATCACCATTTGGATTTTGGTTTCTGTAAAACTCGTTTATCATCCTTATTGTTTCAATTATATTATCACCATATTGTTCTTCATAACTCCAATATATCCTTCTTTGTATTGTGTATGCTAAATAAGATAAAACTTTTTCATCCCGTTCTTTTGATATTTTATACAAACTATACAACCTTCTCTTTACTGCCTCATCAGTTCTAAAACTTGGTATATTGTCGTAAATCAACTGCCACAACTCTTTTAAAAAATTGTCGTCATCCAATTTTTTTGTTAATCTAACTATTATACTATCAAATGGTGGTTGGTTCGTTATATATTCAGAAGTTTCATCTCCAACATTGGTAAGTTTCAAAATTATCCGTTTTGGTATTGTTGGTGCTACAAATTTTAATTCAGGTGGTCGTTTTAATACAATCGTCGGTGCTGTTATTTGTATTGGTTGTGTCTGTTGTGTTCCAACACTAATTGTTGGTAGCCAACTTGTTTGATATGTAAAAGAAGTTCCCCAAGACATTATTTTCTCACCTCAATTTTTTTACTAACAATCACTAACTATGGAGAGGTAGGTATTTTTCAACCTACCTCTCCTTTCCTTTTAACTTTATTGTGTAATTTCTTGTGTCACAACTCTTACTTTAGAAACACCAGTCGGGTTGTTTATATCTAATGACAACCTTATACTATCAACATTTCTTACATCTAACAATCCTTTTAAATCCCTGTCGCTGTCAAAATCTATCACTAAAACTCCTGTCTGCAAATCACTAAAAGGTATCCCATAAAATTTTGCATTTTCGTTCCTTCCTGCATTAAAACTCATATCATACTCTGTAATGTTCTCGTTTACAACAACCTTTACATTATTTATCAACGAATTTGAAAAAACTCCATTATCAATTGCCATAACATATATTTTTCTTATCATATTACCTTTTGGCAATTCAATTCTGAAATCAGTAGAAGCACCAGTATTTACTGCTTCTTTGTAAAGTTGTCTATTGACTGCAAACACACCACTAATTTCAGGTAAGTCAACAGTGTAAACTTTCACTTCAGCTTCCTGTATTGTCCATCCACCTGCTGTAAACCCAGTTTGTATATCGTTTATATCGCCAAAAGTTATTGAAAGGTTTACTGGGTTAAATAAAGTAGGATTAAACAATGTAAAATGTGATGGTTGATACAATCTCGGATTTAACAAGTCGTTCCCTCTCTCATCCTTTGTTATAAAAGCATTCTCAATCACATCAGGACAAGCAAAATTTAAATCATATGAACCAAATACATAATATGTATTTGTATCACTACCACTTACACTCCCTTCAGGAAGGTTGTTTATGTTTTCTTGTAATCCTTTTTGTTCATAAGCAGACATTTTCAATATATCAACTGCACTTAAATTTTTAATTGTCACTGTCTTGTCTGATATTGCAGTCAACTCAATTCGTTTCAAAATAGTTGCAGGTGAGTCAATCACGTGTGTTCCATAATCATCTCCAGCACTAAAGTTCCCTTTTATTCCCAACTTTATCCTTATCTGAAGTTTTTTGCTTACATATACTCGTGGTAATTCCACTGTCTTCACTTCGTTTTCTTTAAAATCAACTACTTTTAATAGTTTTAGTTGTTGTTTCATTTTGTTTTTTACACCTCCTCTTTTTATTTTTTTTATTCAAAAACTATTTTTTTGATTTCTATCTTGGTAGTGCTTTCTTCAGGTATCAACTTGCCAAAGATTAACTCTTCAACAAGTTTTATCCTTGCTGACACTACCAAGATAACTGCTGTGGTAATTACAGCAATTACCACCATCCATCCAATACTTACCTTTTTCATACGCCTAATACTATTTTTCTAACTGGAGCAATTCTCCAAATCAATGCTACTACCACTATCACTACCAACACTAATATTAACAACGCCTTCCAATCAACTTTCATCCTTCCTCACCTCCTTTTTAACAAAGGTAGTGCCAACAAATACTAACAACACTTTGATTTTATTATAAATAATTTTTTGTTGTTTTTTCTATAAAATTTATATAAACTTTATATAAAGTTAAAAAATTCAACTTTTTCTACTAATTTTTTTAAATATTATATGTTCGCCATCATATTCAATATATTCAAACTTGTTCAAATTTCTTATCCTTCTTACAATCTCGCTATTAAAAATTTTTTCAAGGTAAGCAATGTCTGAAGGTTCAATCTGTTGAAAAGTTATAATCTTTGTTGCCAACCCTCTAAAAAGTTTTGGCACATCGGTTGGTCTATGTGTTATTCCTATTATTGAAACCCCAATGTGTCTCGTGTCTCTCATCAACTTGTCCAATGCCATCGGGTATGAAGACGCACTACAAAATCTCCCAATTTCCTCAATTACAAAAACACAATTCTTTAATTCGTTTACAATTCTACATACAACTGAAAATATATATTTTATATCCTCTTCGCTCGGGTGGTATGAAATTTTAAAAGAAGGTGCGAACCTATATTTCATACAATACCCAGCAAAATGTTCAAACTTGTCAACTTGTATCCCAACATCGTTATATTCACCTAAAGTGTCAAACACAATTACTCTCGGTTCTTTTTTAATCAAACTTTTTGCTAAAGTTGTTTTTCCACAACCCCTTCTACCAAAAATTAAAATTATTTCACTATTATTCATTTTTTTGTTCTTTTTTTGGTTTTGTTAAACTTAATACTAATCTTGGTGCTACTACTACAATAACACTCACTACTAAACTAAATTCAGGTGTCATCTTTATCGCATACTTGTCCAACACTGCTTTTGTAGGTTTTGCTAACATCTCACTTTCAGCATCGTTGATTTCCCAATGTTCACCAGCCCTTGTTGCAATCACCTTAAACAAATTGCTGTATAACTGCTTCAATGCATCAACTTCCAACTCTAACAACTCAATACCAACAGGTTGTTCTTGTATTTGTTCTTGTCCTTCTATTTTTGTCTCTGTTTCTATTTTTTCTTCACCATTTTCTAACTTCTTTTTTGCTTCTTCAACAATCTGTTCTAAATTATCCTGTGGTATTTCATTTACTTTTTCTTTATTATTCTCATCCATATCGGTGGAAACACCTCCTCTTGTTGTGTCTGTTGTGCTTGTTCTGTCTGCTGTTTTGTTTGTTGTTGTATCTGAATTTCTTTCATTGTTTCTATTTTTTTTTTATCTTCACTCTCACTTTCTGTTTTCTGTTCTTGTATTTTTTGTTCTTGTTGTTCTTTTTGTTCTGCTTGTTTTTCCTTTTCATCTTTTTTTAAAAACTCAACTCCATTTTCTTTCAACTTTTCAACACAATAATATACCTGCAACGGATGACATCTGCTACACTCTTTTTCTATTCTTTTACATAATCCTTTATCTTTCATTTCTTTTTTAACAAACTCTCTCACTTCCTTATTCCCATAAAATTCTTTGTTATATCCTTTCCCAATTTTTTTCATATTATCCCCCTCCCATATATTTTTCTTAAAAAGTAAAATTTTTGTCCTTTATAATACTTCTCAATATCCTTTTTTGTTGCCTTCCCACAATACTTCACAACTTTTGCTACAGGTTGTTTTTTCTTTTTATCCCATACACTTTTCATCAAATATTTATAAGGTTTCCCGTGTATAAAATAAATTTTATAATACATTTTGTTTCCTCATATATTTATTGTAATACTCCCTCATATATTCTCTCATATACTTCCTTCTTTTTTCATCTCTACATTCTAAACATAATTCTTTTTTAGTCATTGAAAAGAAAATTTTGCCGCATTTTTTACATCTTTGTTTAATTTTTTCAACTATTTCCTTTGGTGCTTTCATCCTTTTTTACTTTGTTAATATATTTCATAAATTTTTGTATTTGTTCTACCTTTTCAATTTTTTTTAACTCATCTGTCTTTTCAATTTCATACAACCCGCTCAATACTTTGTCAATTAACTCTATTATTCTATCCGTTGTTGGTAAAGGTAAGTCAACTTTTTCCTCTTGCTTCATTATTTTTCCAAGTCGGTGTAATAACAATAAATACAACATCGCCTTTTCATTGTATGCATCTAACTTTATCTTTGCATTTTCATCAATATATTTCAAAATTAACTTATTCAAAAATTCAATCGGGTTTAACTCACCATCAGGCGTTTTCTCCAAAACATCTTTTTTATACTTCCAAATCATTGATGGTGTTATATGTTCCCCGCTTGCCTCTGCAATCTTGCTTATCCTTGTTGTTGGAACTTTCATCAACATTAAAAACTCGTAAAGTTCTCTATTTTTACTTCTTTTAATTTTATGTGTCTTCATTGTAAAACCAATACTTTTTTTCTTTTTCTACCATTATTGGTTCTTTTCTTTTTTCTTTTTTTGGTAAAACTCACATAATTTTACTATTGCCTTGTTTTCATCTTTATCAAATTCTTTCAATGTTTCTCTTACAAAATTTGCTTCATCATATGCTAAAATAAAAGTTATCAATACTGCCTTTGGTATTGCTTTTTCAACTTCATTATCAAATTGTTTTCGTTCTTTTTCAAACTTTTTTATTATATCAATTGTTTTCAAAAATCTTGCATACCTGCATTTATCTAAAACTAAAACCTTTCTCAACTTATCTTTATCATATTTTTTTTGTAATTCATATATATTCAACGCCATTAAATACCTGTCAGGTATCCCTCTCAAGTTATTAAATCTTATACTGTCAATACTTGCTTCAATCTCTTTTATTTTCTCTTTCAACTCTTTTTTGTCAATCTCACCTGCTAAATTATTAAACCTTATACTATCAACTAAAGCATCCACCTCGTCCATTTCTACAACATAACAAGGTATTTTTTTTTGTCCTAACTCTTTTGCAGCTAAAAATCTGTGTTCACCATCAACAATAATATACCCGCCTTTGCCGTTCTTTCTTACTACAATTCCACCTAACATCCCGTATTTTTCTATTTGCTTCTTCAATTCTTCAAATACCAACTTACTCATTGTATTTGGGTTTTTGTCCCAAACTTGTATTTTTTCTATTGGTATCTCTTTATATTCAATCTTCATTTTTTTATAAAAAGTCCCCCACTATATAAAAATTTAATAAAAACAGCAGGTAGGTTGAAAAAACCTACCTACCCAACCTCTACCAAGATGTTTTTTTGGTGGTTTTATCTGCTACCACCTTTTGCACCGCCACTTGCTCCGCCTGTCATTTTTTTATACCTCTTTCTAAAAAACTCTACACAACACAATGTTGTGCGATTGTTTTCTTTACTCTCTCTGACAAACTATCAAATTCAACTTTAATCAAATCATATTTAATCAAATCATAATTTTTAAAACTATCCTTCCAATCTACCAAATAAATATAATTCCCAAACTTGTCTTTTATCGGTTTACCATTTTTTATTGGTAAACAAACTCGTAAATCACTTGAAAAACTATGATATTGCCCAATATCATTATAATTTTTTTGCACAAAATCTTTAAATTTGTAATACACTTCTTTTTTCTGTTTGCCTTTTGATAACAAAATACCCTTTTTGTAAAATAAACTATGATAATCACTTAAACTAAAACTTCTATCTATCCAACTTGGTATATGTTTCAAAACATCGTTAAAAGTTAAAACATAATAATCTTTAATTTTTTCTGCTTCTCTCACTGCTTCCATATACCAACTAAATCCATCTACAGTCCACTCTGATTTTACAATCTTTGTTTTGTTCCCACAACAATTTACATTATTTACATTTCTATACAAAAAATAACTATCTGCATATCCAACTTCAATCTCATATTTTTTTGCTAATTCATCAATTTTGTCAAATGCTTCTTTCAACCTTAAAGCATCATAAACATAAAATCCATTCAAAAATATACAATCTTTTTTAACATATTCCGCAAACTTTTTATCACAATATTTTAACAAGTTGTTATTCAATTTAAACCCTTCAATTGTTATGGTGTTTGTGCCTGCCTTTTTTATACTTTCAAAAAATCTTTCAATATCAACATCACTTATTCCAAAAATAAATGGTTGTATCCTCACAATTGTTTCAATTCCCATCTCATTAACTTCTTTCAAAATCTCCAATCTATTTTCAACACTTGGTGCGTTCGGCTCTATTGTTTTTATTTTATCATTATCAAGACCAATCAAACTTATCCTGAACAAAAACTTGTCCCTGTCAAACTTGTCAAACAAATCTAAATACTTTTTTCTGTATTCTTTATCAGCCAAAATACCACATTTTGTTGAAATATTTAAAGGATATTTGTAATGTAAAAACACTTTCAACGCTTCGTATGTGATTCCTTGCCACTTTTCTTTCGGTTGGAATATCTCAGTAATTGTCCCAAATAGTATCGGTATCTTTCTACTTAACATCGTTCTTACAATTTCCTCTTTACCTTCTAAAATTCCTTCATATAAAACTTCATACAAAATGTTGTTTAATTTTGCAATTTCTTTTATTCCTAAATCATCCTTCAATTCTTTGCTTTCTAAAATACACATCCTTCCTAAATTCGCAAAACAATAATGACACCCAACATAACATTGCTTATATGTATCAAATCTTAAAGGATAACTGCATCTAAAAAGTCCGTCATAAATACTTAAACTGCTTGGATATTGGTAAGTCCTTTTTGGAAAAAATCCAATTTTTAATCCTTCATCTCTTGTAATCATTTTTTAATTCCTCCAATACAAACCTTTTCATATAAAAAATATCAAATCTAATATCGTATCCTAAATTTTTTAAAATTGTGTAGAAAGGTTTTTGGTGAGATAAACTTTGTAGGTAATAATGCGTTAATTCGTGTGCTATGTAGAATTCTCTATATTGTTGTGGTGTTGCTTTTATTGTTTCCATATTTAATTCTTTTAAAACTTTGTTTGCTTTTTTTATATTTTCTCTACACCACTTATCAACAAAAATCCATTCAGGCAATGTTATTGCTCTACTACCACTACAACCTCTACTAACTTTTTTTATATTTACAACAGGTGGTATTATATTAAACTCATCAACAAAAAGTTTTACTGCCTTTTTAATATCATTTAACTGCTTGCTTTTCAAGTTCTTCAAGGTTTTTTTTCAATCTTTCAATTCGTTTCTGTTTTAATTCTGTTATTCTGTTTACAACAATAAATTTTTCTAACAAGTCAATAGTTCCTTCCTGAAAAACATATTCAACAATATAATATAATAAGTTTGAAATCCCAATCTTAATTTTATACTTTCTTTCCAAATACTCGTTATACCCTTTTAACCTTTCATAAAAATTTTTCATATACTTTTTTTACAAAATTAAATTTTGTTTGTCAAGAGGTTCAGAAAAAATTTTTTCATTTGGTTTATACTCTCTAATAATCAATCTGTTTCTATCTCTATATTGAAATAAATATATTTTAACTTCTTTACTTTCTACAAAATCATATTTGTTCAATTCCTCCAATCTTTTCAAAATGTTGCTGTCATATGACACTTGCACAAATACCAATCTGTCCTTCTTCATCGCAATTATATCGCACCCGTATATGTCATTTCCTTTGCTTATCCAAATCCATCTCCCATCAACAAAAATTTTTCTAACAAAATTTTTCTGCACCCATATATCTTTGTATCCATAACTCTCTATAAATTTTTTTGCCTTTTGTTGATAATACTTACCTTTTCTTGTTCTTACAACCATCTTATTTCTCCACTTTCTTCATCTTTCACCAAATAATGGTATCCGTGTTCCTGGCAATACACTTTAAACAACTTTTCATTTTTTCTCAATCTTACTTTTTCAATATCGTCATCCAACACTGATAACCAATAATTGTCAGGTATCAATCCTATTTCAGTTCCTTTTATACACACTATATTGTTTTTTGCTTTTCTGTTTTTCATTTTTTTTACAACCCCCTTCTTTATTTTTTTTCAATGCTTAAAATTCTTGTTTTTATAACTTTCATATATTGCTGTTTAATCTCATCAGGTATTGCTTTTGTGTCAACCTGTTTCCTTTCACTCTCTTTCACTTTCAAAATATAATTCCCAGCAACATAGTTCCCCGCTTCATTAAAGATTTTTTTCACTTCTTCATATAATTGTTCATACCTCTCTTTACTCTCTCGCAATTTTTCCATTTCATCCAACATCTCAACCACTCTCTCATCTACAACAAATTTTGCTTCTTTCAACTCACTATCAGGTTGACAAATAGTTCTAAACCCGCATATCTCACAAAATTCACATTTTTTCTTTTCGGGATATTCTCTTTTTTTCACATATTCCCAACTTCTTTCTAACATATCAACAATCCTTCCACATAATTCATAATCAAGTTGCACAGGTAATAATTTTTTATGTCCTCTGCTAAACAACACCAAAATTCCTTCCTCGTATTCGTGTCCATACAAGTATAATTGAGTTTGGTATATATATTTTTTCAAATATGGTTTCTTTTTAAAGTCGTCATAACTACTTACACTTCTAAAAATATTCTCACTTACAGTTTTTATTTCAAATGGTATCCGTTCGTGTCCATCTTTAAATTTTCCGTCAACCTTACCTCTTAAATACACTTCACCATTTTTTTTCAACTCAAAAGGTTGCTGAAATTCAACTACCTCAATTCCACTTTCTAAAAACTGCTTCAAAATAATTTTTTCTAACTCACTCCCGCTTTCCATAATGTCAATAATATCTGTTGTTGGTTTTTCTCTTTTATCCCAATCCAAAACTGAATACACAAGGTATCTCTCACACTCAACAATATCGCTTGCAATAAATGTGCTTCTTGGATACCTCTGTATTTTACTTTCTGCTCGCTTTTGTAATGCTTCCTGCACCTTGTTTATAATTTCTATTGCTTTCATAACAATTTTTCCTCCTGTTGTGGTTTTTGTTGTTGTATTTTTTGTTTTGCTTCTTCAATCTCTTTCCTTCTTTTTATTTCCTCGTTATACCACTTTTTAATTTTTTCAAAACAAAATTCCAACCTTCTACCCGTCAACTCATCAACATTCTCAACTCCGTGTATAAACTTTGTTTTTCCATTAAACTCTGTCAACTTCCTCAAAATTGCTTTATAATTCTCTTCAGGTATTTCGCCGTATATTTCTTTCAACATTAACTCAATTTCTTTTTGTTTCATTTTTTCTTCATCGGTTGGTTCATCCTCTTTTTTATACTCAACTTTTTTAATTTTTTCAATATTCAACCCCGCATTTCTTAAATCGTCCCAACTAAAATACAATCCCAAAATCTTTTTTATAAGTCGGTTATGTAAATTCGTCACCGCCTTTTTAATTATATCGTTTAGGTCTATTTCCTCAAGTGGTTTTTCAACACCCTTACTTTTCGCAAAAAATTGGTCTCTTGTGCTTGCAGTCCCAACCTCCGCAACTTCGTTCCCTCTCCAACTTGCGACACCTTTCGCAATTATCAGTATATATTCACCTTTTTTATCGTTTAACCTCAATGTTTCATAAGAAACATCTTTTATGTTTATCCCAAAAAATGTTCTTATTTTTGTTGCTCCTGATATTTCCAAATATGGTTGTCCGCCCTCATCAACCCAATCATCCTCATTTGTCAATTTTATGCTCAACTCTTTTATTCTTTTTATCAACTGCATTTGTTTCTCAGCATTCTCTACAATCTGTTCCAAGTTGTCAACCTTTGTCATCTCAATATCTTTCACATCTTTCACTATTGCCTGTTCTTGTGCTTCTACTTCTTTTTTTGTTTTTTTCATTTTTTTTACCCTCCTTCTTTATTTTTTTTCATTTTGTTTTTTATTTGTGTAAACTACAATTTGTTTGTTTCGCCAGTTCTTCAACTTAAATCCCGCTCTCTTTAAACAATGCCAAATCACATTGAAACAATATTCTTCAACATCTAAAACTATTGCTATTACAAAAGGGTTCATTGGGTCATCCTTCATAGCTACTTTTCTTACTTCTGCTCTCATCTTGTTTTATCCTCCTTTTTATTAAAATTTTTCTTTTTCCATCTGCCTCAACCTCTTGTAAAATTCAATCCTTGCTGTTGTTTTGTTTAACCAATTCATTATATACCTTTTATAATCTTTTTTCTTTTTTTTGTTAACAGTCAACCACAGGTCTGCTTTTAAAATCTCTCTTTCATAATCAATATTTCCATAAGTCAAAACTATCTTTGTCAAAAATTCATAATTATTTCCTAACTGCTTAAAATGGTCTGTTGTTTCAAAAACAACCTTCAAATTTTCAATCTTTGTTTCAATCTCATCTCTTTTACTTCTCTGTTCAATTTTTGTCTTTTTTGCTTCCTCATCTTTTTTCCTACAATCATAACATACCCCGTTCTCTAAAGTATGTTCGGGATATTCTTTTTCACATTTCAAGCATTTTTTGAAAATTTCGTTCATCATCCCCCCAAAAATAATTTTTTTTCTTTATCTTAAAGTATCTTTAATTATTAAAAGTGTGCTTTTAATATATATCGGTGCTTCTCTTAGAGTTGGTATATTTTTATAAATAAAGAATAACTTTAATAGTGTGTTCTCTCTTTTTTTCTTTTTTGTTTCTTTTTTCTTTTTTTCTCTCTTGTATGATTGTGTTTTTCTCGTATTTTCGTGCATTTTTTTACCCCATATTAAAGTATTACTTTAATTTTTTCAAAATTTTCTCGTATTTTCGTGCTTTTTTCAAAATAACAAATTATCAACTTCTGTTTCCAATCTTTTTTTAGCAACCTCACAATACTTTTCAGAAATATCAATCCCAATATACTTTCTTTTCAACTTTTTAGCAGCAACTGCTGTTGTCCCGCTCCCAACAAACGGGTCTAAAACAACATCTCCTTCTTTTGAAAAATCTACAATAAGTTTTTCAATCAACCTCAATGGTTTTGGTGTCGGGTGCTCAATTTTATCTTTTTGAAAAACAATAGGGTAATCGTATACATCTGTAAAAATGCTTTTCAACTTTCCATAACACACTATCGGCTCATAACAATTATGTATAACATATCCGCTCCTACTATATCCGTTCCGTTTTAACCATATCAATACCATTTCAGGTTCAGGATACTTAAACAAATTTCCAATTCCTACAAAAATAATTGTTCTTTTACTAATTCTTAAAAATTCTTTCATAAATTTGTATATAAAAAATTTATATTCTTCATCTGTCAAATTGTCTTTATAATTATCATACTCTATCCCAGCATTGTATGGCGGGTCGGTTAAAATCAAATCAATACTTTTGTCGGGTATATATTTCATAATTTCAATACAATCCCCACAAATTATTTTGTTAATAAAATCGTCAGGATATTTCATTTGCTCCCCCAAAATTTTTGTTGGTGTAGTATCTGCATCATATTATTTTACTTCCTTTAAAAATCAAAAATCATAGCGAAATGTAGGATTTTGTGGTATAAATAATTTTTTGTCTAATTCCTTCCCACTTTCATCTAACAAAATAATCTCATCTATAAAATATCTATTCACTTTTATAGAATAGAAATGTTTTATTTTTGTAAGCAGGGGTTGTGAACCATCTGTAAAAGTTATTTTTATCGTCTCAGGAATTTTTTTATTTTTTATATTGATGGCTCCAAAAATTATTATATTATCGTCTTTTTTCTTTTTTTTCATCTTGTTTCGCCTCCTTTAATAAATAATCTTTGTTGTTTCTTATCGCCTCCCAGCAAATGGTAAATCTTTTTTTCTTATCTCCCAAACCTTTAATTCTTTCATAAGTTCTTTCAATTCTTTCTCGCTCCAATATCCCCACTCATTTTCAAACCCCTGCACAAGTCCATACCATATTCTGTCATCTCCGTCATCTTCATATCTCACTCCAAACCAATACCAACCCGTATAACTCTCCCACGCTTTTATAACTTTCTGTCCGTCAATATATAATTCTCCGTTTTTTGTCTCAAATTTTGTTTCCATTGTTGTTTTCCTCCGTTTCTGTTATAATTTTTGGTATTGTATCTGCGTCTATAAGGTTTTTATAAATCATATTATCGTTAACTTCTAAAATGTCTCCCACTTTAACATCTCTCCACCACCTGTAATTCCTAAACTCCTCACTTATACAAGTCCTATATGACTTCCCGTTGTCCAAACTCTTAAAAAATACATATTTAAATCTAAAATCAGGGTTTCTTTTACTTTGGTGTTCTGATATTTTCAAAACTTTTAATCTCATTTTTTTGTTTCACCTCTTTTCTTAAAAAATTGAACTATTTTTCAACACTAAAATTACTCCAAATTTTTCTGTTAAAATCTTAAAAAACTTATTCAGCGCCTCTTTTTTTGGCAACCATTCCCACTCTTTATAATCACAACTTTTTGCTAACAACAACTCATCATCTTTGTATTTATACCCCTGCACCCAACATACATCTTTTTTTGTTGCTTTTTCAATTACTCCCAAATATCTGTATCCCCACAAATGTTTTTGTGCTTCTTTATATTCCTTTTCACCAAAATACTTCTCAAAATATTCAACAGTCATTGCTTCCTCAATTTTATATCTGTCATCAATATCAACACTTCTATATATTATCGTTTCTTTGTATCTTGTTTCACTATCTTTATATTTTCTACAAATTTTTTTTGTTTTATATCCGCCTTCAAGTATTATTTCTTTCATTTTTCTGTTCCTCCGTTTTTGTCGTTTTTGTTTTCATAAAATTTTATTTTTCCACATTTCACACATCTCCACAACGACCCTGTCTCTAAAAATTGAACCTTCCAAATATGCTCGCATTTCGTTTTCAACAAAATTTCAAATAATAACCACCACATATACACTACGCTTCCTACAAAAAAAATTGCCAAAATTATATAAAAAATATATAATAAAATCATATTTTTTGTCCCCCCGTATTCATCTGCCTTTATAAGTTTTTACCCTCCTTGCGGGGGTGGGAAACGGCTACACCTCTGTCAGGCAGGTAAGGTGTAGAAAACCACCCCCGCTTCTTTTTTTATTCAAATACTTCTTTCACTTCTACTTTATATATTTCACTAAATTTTTTTGCAACATCTCTTGCTTCTTTTATATTTTTTGTTGTATACATTGTTTGTTCCCACTCACCACCTCTTACTTTTTCAACTAATACCACTGCATACTCACCTCTTTTTTCTGTTTCTCCAATTTCAATGTGTGATATTTTCATTTTGTTTTACCTCCGTTTTAATTATTTTTATCTGTTGTCGTTTTTGTTTTTCTATTATATATATAAAAAATTTTTTTATAAAATGACAAGTTTTTCAAAAAAAATTTTTTACTCTCTATGTTATATTATAGTCGGTAAAATCATAAAAAATTATTTTTACTCTCTATGAAATTTTATAACCCCCTCTTAAAAAATCTGTTCTGATTTTTTTCATAACTTCTTTTATTCTTTCTCATCCGTTTTCATCCTTTTTCTTTACTCTTTCCCCACTATTTTCGGTAAGTCCTTTACAAACAAACGCCCGTTTTTTTGTTTAATATTACTCTTTTACCCTTTTTTTGATATTGCTTGTATAACCCCTTTTAAAATCAATTCTTTTACATCAAACTTTAACAATTTCAGGTTTTTTTTGGTATCTTAATATATAACCTTCTGTCCGCCTCTTTTTGCTGTCTTTTTGCCCTTTTCTGCGTCCAATCTGCTTCCCTTCTGCTCTTGCTCTCTCAAGTCCCGCCCTTGTCCTCTCACTTATCAAGTCCCGTTCAAACTCCGCAATTGCACAAAATATATGGAACAACAACTTCCCACCACTTGTCGTTGTATCAATATTCTGTGTCTTACAAATCAAATCAACACCATATTTGTCCAATTCACCCACCACCTTTACCAAATGTTGTAATGACCTCCCTAACCTATCCAACTTCCATATCAATACCGCATCAAACTTCTTTTGCTTCGCATCCTCCATCATCTCATTTAACGCAGGTCTGTTTTCTTTTATTCCACTTATCCTATCTTCATAAATCTTATAAATTTCGTATCCTTTCTCCTCACAATACTTTTTCAACTCTAACACCTGATTTTCAGGGTGTAAATCTATCCTACTTACTCTTACATATATTGCTACCTTCATCTTACATTATCCTTTCCATCAATTGTGTATAAACAATTTCACCTAACATTGTTGCAGAAGTTGCAATTTTTTCTCTAAATAGTTTTTTGTTTTCTTCAGTCAAAGAAACACCAATCCCAATTATTTCAAAAATCAAATTTGGTCTTTCAATTGTTTCTCGTAATTCAGTCAACTTTTTTTTGTGGGCTTCAAAAAATTCAGCATCTGTAATCATTAAAATTATGTTCTTTATTCTTGTATCAAAATTTGTCTTTTCAATATCTTCCACAACTTTTATTGCATCTGTTCCACCACTTGGAAATAACCTGTCTATTCGTTCCAAAATTTGTTTAGGTTCAAGATTCTCATATTCTTCAAAAGTTATTAAATTTTCAACCTTGTTGCTAAAATTTTTTATACATATCTTAATTTTTCCTTTAAGTCCTAACTCAAAAATAACTTCTAATAAATCTTTCACTAATTTTATCAAAATAGTAATTTTCCTCATAAACGAAAATTCGTCATTCATACTTGCACTTGTATCCAAATAAAAATAAATTGCTGTATCTATTTTAGTTTTTTCTGCCTTTTCTTCAAAAATATCTCCGCTGTAATACCTACTTAACTTTTTTCTGTCAATCAATCCCGTTTCACTATGTATCAACTCTGTTTTTTTCTTTAATAAGAACTCATAAAAAACTTTTTTAAAATCAACAATTTTTTCAAACAATTTAAAATCTTTTATGGTTTCTTTAAAAACATTGTTAAATGCATTTTTTATTTCAGTCAATCCTTTCCCAACAATTCCTCTTTTCATTAACAATGGTTCTACTCCCTTAAATGTGTTTAATATATCATCAACTGCTTCTGTTTGTCCTACTTTTATCTCTTTCATTGCCAATTCTAAATTTGCTCTAACATCTTTCATAACTTCATATGTATTGCCTTCTTTTTCCTCTATTTTATTATCTATATCTTTTAATTTTTTTTCTAAATTTTTTTCAATTTTTTCTTTCTCTCTCTCAAAATCCTGCTTAATTCCCAACATCGTTTTCTTAATTTCAGATATCACTGCCTCCTGCTCCGTTCTGCTTACTTTTTCCTGTTCCGTTGGTTCTCTTTCTAACTCTTTTTCAAAAGGTTGCGGTATCCCCACTCCTTCACCTTTAACATCTATCTCTTTTAACACTTCCTCCAATTCTTTTTTTAATGCTTCTTTTTGTTCTTTGTCTAATTTTTGTATCTCTTTTAATTCTTTTGCCAACTCTTTTTCAAATTCCTTCTGTAATTCTTCACTTATTTTTTGTTTTTGTTCTTCAACCTGTTTTATTTCATTTAATCTTTCATCATATAATTCATCTAATCCTTTTAATTCTGATTTTTCTTTGTTAATTTTGTATAACTCCATTAAAAGTCCGTTATCAACCAAAATTTTGTATATTTCAACTGCTTCAACAACAACCTCTTCAAATGTCATTGTTATACAATTTTCTTTTATTTTGTTTATTCGTTTTTTTATTTCACTACCATTTGCATCCCAAATTTTTTTCGCTTGTTGATTAAATTTTCCTTCAAATCCTTTCAATCCATATGTATAATTTATCATCATTATTACAATACTTCCAAACGGGTCAGACTTTAATGACCCTGCTATATGGTTTTCTTTCAATTTCCATAATTTTTCAAATAAATTTTTTACCCCCACCATATATCTTGAAAACTTTTTGTCAAAATAAAAATTTATTCTTATATCTTCAACTATATTTAATATACAAAAAAAGGTTTGCTGTCTATATTCACGGTCTCTTAACCTATCTCCAACAAATATTCCTTTCTCGTCTTTCGTAAGTAATATATGTCCACTTTCGTGTATCAATGCGGTTAATGTTTCTAATTCAACTTCGGTAGGTATAAATTCAGGTAGGTTTATTATTTTTTCTTCAATGTCTGAATAAATTTCACTGCCTCCTCTTACTATCGTTATACTCTCCTTCGTTAAATATTTTGTAAAATAATCTATCCACATAATTTTTTTATTTCAATTCAAGTATTCCTCTAAAAAATTTTGCAGCCTCTATATCCTGACTTTCAACAACATTTATAAAAGCATAATTTATTGCTGTTTCTAAATCCATCCCACTATCCAACAAAATTTTTATTTTTTTCATCTCTCTTAAACTAAAACTTGTTCTCAAATTGTTCGTTTTTATTCCTTCTCTAAACTTCTCATAATAATCATACAACTTTCCAAATATTTTCTTATCTAAATTCAAAATTTTTTCAAACTCATCTTTGCTTGGTGGCAAAACTTCAACAGCATACAATCTACTTAAAAACGCCCAATTTAATTTTGTTGTCCCAACATATTTCGCCGTTGGTGGATTCCCAGCAAATACTATCCAACAATCGGGGTGCACCTTATATTCTTTCCCAGTCCCAAATGCCTCTCTTACAAACAATTTCTTACTCGCCAACAATTGGTGAAATTGAAACATCATCGCAGGGTCAGTTGCTGTAATCTCATCTAACAAAATTACAGAAGGAACCTGTGTCAAAATAACAAACAATCCTTCCTTCCAAATTGTCTTTCCATCTCTTAACATCCACCCACCAAACACTTCTTTTGGTGAAAATCCAACATCTAAACTTATCTCTAAATATGCAACACCTTTCTCTGCTGCAAATTGTTCTACTAACATTGTTTTTCCAACACCAGCCTCACCCCACAAAAATAAAGATTGTCTAACTTTATAAAACTTCTCCATAATGTCCCAATATTCCTTCCTTTTGTAATAATCTGCTTTTGGTGAAGGTATCAATGCTTTATATATCTCACTTTTTTGGAATTCTTCAATACTTACCACCCCGTTTATTCTTACCTTCCCTTTCTCTAAACTCTCACCTAACTCTTCAATTTTCTCCTCTTTTTCTTTTTCAATAACAGGTTCCTCGCTCATCTTTTCAATAACAGGTTCCTTTATCTCCCCACCACTTTCTTTCAACTGCCTGTAATATTCTCTTATATCGTCTTTTGTATTGTGTTTTTTTATAAAATTTCTTGCTTCATCTTCACTCATATTTTCTGTCTCAATTATATATTTCACCTTTTTGTATATCTCATATTCAGCTTCAGGGTTGTGTTCTGCCCTTTTAATTCCTTTCTCATATCCTATCTTTTCATACAACTCTTTAATTTCATCCAGTTTCATAGTTTGCCCTCCAACTTGTTATAATAATCTTTTAAACTTTTATAAACAACATCTTTTATTCCCGTGTATAAGATTTTTATTTGGTCAATGTTAAGTCCTAACTCAAATAAAACAAATTTTGCAAATTCCTTATCCTTCTCAACCAATTCTTTTATTCCATCTAAATAAATCTCAATTTCATTAAACTTTTCTATTATACTTTTTAATGATGTAAATAATTCAACTTTATATCTCTTTATGCTATTTGTTTCCTGCTTTTGAACTTGTATTGCTTCTTTTTCTGTCTTTCCCTCAAATTTTTCTGGATTATCTTTTATCCATATATTTTTGGCTGTTTCCCAATCTTTATAGTAAACTTTTGTTCCATCGTCAAGGTATATTTTTACTGAACCTGGAATAACATTTTTGTCTATGTCATAATCTATATTAACAATTTTGTTTCTATCTTGCAATTTTCCAAATACATCGTATGAGTTAATGTATAGTCCTAACTTTAAAAACTCGTCCATTTCTTTTTTTTCTTTTTCTATCCGTTTCGCAAATTCTCTTACAACCTCGCTCACTTTCCCAGGTTGTTCTAACGCCGTTTTTAAAAATTCTTTGTTTGTCAACAACTCTCTAAATTTCTTTTCATCATCTTTTGGTATCTTTGATTTTTCTTTTTCCATTTCTCTTTTTAAACTCCCCTTATCAATCTGTATTGTTTGCTCTTTTTTAACTTTTATCACTTCACCATTTGCCAACCCAACATATTTCTGTGTCTTTGTCTCAACTTTATATTCCTCACCACCTAACTTAAATTTGTCCCCAATTTTTAACTCTCTTGCTTTAACATCCTCTACTTCTTTAGGCACTCTTTGTTGTTTATACAACCTTTTATAAAATTCTTCAAGTGTTATCCACTTTTTTCTCAACCTCTTAAACTTTATCCCTTTACTCTCAAGTTCCTTCCTCGCTTCCTCTTCACTCAACTTTGTTATTCTTACAAAAACATCTGTTTTTTCTTCAATTCTCCAATACTCAACTTCTTTATCCTTCCTAACTCTTATTATATGCCCAACTTCTACCAACTCTAAAGGTATATATACTCTATAAGTTCCTTTTTTCTTAAATTGTGTTATATCGCTTATATCAAATGCATCATTATTCAAATCAACTGCATTCACATAATACTTAAACAACCACTTGCTCTTTCTTGCACCTAACTCCACACCTAACTCATCACCTGTATTATACTTGCTAAAGTCCTTTACTTCCAAATACTCTTCACTCATCTTAATTAACTTAAATCAATTCGTAAACTTTTTTGCTCATTGCTTAAAAAAAATTAAAACTCTAAAATTTTTAATACAGGTATCTCACCTTTTTTTCTCGGGTTTCCAGGATTTTTCCTTTTTGCTCTCTCTTTCCTTGTTCTTACTGCCTTCTCAATTATCCTTATAAATTTTTTTGGATGTTTTTCTTTATAATGGCGTCTTATTGCTGACAATACAACTTCTTTCGTGTATTTTACGCCTTTTTTCTTTTTCAAAATTATTTTTCCACATATTCTACATCTCAAAACTTTCGCAGGTTCCATTATATACCCTTTTCTTTTAACTTCAATATATCCATCTACCTTTCTCAAATATTTTGTTGGTTTTACATACACAGGCATACTTTTATCCCTCCCAAAAAATAAAATTCTAAATTCTAACCTAACTGCATCCGCTGTTATGTAGATACACGACCAGCGGTAGTCAATCTGTGTATCTACCTTCTGCAGTTAGGTTGTTTTTCAAATCTCTTCATCCAAAAATGGTATTAAATCTTTCCCAGCTAACGCTCTTTCATATAAATATACATATACAACACAAATAACTACCGCTGTCAATAATGGTAGCCACTGCCTTAAAATTAAACTTAAAGTTATCGCAATTACCATACTTAAAACAATCGCAACTATATATCCCTGTCTTACATCTTTCGGGTTCTGTTTCATCTGTTTCACCGTCACGGGTGAACTCAAACTTGCACTAAAAAAATGTTCAGTTGAAATTGCAATAGTTCCAAACGCTAACGCTGATTTTAACAAATTGTTTTTCATACTTTTTTACTCCTTTTTTTAATCTTTTTGTTTTCTTTTTTAATCTCTGTCTCATCCTTCTTAATATCATCTTTTTTTACAACTACAATACAATTACACTTCTCAACTATTTTGTTTCTTTTCTCATCTATAAATATCCTTAAAACTTTACCGCAATTATTACATTTTGTTTCACCAATTTTACCTATTATCATTTTTTTTCCTCCTTTATTTTATGCTTTTTTTGTTATCAAATATATTATCACCCCAATTATAACCACAAAAATAACTAAAGTTGTGTAATCTGTCTCACTGCTTTCTAATCCTAACTCTCTTTTTCGTTCTTCAGCCCGCATCTCTTGTATTCTCTTTTTATACAACATCGCCATCTCATAATCTTTTTTCACATCTCTATAATAATAAAAACTTGCAAACGCACTCACAATATCTACATAATACTGATTTATATATTTCCCAAATTGGTCTCTTTTAACATCACCAGCATTATACGCAGCATATACATCCGTATATTTCTTATATTTCTTAAACAAATTATAAAAATGTTTAATTCCATACTTCAAATTAACATCGGGTTCTAACAAGTTTTCTCTACCATCCCAACCTAACAACCTTGCCGTGCTTCCTAATACCTGCATCAACCCGTATGAATAATCATTAACTTTTTTCTCCCACCTTTTTGCATACGGGTCAAACATACTTTCCTGTGCAATCACACCTTTTATATTATTTACACCAACCTCAATACCATACTGCTTATCATACATCGCTTTATATTTTTTTATCAAATCATCGTATTTATCTTCATTTGAAAAATATACAGGTTTTTCCATACTTGTTTCATCTCAACGCTAAAATTAAAAATATAAAAAATATAAAGATTACTACTGCTACTAAAATAAAAATTTTGTTATCTCCACCTGTTCCTATCCCTGCTCCTTCTACTAAACTATTTACTGACAGTCCTATTGCTCTTTGTTGTGTTTCACTCTGTGCAATCTGTTGTTTAACATTTCCTAACATAGTTCTCAACTGCTGTTCCCACGCTCTCCATTGTGCAATCTCACCATCCAATTGTGTATTTCTCCAAACATTCCAACTTGTTTTCTGCTGTTCCAATTCAGGTATCTTTTTATTATTTATCTCATCAATCTTGTCTTCCAACCATCTTTTCAATTGTTTTGGTGGCAAATCACTTGGTATCGTTAAATTAACCTGTGCCGTCCCACTCTGTGCCAATTGTAAAGAAGCGTTATACAATCCTACCGCTCCCGCAACTAAAGAAACAATTGCCATCTTTTTTTACCTCTTTTTGTTTTTATTTATGCAAACTTAATTCTTTTTTTACCACCCGCTGTTAATAAAAAATATATAAAAACTAAAATAATTCCTAAAATTATCCAAGGTCGTATCTTTGTCCATACACTTACACTCACTTTTTCAACAGGTTTTGTTGGTGTTGGTATCGCAGGTGAAGGTTTTGGTGTAGGTTTTACTTCCAACTTACCAACCTTTTCTTCACTTACAACCTCTACCGCTTCACTATACTCTCTTGGTATCCTTCTCAAAATAAATGGTGATACCCTTATCATCCCTAACTTGTCATATTCTGTTTTCCATACATCACCTGTTTTCTCATCAACTCTTAATAAAAAATAACTTCCATCAGGGCTCTCAACTCTTAAATCACTTTCATTCAAAATCTTGTCAATCTCATTTTCTGCTGTTTTATTATACTCATCAATACTCATAACTTTCAATGTCCGTTCTTTTTTTTCAACAATAGTCCCCGCTGTCTGTCCTAAAACACTATTCAATACAATTAAAACATTTTCATTTGGTGTTTCTCTTATTCCTAAAATTCCGCTACTAATAAAACTTTCTCCGTTCATATCTTTATTCCTCTCTTTTTTTAATTTTTTTTCTTAAACTTCATAAATTTTCAAAATAAATTCGTTTACATCCTTCATCTTATCCATAAACTTTCTAAAAGTATCTTTTGAATTCAATACCATCTTTTTACTTGTTATGTCAATAACGCTTCCTAACAAAATACAACCTAAACTATCCACATCTGTATTCCCGCTGTGTATCAAAATACTACTTCTACCTTTAACTCCTCTAATCTCAAAAGTGTTTGGATGTTTCTCTGAACTAAATCTTTTACAAACATAACTCCCAACAGGAATACAACTATCAACTCCATTATTTCTCCACGGCGGTTCTAAAGTAAAACAAAATAATTCCTTATCAATAAATAACACTCCCAATGTTCCTTCGTTTTGGTTTTTAATATCAACATTTTTTGCTACATAAAATCTTTTCAAAACAACTTCTTTCATTTATTGTCAGTGTTAATCTGTGGTTGTATTTTGTCCAAAACTTGTTCAATAATTTCAGCAATTTCATCATCTTTTTTTGATGGTGTTAATAGTGCAATCGCTTTAAAAATCTTTACTAAACTTCTGCTTGTTGTGTAAACAATGTTTATTATCATCATTATTTTTATCCCTTCCTGTATCGGTAGAATACCTTTTACCATCATAATTAACGCAACAATCTGTGTCCCTAAAGACACCCACAATTCAGTTTTTGTTTCGTTCATATTTTTTACCTCCTTTATTAAATTATATATTTTTTTAACTTGCCAAAGTATTTTTATTTTGTCTATTATATTCATTTTAATATCTTATATAATAAAATTAAAGTTATTACTTGTAAAACAATCATCGTAAAATGAAAAAATAAGTCCCACCTTACATTGTGCGACATATCCCACAATAAAGTATAAACAATCCAATCATAAATCTTTTTTATTGTATTCATTTTTCTCCATTTAACTTACCTTCAAGCCGTGCAATTCTTCCTTCGTGTTCCATTATTTTTTTGTTTATCTCATCAACTACTTTTTTTATCCCTTGTATTTCATCAGAAATATGTTTTATATCGTTCATCCTTATCGCAATTAAAATAATCAATTGTATTACCATCAAAGTTATCGGAAATAGTTTTGATATTATATCAATTGTGTTCATAATCTAAAACAAATTCCACCTATTTTGTATAATTTTACATCCCCTTGTAAAATAACTCTAAATTTCATTTTGCTCGGGTTTGTTATATCTTGTATTTCTCCTGCCCGTATTTTATTCCAAGTTGTTCCATTATCCACAGAAAAATAAAATAAAGAATTTTGTGTATTTTCTGCTGAAAATAATCCATAAAATTTATTAACATCGTAATCTAATGTTAGGTCGTATGTGTTTATAATTAAATCACAATGCGGTATTTCTGTGGAAATAGTTATTTTATCAAAATAAATTTCACTCAATAAAGAATTGTCTGCACGAATACCTGTAAATTTAATTCTATATTTTATAGAAGGTTCTACATCTGATATAAATCTTGTTGCATTTGTCTCGTAATTCTCCTTAACAAATTCCCAATCAGTGCCATTCCATTTATAAATCTGTAATTTAGAAGGTTTTATAAACACTATTCTGTTGCATTGGTCATTGACTTCGTAATCAATATATGTTTCAGGAAGGTTATACTTATAAAATTCAATTTCTGAACATTTCAAACTATCTGCACCCTGTTCTTCAAAATAAACACGAATTCTGTTTAACGAAGGACAATTGAATTCGTAAGTTCCACCACCCTCTGTATATATAGTGTAAAATGTCTCCCAATCCCATATATCTTCATTCCATCGTTGGAACGATACATTTCCCATATCATTGTTAGAATGCATATATAATTTAATATGATTACAATAACTACTTAAATAGTAAATAATATAACCATTGCTGTATGTTTCAGCATAAGTATTGTAATCATTATCATAAGTATTTTCGGGGCTATATATTTCACCACCACTTTCTATTGAATTAACATTTAATCTATCAAATTGCGCTGTTGTTGGTGTTGCTAATGTGAATTGATTTCTATCTCTTGTGTAATTAAAGTTGTTAACATTTACAGATGATGAAATAATAATATTTGTAATGTCAGTTATAATATTATTACTACTAACAGAATAAAATTTTATTTCTGCACCAATATTGCCTGTATCGGAATTCTCTATTGTTATTCTAAATCTATCTAAATATCCGTAAGGAGTTTTTGGGTCAATTGTTGTTGTTCCCGTATAATCACCTATTTTTACCCATATTTCATCGTCTACATTCCAATAATATAAAGATATTGTCATATTAAAGTTTACAATTTCTATTTTTTCACAACTAATTCCTAAAAGTGTAAAAATTACTTCTGCGTTTTCTTCACTTGACTTCTGTGCATATGTTGTTTCATTACCATCTATAAAATTATTTACATTATCAATATTTGAATAACTTTCTATTAAAACATATCGTGATACATCATTATATATTCTGTTTATAGGATATAAATATACATTATCCCCACCAGCAATATCATAACCTCCATCTAACAATTCTATTTGATTATCATTTCTTAATTGGATGAAATTATAAACACTTCCTGGAACAAAAAATTTATTTCTATTCAAATCTCGGTTTTTCTCTGAATCACTAACCAATAAATTTTGCATAATTGTTTTTATCGTTGTTTCAAATAAACTACCACCACTGCCACCACCTAAAGTTTTTGTTGAAGTTAATATCGTTCCGTCAGTAAAAGTTATCGTTGATACATTTATGTTTCTTACATAAGGTTCTGTTAGTCCATTTATATAATTTATTTTCAAAAATGAACCTATATATTTACCTTGTATTGAGGTTCCAATTATATTATTACCTGCTATAATATCGTTTGAAACATTTATATTATTACCTTCTATATTTCCACCTGCTTTTATATCCCCACTCGCAACAATCGTAGAAACACTTATATCGCCTGTTAAACTCATAGAACTTGCTTTTACCCACCCTACATTGTTAAAATTGTTGTATGAAAAATCAATTGTATCACCTGAATATGTTGTTATTTTGTTTGTTTTTACTGAAGTTTCTGCTTCTACACTTTTTGTGTATATATTGTTAACATTTGTTATTAAGCCGTTATTCATATTTAAGTTGTCATACAAATTAAGCCAATTTAGATATCCGCCTGTCCCAATAATTTGTGATAATGATAAATTACCTGTCAAAGACATAGAACTTGCTTTTATCCAACTATCACTTTCAATATATCCTCTTGCTTTTATTCCCGTGCTTATCTCAACAGAATCATAATTTTTTGGTTTAATTAAATCAGTATATATTATATTGCTTCTTGTTTGTATTGCTAAAATATCACCATCAACATCTAAAGTGCTTGCGGGGTTATTTGTTCCTATCCCAACATTACCACTTGTATTGTTTATATACAATCTTGTTTTTGTTGTATCTGTTGATTTGTAAAACAATGCGTTTTTATCTGCTCTAAAATAATAATAACTGCTGTCAGAACTTCTTGTTAATCCTATTCTATCTGCTTTAATCCTTGCCATACTATCGCTTGTTGGGTGTATTACAACAATACCTTCACTATCAGCATTTATCCCATCACCATCACTTATTGCACCACCTAACTTCAAAACACTATTCGTATCATAATACCATAACCGCCTTCTGCCATACGCATCTAAATCACCTAACCTTAATTTATCCTTAATTTCTAAATAATTCCCTAAACTTATTGTTGATACAAATAAAGTATTTTGTATAGTGCAACTACTTCTAATAATTGTTTCGCCGTTAATATCAAATTTTGATAATGGTAATGTCGTATTTATACCTATATTACCATTATTCAAAAATGTCATTACTTCATTACCTACAATACTTATTCTTGTTCGTCCACCACTATTTTGAAAAAGTGTTTGTCCACCATCAGAAGTGTATAATTCTAAAAAACTATTTCCTGGCAACGCTGTATTTGAAATTCTAACACCAGCCATTCCTATACCGTTAATATGCAAATTTCTATATGGTGCTGTTGTTCCAAGTCCAACCTTTCCATCTTTCACTACAAAAGTTGAATCAATTACTTCCAATGTTTTCACAACACTTATTGTTGACACTTCAATCTGTGGTGTTGTCAATTTACCAGTCATTATATCACCACTTTTTTTAACTTTTGTATTATCTCTTGTCCCAAAAAACGAACCTCCAAAACATATATTATAAACAAATATTGTTAAAACAACAATTATATTTTTTTTCATTTTCATTTTAATCCTCTTATATAATAATTTACAGTTGCTCCGTTTAATAAATCAACTGCAATCCAAGTTGGTGAACTTACAGGTATCTCAAAATTATCTCCAATACCATATCCATCACTTAATCTTTGTTCACCTTTCATCCAACTACATCTCCATATAATATCATTCCCGTTCGTAGATAAAACAAAACTTGTTCCATATCCGTAAAAATATATTGTAGCACTTGCTGTTAAACTTCCAATTATACCATCTACAACTTTATTTTTATACCTTTCATCAATTATCGTTGTATACGATATTGTTCCTTTCATCACATCATATACCGCAATACAATACTCACCAGTAGTCCACGGCGTCAACCTTCGCAAAGTTAAATTATCAACTTCTTGCGAACTAAATTTTAACCTATCTTTATTATAGTTAGGGGCATACACCTGCTGTTGCTGTCCATATAAACAAAAACTTATCAATACTAAACTTATTATATATATTATTTTTTTCATTTTTTATTTCTCCTATCTTACAAAACTTAAAAATCTAAATTTATTTTGTGTCTCGCCTATATTATCT
>Ga0123519_10002649_pt1 | contig 30120 bp, 23 predicted proteins | sample YelNatPaOPRAMG02_FD_87396 | JGI IMG/M metagenome (GOLD analysis project Ga0123519, IMG submission 87396) | Hot spring microbial communities from Yellowstone National Park - Yellowstone National Park OP-RAMG-02 (version 2) | ecosystem: Environmental > Aquatic > Thermal springs > Hot (42-90C) ... | reverse complement strand
TCCACGGGACCGCATCAAGCGATTGTACGGGTTCACATCTTGGATGTTTGCGCCGTCTGACAGCGGTGTTCCCGGCAACGACAGGGAATGCGAACTGATCGCATCCACCGGCTCAAACAGCTTCCGCCCTCAGCATAACTTCTCCGGCGAGCGGGTTCGCATCTTGGCCGATTACTGCCGCAAGTACGGGCTTACATACACAAACAACATAGACGAAACGCTCGGCGGCCCGTGGGAGCGCGTGGTAAACGACTACGATGCCTTCATGGAGGATGTTACAAAACACCTGGTGGGAATCGCCGAGTTATTGAAGGACCGCGGTCCTTACGAAGTGGCATACGACCTAATCAACGAGCCGTTCCACCACCCGCATGAAAAGTACAACCCGGCCATGAAGAAGCTCACCGCCGCCATACGCAAAGTGGATAAAACCCACCTGCTGTACATCGAGCCGTGCGAATCTTGGGGGGCGGTGGAAAAACTGGATGTTGTCGAACCCACCGGAGATCCGCTAACGGTGTACAGCTTCCACGACTACAATTTCCGCCTTCGCGGCAGGGATAGATGGCCAACCCTGGAAAGGGACGTAACAACCATGTACCGCCAGTTCCTCCCTGCCTTCCGGTTTCTGGTTGACCATGCCACTGTTATGCACTGCGGAGAATTCGGCGGTTTCGAAGGCACCTTCCGAAATCCGTGCACGCTCACCATTCTCAACGACTTCTTCCGCATATTTGACCAGTTCGGAATGCACTTCCACTACTACCCGAACAGAGACACTGTCAGCGCCAGAGCAGACGGAAGCCTAGAGGAGAGCCTGGTCCACGAAGCTTACCGCCGATGGAAAAAGATGGGCCATCTTGGGGTGTTCTGGCCTTAAGTTAAGCAAAACGGCCCGCGTTGGTTAAAAAACGCGGGCCGCCTCCCCCAAAAGTGAAAGCCCCCTAAACGCCGTTAAGGGCACCACTGAAGGCTGTCTGCTGCGCATTCGCAGAAGGATTGCCTGCCGGCGCAGACCCCTTCGGCGATGACCTCTCAACAAGGACGGTGTTCAGGTAGCTTTCCAACTCCGAAAGGTTAATCACGCGCATTCCACCCGCCAAAGCAGAAGCGCTCTGTTTGTGCTCGGGCCTAAGCGGATCGAGAAGCACGAGGGTCGGAACGCAGAGCTCGTCCTTCATATATTTCTCGTTAATTCGGCCGTATCTGGTTACGTATTCCTGCCAGTTCCCGGTTTTGCACTCGAACCAGAGTATGCTTCCCGGGATACCCACCAAAATGTCAAACTCGAAGTCTGAACCGTCTGGGAGTAGCACCTGCGGGTTGAGAAGAAACCTGGGCTCAGCATCCTGACCGAAATGCACCCGCACGCGCTCGCGAACGGTTTGCAAAACGTAGCGCTCAAGCCACCCTCCGGTGAAAAAGTTAATCACCTGCCCGTGGCTTTGGGGCACGAAGCGCAGAAGCCGCCTCTGTGTGTTTCGGATGTACTCAGAGTCGGCAAGAAATCCGTGATCCAGCAACATATGGGCAAACTGAACCGTATCGCTTATCACGTGCGAGGGCGCACCAGTCAAGTCAAGGGTTTTAGCTCCACCGGTATTCAGACTTTGTTTGACGGCGTTGTAGAACGGACCCAAGCTCTCAAACCGCTGGCCAAGGAAAAGGCAAAGTCGGTCGAAAGCCTCATCCAGAGGTGACTCCTCCCGCTTGGTTTTTATGCTTATGCCGCGGTCGGCCAGCCACTGCTCCGGATCTACGCACTCTTCCAAGACCGCAGACCCCTCACGGGGTTCAACACCTTCAACTTCGACGATCCCCAAATTCTCAGTTGGGACCGCCCGAGGCCTCTGCTGAACCTCCCCAGAGGCCTGCTCAGACAGGAGTTTTACAATGGTCTCCTGCACAGCACCAATCTCACGCTGAATACCCTCCAGCTTAAGGAGCACCTCCAGCAAAAGGTTCGCACTCTGGCCCAAATAAACCACCTCCACAAGAAGCCACCAAACTTAACACCAACGGAATCCCACACCTCCCGGGCGGAATCTCGGACCCCGATCATCAAATGCATGGTTGTTGAATTCGATCAAAGAGCCCACAACGCGAATCGGTTCCGCCCTGGAGCGCGGGAATTCAACCAGGTCGTTTACAGCGGTGTAGGAAGAAACAATCAGGGCGCGGCGCCCATTCACAGTCAGACATTTCCTTTGCCCCAAAAGCGTGCGCCAGTGCGTCTTCCAACAGGTCGCACCTTGTAGTTGATGTCCACCAAAACGGGGTCAGAACCCTTCTCGTAAACCGCCCGGCCTTCTTGGTCGTACTCGCGCGGCCTCATGAACTGCAAATGCCTGCCGGGTTTGGCACAGGCGAGGACTATGCCTGCAGTCATAGACTTGGTTCCTCCCGTGTAGTCTGCCGCAATCTCATCCTCGCGCCAGCCTTCCGGCAGGCTTTCAAAAATAGCTTCCACGCGCTCGCATATGACGTCCGGGTTGTCGGCCTCTTCTGCGGTTAGCTTCACATACTCGAACAGGTTGGGGTTCACTCCGTTTCTTACGAGGTTGCTCACCATCTCTCGGGCACGCCTTTCAGACTCGTTCCCGCCGGTGAAAATCCAGCACTTTTCAAGCGTGCCTTTGCTGAGATGGTACTCAATAGACTGTTGCGCAGAAGATATTCCCCCGCCAACGCTGGCAACAGCTATGAGGCCGCGGTGCCCAGGAGGGTTCAGAACGAGCTTTTCCACATCCAACGTTGACCTCTGGGCTGTTGTCTGCACCCATTGGATCAACCACCTGGGCACCTCCATCAGCAGAAGCAGCAGTATGACACCAGCTCCAAAGAGAGCCACCTTCCCGGCACCGAACCAACTTTCAAGAACCGTCTGCGCCGAACCAACTGCAACGCCGAGTACATACGTAAAGAAAACGAACAGAAGCGGTTGTTTGGTATCCTGCAGGCGATCTAAGGAGCTTCGTCGCCTCATACTACTCTCTGCCCAAGAACGCCAACAGCTCTTTAACCCAAGGCCTCTCCTGCCACTGCTTCAGTGCGCCAACTTCCTCCAGCCTCGCAATGATGGCCTCGGCCACCTGAACCTTCTCCTCGCGGGTTTGGAGGGCCTGCCACTTCTGGTAAAAGTTCGGTACCTGCCCCTTCACATTCGCCGGTGTAACGGCCTTAATCTGCCGAACCAGTGGATGCTCGCCGGGACCCACGGGGGCAGGACCTCCGGGCGAAGCGCCGGGTTCTGGTGCCGCGGGAGCTTTTTCCTCCACTCTCAAGCGGCCGTATCCGCTGGACGTTTTGCCTCCAACGCCGTAATCTTCCAGCGCCTGCTGAAGGAGCTTAAGCGCAAACTCCGCCCATTCCTTGCTGGGCCCGGATACGGCCACCAAAAAGGAGCCGCGCACGCTTATAAACGGCACCGGATTCGGATCGTCGAAATCCCACGGCCACCTCGATTGCTCCTGATAGTACTTGGGATGGTGAGTTGTGATGACGTCGCGCACAAAAGGCTTATCCCCTGGTGCCGAACCCGGCACATACCACGCATCCAAGTAGTTCACACAGCCGGCGCTTTCGGTGTTTCCGAAAAGAATTTCGTGGTACGCTCCTTGATAGCCGTTGCCGGCAGACAGCTCGCGGCACCCTTGAAGCAACCCGAGCACCTGCTGGGCATAATGCCGGCTGAGACCTTTCAGCGCGGAGCCCGGAATGATGGGCGTGCCGTAGGTGCGGTGGAGTGTGAGACCAGCCTCCAGCACGTTCTCGCCGCCCAAACCAACAATAAGACTGCCTTTCACTCTCATAACGGCGGATGCTGTGTTGGGCTGGCTTTCAATCAGGCTTTTCCACCTCTCGAAGGCTTTCCCATACACCTCGCTGGGAGAGGTGCCGACAAGCTTATTTAGAAGCTCATCTTTTGCGGGGCTCCCCCCGGTGCCGGTCTCCTGCTTTTCGAGCCACTTATCAAAGAACAGGCTGGCGTTGGAAACAACGCGAACCTCTCCAGGCTTCGGCAGAGCTGTTCTAAGAGAATCAACCGCCATGGCTTTACCTCCTCATCTGCCCTCCGCGCTTTCTCCGCTCTCAACACCGAGTATGGAGGTTGCAAACCGCTTGTAGTACACCCAAGCCGAGAGCACCTCGCGCGTCATGTGCATGTACTCCACCATCTCCGCCCTGCGAACCCGGTCTATCAACTGGTCGGGCTGCACACCGAGCGTGTGAGCAACGTGGTTGAGGATCAATGCCATGGCCTTCTTTTGGTCACTGCCTCTGGGGTCTGCCCGCTCCTGCACGTAAGCCAGTGCCTGGCACAAACCGCAGGCGCGTATCAAGGCCGGTAGCCTGTGGCAATATGAGCCGTATCTTTCCTGAACAGATTTTTCCTCGGTGTTTTTCACCTCGGTTACCTTCTCATAAGCGTTGGAGAGAAACCTTTGCTGTCGCGTCATTGTGCACCTCCGGCTAGATACAAGCGAACCAGGCCTCTGCCAACGCTGGCATTGCCGCCTATCTGAACAATCTGCTCGAGGGCCGGCTTTATAACGCCGTAAAGCTCATCTGCCGAAACACCGTTTCGCGGAGTCGCAATAAGCGGAGCAGCAAAAATCGCCTCTGCCGGAACCGCCTCCTCGTACCAAAGGCCTCCTTGGGCCACGGTTTTCTTTTCATCCTCAATCCTGATGCGGGCGGTCACCTCCGTTGCCGTTTCGCACAGGAACCCGAATGTGTCATCGTGAACCACAGCAAGGCGCTCTTTCATAAACTGCGCCCACTGCTGATCCCCGGCGAACAGGGCGTTTGCCAGCAGATTTGCAAGTGCGTCCACCGAGGAAGACAGGTTCTGAACAGGCTCCAGGTCCAAATCCTCCAGAATGACTTTGTTGTTGTGGGTAAGCTTGGTTGCGGTGGTAACGGCTATCTGGTTCTTCCCCAGAGAACCGGACCAATCTGCATTGAACTGGAAGCCGAGGCTCACATAATCGCGCTTGAGCCTAGCAACAACGAGCGGGGATGTAACCCAAGCGAAGGTTCCCATCAAGCTTCTAACTGGCAGGCAAACGATGCGGGCATCGCCGAAAATCAAGCATCCTGCACCTTCAGCAGCCCGCTCGGTTTCCGGACCGAAAGCAAGAGAGAAAAGCTTGGAGTCGGCACCGCCACCGCACACATCGCGGAGCACCCCCTTAATGCTGGAACCGGGAATATACGGCCAGCCGGTGGTTTCCTCCCGCGCTACCGGCAAATCAATAACGTCAACAGATTGTCCTGTTCCGGTATGCACCGGCGTAAGTGCATGAATGTAAAGAATCTTTGCGTTCACTGTTGCTCCTCCTTATTCCGCGTAATCCCAAACGCCCGGGAGCATTGTCCCGAAGCCGTCTCTTCGGTCTTGCTCGTTGTCGCTGATCTGTGCCAACCACAGCGCTTCTGGGCTTACAGAGCCATCAATCACCTCAAAGAAGAACACGCTTCCAGCCGGAGCGGTGTAGCGGGGCGGTTTAGGCCCGCGCTCTTTCTTCTCCCCGTTCTTCCCATTCCTCCTATCCATGTGCCAACCGCTCACCGGAATCCGCCTTGGAACCGCAGCCGCCACAAGCCTAAGCTTCAAACCCTCAAGCCCCGGCGGACAGCCTTCCAGATTTTCATCAAGCCAACCTGGGCACCAGCCCTTCGCAAACAGGGCTGGCGTAACAAGTTGAATCCGAAGGCGCCGCGTTTCTGCCAACGCGTTTCTCAAAAGGTCGGGAACCTGCGGCCACCCAACCTGGGCCGAAGAGGCTTCTTGAACGTAAGCCAACCTCCGCTCGCCGCCGAGCGTAAGCGCGGACGGAGCCGGCCTCCAGTTCTCGTTGTGAAACACGCGGCACAGAATCCCTGTTGAATGCGGCCCAAACTCCTTACCACCAACATCCGGAAACACAAGGTAGCTCACCGAGAAAAGCATGCCCTCCTGCGAAGTGCCCTTGTCAGGGTCTATTTTTACATGGACGCGAGTCTCCTGCAGAAGGCGCCCAAAACTGCGTTGCGGCACTTCTTCAGACGTTCCGGACGCAAGCCACCGAACAGTGTCATCGAAGGACCAAAAATCACAGCCGCCCTTGGGTTTCTGTTCGGTGGTGACTTTCAGCGGAAGAAGCCCCTTGTGCGGCAGGTCACAGCCGGCGCCTTCGGGCAGTTTCCAGGGGCGCAGGCGCATAAGCTTTGTTTCTTTGCCACCGCACTCTTTCTCCAATTCGTAAACCACGGCGTCCGCAGGCGCGTGGAAGTAGATTTCCCACGGAGAATCGCTTGAACTGCGCGCAACGAGAAAAGGCCCCTGAAAACCTATCCGCTTGGCCTTATCCGGCCCGTCCGTAAACCAATTCCAACTGCAGGCGTTCCCTATGTGGGTGCGGAGTGCACCCGCGCAGGTGCTCGGCATCGGCCAAGGAAGCGACCTAGCAGCAGCGCCAGGATCAGCGTTGAAAGGCCTACCGTCTCTGAAAAGGAGGGGATCTCTCGGAGTTATCAGAAGATCAACGGTTTGCATTCGCCGTCCCCTTTCTCTTGGAGAATTCCGAAAGGATGTCGTCCATGTTGGGCTTGGGGGTACCAACCACATCCTCAACCCTAGCCAGCCTGCGGGCGATGAGCATCTCATTCACCACGGTATCAAGTGCGTCCAGCGCGCGGGATGGATCGGCAGAGATCTCATCCACAATGAACTGAATGAGCCTCTCGCTTAGTCCCGTGACGCCGCGCTCGGCCCTCTTGCGCTTCAGTATTCGCTTCACCTCTTGTCTTATCAACTCACCGAGATCCACCGAAGCCGCCCGAGCATCCCCTTGAGATTCAACATACCTCTTCAGCTCGCGGTGCAGTTCTCGAAGCTCGAAAGGTGCTCGGTCGGGTAGCGCTTCCAAACGATGAAGATCCACCCACCGCTGGAAGCGCCAGACTGGATCCTCATCCCAAGTGTGGACAACGGTCACCGCTTCGGGTCCAGCGGATCTGGTGTGGAGAGCAACCGCCAGGGAATTGCGGTACCTCTTCGCGTCGCGTTCCGCCTGGCGGGACCATTCAACCATCTCGCTCAGATGCTCGCCGTAATGCGCAATGGAAAGCCCAACACTGAGGGTTGGAACGCTCTCCTGGCTGTTCTTAAACACTGTCCGAACGCAGTTGTTAAACTCTTTGGCCAACTGCTCGGCGCACACCAACGCCGTATCCAGCGGCAAGAAGGCCAGAACATCATCTCCACCGCTGTAAACGAGCGCGCCGTGATTGTGGGAAACTATACCATTGGCCGCCTCGGCGAAATTCACAAGTGCCGACGACAGATTGCGGTGGTCGCCTGGAGACTCAAGGCTCCGTATGGCCCTGCCCATTCTGTCGCCGTCAGCGTGAATCACGGCTATATAAGCAGGAACCTCGCCGACATTCACCTTGCGGCAGGCCTTCGCCAGCGCTTTTTGAAACTGCTCCACGGCTTGACGGTTGCCTTCGTCCCTTTCAAGCCAACTCTCTACCTCGGAGTCGGCCGTGGCGCCTTCGAAGAAGAGCGTGGTATCGTACGGAAAGGCCCTATACTGGTCAAGGCCCGAGAACCGCCGAACCGCGGGACACTCGCGCCCATCAAGCTCATCCGCCAACTGCAGAAGCGCGGTGAGCTCCTCTTGTGCCTCGGCTTCCAACCGCCTGATTACCGGATCAACAGCAACGCGTGCAACGGAAACAAAGCGCTTCGGCTCAACAACCCTTTTGATAAGCGATATGCTGTCCAGCTGTTCGTTCGGCTTGATGCCCAGCCTGAACCTCTGCTCCTCGTGTTTCTCCTCCAGCACCGTCTGCCTTCCGCCGTCCAAAGAGCTTTTGGGACGACCAACCGTCACGGTGCACTGCTGGAAATCTCGCAGCGCCTTCCTGCCGGCGAGGAGAAGTTCCGCCTGCTCGAGGGCTGTCTTGTAACCCTCTTCGTTTTCCATAGGCCACCAGGCGGCGTAGAACTCGAGGAAGCCGTCGATTTGCTCGCTGACCTCCACCTTATTGACTAGGCTGCCAGCCCCTCTCTGGGTTATGATTCGCTCCGCCTCATCCCAGAAGCTCTTAAGCTTATCTTTGGCCGCTTCTTTAGCCTTCTCCGCCGCCGAACCCGGGTCGGAGGGGATAATAGCCACGATCTTGTTGGCTACGGATGCTTTCTGGTCGGCAACATTTGGAGGGAAGATCAACTGGGCACCCATATCCGCCAGGGACTGAGCCACCGCCAGGGAGATATCGCTGAGCATTTGAGAACCAAACCAAAGGTCGCGGGTTTTGCGTGCCGCTGCGATGAACTCCTGGACGGGACCAACAGATACCGCTAGAACGTATCCCTTCATAACCGCACCTCCTTTGTGAAGCCATGCCGGGTTTTTACGAACTGCACAAAGGCGTCCCTGGCGTTCTGCGCGGAGAGCTGCCTAAGCGGTTGAACCTGGTTGGCTTTCTGCCCATCAAAGAGTTGAGACCGTGGTATCGGGCTCTGCTGCCCGTGGAACCGCACTTGTGGAACACCGTTGTCCCAAACGTGCGGAGCGCTCAAAACAACAGCCATTGGCACCGCCTTGTTCTCAGAGATTGCAAGCGGCTTCAATATCACGGGTGAAGCCATTCTGGTAGCGCCGTCGTTCGCCGCTTCCAGAATATGATCAGACGGATCCCTGTTGCTTTGAAAGTGGAAAACAATGGGCAGGCCCAAATCCGCTCTCGGGTAGAACGGCCGAGCCGGGTTCTGCGGAGCGTGCTTGAAGTCATAAGTGTTGGTAATCTCTCTTATGGAGTCCGCCTCCGGCCAGCGGCTGCGGCCAGGTCTCCTGGGGTCGCTACCTTTGTTTCTGGCGAAGTCAACCCCTTGCCGGAAATCCGCCATAGTTTTGACCGCCTTAGCCCACGCATCCAAAATCGGGCTTTCATTGCCCCAAAGAACCCGCGCTCCCGAGAGAAGGGGTATCAGCGTTTGCCCACCGCCTCCGGTCACATAGTCACTTGCTTTTTGCCTGAGCCATTCACCGACATCACCTTTAGGCTGAAAGGCGCTGTCACTGCAGAAGAGGGAGCCGCACCCGCGCCGCGTTCGCGCCCCAATGCCGCCGAAGGTGAGCCAAGCCCACAGCGCGGCCTCGGCTTCATGGAGCAGTGTGTCCTCGTCACGCCTTATCGCGCCCAGCAACCTCAACCTGAACACAACCCCCTCGAGTACATGAGCAGGGCTTTCTTCTATTTCGATCCTTCCGGTCTTCAGCTTGCCTTGAAAGGGAAAAAGGGCATATCCGGGGTATCCGTTGCGCCATCTGGGCAAACTGCCGTAGGTGCCGTCTGGTCTTTTCACATACTCCGCGCACGGAACCAACTTTCCAGAATTGAGCACCTCGACATCCACTTCTATTGCGCCGGGCTCCTCGGTGCTACCCCAGATGCTTTTCTCCCTTTCGAACAAGCTTCGGTGAGAATCGTAATCCGCTCCCCTGCACGCCCGCCACCAGAAGCGCAGATGTCCGCGAATGGATGCGCCCCGGATTGGGAGCTCGGGGTCAACCTTACCGGCGTTGGCACTTCCGCCGAAAAGCGGCGTCACAACATGAATCTCAACATCGAAAAGAGGCTCTCTTTTTCTGCCCAATATCGAAGCATTGGGCGGGGATAGTGCTTTTCGACTCATAAATCAGCTCCTTTGGAAACAAACTGCATCCTCGCAAACGCGAAAAACTGCAGTCCAGCACGGTGGAAAGAGCCGGAACCGCTGAGGGGAAACAAAGTTCCTGTACCGGGCCAAACCATCAAGCGCAGATACTCCTGAGTTTTCCCAGAGGGTGCCTGTACCAGGAAATTTATCGGCAGTAACTGCAGCCCTATTAAGAGGTGCGTGCTCGTTCTTTTCCACCGTGCGTTGGTATTTTAGCACAGGCGGTGTGAAATATATCTTCACCGCTTTTAAGAGGGATCTAGAGTTGTTGCAATACGAAGGGAAAACAAAAAGGGGCCCGCTTCCGCAGGCCCCCGTCTCTTACTTAACCCAACTAGGAGAGCTTCTCCAAGCCAACAGCGGCGCGCAGTATCTTGGTGACCTCGGCAATCTCTATCCTGCCGTTGCCGTTCAGGTCACCGGCCGCCAACTGTGCCGGCGTCGCCTTCAAAATGCCGACGGCAATCTGCAAGGCCAGGGTTGCATCCGGAATGCCAACCCTGCCGTCGCCGTTCAGGTCGCCGCGCACCACAGCCGGAGCCACTGACGGCTCAGCCACCTTGGGCTCCCATGCCACAGGAGCGAACTTGAAGTCGCTGAACTTAGCCACGCGCACATCGCCGCCGGCATGAGAAGTGGCAGCCAGACCAAGGAACACCTCCGACGGCATATTGGGAATGGTTGCCTCGGCTATCTTCACCGGGTTGCTGCCATCCTCAGACTTGTACGCCGCGAAGGTGTTGCCCTTGCGCACAAGCATAACCCAGGTTCCAAACCTGAACCAGTTGTCACCGCCGGCATCGCTGGATGCCCCATCTGCCACCGGCCTCCACTGCAGGCGCACACCGTGCATGAAGGTTCCGGCAGCAAACGCATGCACAGAGCCTGCATCCAACGTTGCGCGGGCCATAATGCCAGCCTTGCTCCAGTCGGTGGGACCGCCGTGGGTCACATCAATAACCTTCACCGCGGCGGTGAAGTCTCCACTGACTTTGTTGGGCAGGTAGGCATAGTGGAACTGGTCGGCGTTGCCCCAGATATCAGCGCCGTCGGCCTCAATCGTCACTGTCTTGCCGGACACCTTAGTGCTTCCGCCCTCGGTGTTGATGTCTTCGCCCTTCAGCTTGCTCACATCCACATCAGCAAGCTCGGCGGGACCGAAGCCGGCGCCGGAGATCTTGACCTCCGTCACCACCGACTTGCCGGGTTCCGCAACCACATCCACCGGGGCAGGCACAGAAGCCGCATATCCCTTCACGCTCAGCTTGTAGGTGCCGGGGGCAACCTCAATCGCGAAGGAACCGTCAACGTCGCTCGTGGTGGTTGTGTACTTCTTGCCGGAGGCGTCCACCAGTTCCACCGTCATCCTGGCCGCGCCGGTTCCTGTCTCAGTCACCACCTTACCGGCCACAACGCTCGTGTTCAAGGACAACGGGGTCATAATGGCGGCGCGGTTCTGGCTTCCGGCGCCACCGCCGCCCTGGTTGCCCAAAATGGCGATAACGTTATCCCCGTCCCAATTGATGTACTGAGCGGGAATAAGGTAGTTGCGCGAGGTATCCCACTGCCAAAGCATGTGGCCGACGTAGTGCCCGTTGAAGAAGGTCACGTCGCTGTCATCAACCTGGAAGTTCCAGAGAGAGAAAGCGCGCCCCTTAAAATCGGCCAGGCTGGCCGGCATCTGGAACTTGATGCGGTACCAGAACCAACTGTAGTTGGGAACGGGGTTACCGGCCTGCAGGTCGGCGGGCCATTCAACATCCCACCAATCGGCGGTTTCCTTGAAGTCCGGTTTGGCGGGATCCAGGTTCTCGGGGCGAATAAGAGTGGAATCATCAACGCCGCCCCAGGCCTTCACGCTCACCTTCACATCTTTGGATGAGGTGCTCAGGTCGATGCTGGGTACCGGCTTCGCCTTCAGGTCGGCCTTGACAGCCGCATCCTTGACAACAACCTTCACGGCAGCGCCAACCGGCTCCACACCCCGCCCGATCGCCATAAGCTCGTACTCTCCCGGTGGCACAGGTACGGAGAATGTGCCTTCCGCACCGATGTTGACCAGCACGGTTTCCTGAGCGCCGGCAATCTTCACCTGACCGGTGGTTATGGGCTTACCGGCTTCGTCCGTCACAGTGCCCGACAGGAGGTACAAAGGCGAAACCGCGGTGAACGGTCCGTACACGGCCTCGCACACCATGTTGATGTCCATGTTGTGCGCCGTCTGTGCGAGGCCAACAAGCACATCATCCCTATTCAGCCCGGGGAAGTCCTCCACAGTAACTGAGCTTCCGGACTGCTGGAACACCACTCCATCGGTGGATGTGAACGGGGTGATCGTACCGTTGAAGCGCACCAAACGCAGATATATCGGCGGCTGAGCATTGGTTGGGTTCTCAGCAAAGTCAGCACCGGCTCCGTCCTCGCGGCGCCCCTCCCAACCAACACCAAACCGGCGGGGTGATTCAAACAGATACACGTAAGCCGCCGAGGGATCGTTGGAGGACCGGATCATGATTCCGGCTTTCGAGAAGGAGTCTGCAGGCGCATCCAAACCGCTGATAACTTGCAGGGTTGCCTGGAAGTTGCCCGTAACCTTCTGGTACAGGAAGCTCATGCCGTCAGCGGAACCCCAAATGTCAGCACCGCTGGCGGTCATGGTCAGCCTCCCATTCTCGATCTTGGTTATCTCTCCGATGTCGTTGGTATCGCCGACCCGCTCGAAGGTCCAAAACGCCTGTGGCTTACCGGCGGACCAATCGTCGCTTTGAGGCGGAGCGGCAATCACCGGAAGGCTGAGCACCAGCAACAGCGCCAGCACAAAAATCAAAGCACGCATTTTACTACCTCCCTCTCAGCTAGTTAAACCCGAACATGGCAAACCAGCGCAGTGGCCAGCGCATGCAAAGGCCGGCAAACACCTCCTTTTCAAACCCCTTCCGGCAGGGTTACCACGGCCCCCCACCGGCTTCCATCAATTTGGTCTAAGCTACTTTATACCAAGAGCACTTCCAGGTGTCAAGCAACTTTTCAATCCCGATTGGTGCACCATGCAGGCTCTAACCGCTAGCCAAAGTCAGGTCTCATCCAACTCCTGCAAAAGCTTCCGCACAAGCACAACGATTTGGTCTCTTATCTCACGTACCTTCTCAATGGGCTGACCTGACGGATCCTCCAAACCCCAATCCTCACTGATGCCGTGCAACAGCGCCGGACAGCTTTCCTCCACCCCGCATCCCATTGTTATAACCCGATGCGCCTGCTGAATCATCTCGCGGGTGAGCAGTTTGGGGTGCAGACCGTCCGTCGGAACCCCAATCTCGGACAAAGCCTGCAATGCCAACGGGTTAACTTCCGCACCGGGCTGCGTGCCGGCAGATACCGCCTTGGCCTTGCCCTTAGCAAAATGGTTGAAGATAGCCTCTGCCATCTGGCTTCGGCCGGAATTGTGCACGCACACAAAAAGCACTTGCTTCAACTCATCCCCCATAAAAACTCTCAGGGGAGCCCCAACGGCTCCCCAGATTGGTGCTTAAGCGCTCCTAAACTCCCTCCGGCGCCCCAGCCGCCGATCCCGACGACCTCAGATCGCGCAGCCAAGCCCCGATCCTCTCTCTATAGGCCAAGTTGGCAACCCACGTAAACCACGACCAATGCCTGAACGACAGCGCCCTCTTCAGAATGCACGACCACGAATACGCCTGTGAATACACCCACCTAAGCCCCTCTTGAAGGGCTTCAACAGACAGATGCTTCGGTCGGAAAGTTACGTGTGTGCCGTCGTACTTGGACCAATCCCGCTCGATAATGCGCCCCTCCTCCTCCAACTGTCTGTAAAGCTTCGTTCCAGGGAATGGGGTCAGTATGGAAAACTGCGCGACGTCCAGCTTGACTTTTTGAATGAACTCCAGCGTTTTCTCGAAAACCCCAGGCTTGTCATCATCGAGCCCGAACATGAAGGACCCGATGATGCTTATCCCAAAGTCGTGCAACCTCTTAATAGCCTCGCTGTACTTCTCGGCTATGTTGAAGGTCTTTCCCATCTTTTTGAGATTGGTAGGCGAAAGGGTTTCCATGCCGATGAACATCCCGATGCAGCCGCTTTTGGCCGCTAGCTTCACCAAACTCTCATCTTTAAGCATTGTCAGCGAACCCTGCCCGAACCATCTCTTGCCGAGCGGCCTCACGGCCTCGAAAAGCTGTTTGGCATACACCGGGTGGCCCATTATGTTGTCATCCACGAAGAAGAGATTTTTCTCTGGAATGGACTCCAGCTCGGCAACAACATCCTCAATCGGCCTGGTGCGGAAAGTATGCCCGAAAAAGTTGGTAACAGAGCAGAAGTAGCAGTTGAAGGGACAGCCGCGGGTTGTTTGGACCATGGCACCGGAGATATAGTAGTTCTCGGGACGGATGAGGTCGCGCCGGGGCCAAGGAAGATTCTCAAGAGAAGGGTAGGAATCTCCCCGATAGAACTTCTGCACATTTCCCTGCAGAAAATCCTGCAGAAGTTTTGGCCATGTCAGTTCGGCCTCGCCAATCACCACAGCGTCCGCATGCTGAGCGGCTTCCTCAGGCAGAGCCGATGGGTGGATTCCGCCCAAGACAACCGTCTTGCCGCGGGCACGGAACTCGTCAGCCAGCTCGTAAGCCCTCGGAGCGCGCGCAGTAGTTGCGGTTATGCCCACTATATCGGCATCGGTATCCAGGTTCACGGGGGTAACCGCTTCGTCAACCAGCTCCACCTCCCAGGGTTTGGGAGTAAGAGCCGCCACCATCAAAAGCCCCAAAGGGGGGAAGAGCGGCCGCAGGGGGCGGCTGTTCTGCGGCCGCTGAAAAGGAGCTACCAGGAGTACTTTCATAAGAGATCTCCCCTCTTAGCCCACTCGTAACCTTGCTCCCAAGCAGCATCGGCCAGTGGTGCGTACGCCTTGGTGTATTCGTCCAGCGCCGGAGCCTTTTCCACAAGCAGAGCCTCGCCGCCGCCGTCGGTGGAACGGGCGTTGTGCTGGGCCACCACTTCACGCAGTACGTGCGGGTGGTCGATAATCATGCACGGGCGAAGCACGTTGTCTCCGTAAGGTTGGCGTGCTCGGATGGCCCGGAAGAAGGGGGAATCCAAGGCTTCTCTAAGCGACTTGTTGTGAATATTGTCCACCGCAAAGTGAGCGAACACGCAGGGCTCCACATCTCCGCGGTGGTTGATGTGCGCGTACAAGCGCCCACCGGCCATGCATCCATGGGTAAGCGGACCGTCGTCCCAGAAATCCACCACGAATATTGGTCGGGTTCGCCTTATCTCCAGCACCTTCTGGCGCAGGCGATCCCGCTGTTCAGGAGTGGGCATCAACTCCAAATTTGGCTCCCGCCCGATAGGCAGGTATATGAAATACCATCCAAAGTAAGCGCCGAGATCTACGTAGTGGTCTATGAACTGATCGCTTATCATGAGGTCGGCATTCTGGCGGGTTACGGTGGCAGAGAAGCCGAACATACAGCCGTTTTCGCGCAGTGCCTTCATGGCGCGAATAACCTTGTCGTAAACGCCGGCCCCCCTGCGCTCATCCGTTTCCTCGCGAAAGCCTTCCACGCTTATGGCGGGAGCGGCGTTCCCAAGCTCGGCAAGCCTCTTTGCCACAGCATCATCTATCAGAGTGCCGTTTGTGTATATATGGAAAACCACGTCCTGGTGCTTGGCAAAAAGGTCAAACAGGTCCTTGCGGATGAACGGCTCGCCACCCGAGATAGTGATAAAGTGGATTCCAAGCTCTTTGGCTTCCCCAACAATCCTATCAAGTGTTTCGGGAGACAGCTCGTCATCCCATTCGTAGGCTCCGGCATAGCACCCGTAGCACCGGAGGTTGCACCGCATAGTGGGACTTATAACCAGAAGGAACGGAGGCCAGAACCCCTCCTGCTCCGCAATCCTCCTGCGGTGTGCGAATCCCTCCCAACCGGTTCGCACGAAGAGGTTCACAATAACCCCGCGGCGCACGTTAGGATGGGTTTCAGTAAGAACCCGCCTTGCGAGCTTAGCCGCAGGGTGTTGCTGTTCAAACAACTGTCGCATCCAGTTTATCTGCCTCTTGTGAAGCTCTGTGGGAGCAAAGTACTCGGCTAGCTTCGTAAGTCTTATCAGAGCGCTGTCGGAACTGGTTCCCAGTAACGCGAGAAACTCCTCCATAATCCGCGATTTAGCGGCGGCACGGAGTTGCTGTACGGTACGCATTGGATACCTCCTTATGCGTCTGAGAAACCTCCGAAGAGGTTGTATCACCGAGAGGCAACCGAAGTCAATACAACCAGCTAGAGGCTACCTAGCACTTGGTTACATAAGAAGTTCGCCGTGCAGATGCGATATCCTTCGCTATCTCAGGCGAAACGGGGGCCAGCTTGACTGCCTGCTTTATCAAGGCCGAACAGAGCCCTTTTTGCCCCTCCTGGCAAACGGGCCTGTGAAGATGCTCCACACATACCGAGCTTCGTCCAATCGAAGCCACTTTATAGTATACCCATAAGCCACCGAGCCAATCAACATGGAGGCCAGCACGCGCAACAATGTATGCAGAGTACCGTGAACTCCCGGGAAAGGCCAAAACCGCGTGAGCTCTCGGTAAGTTAGGTGAGAGAGGAGAGCCAGTACACAGCATCCTATTCCAACTTTGGCAAACGAAACAGCCAGAAGCCTGCCTTCAACACCGCCAATGCGACTTCGCAAAATCGCCAGCAGGATTACGGCCTGCAAAATGGCGGCAACCGAGCTGGTAAACGCTATCCACCCGTGGCTCCAACCGCCGGGTTCCAGCACGCCGGCCATCACCCAGTTGGATGCTAGGAGCAAAACTGTCATCGCCGTGCCGGTTAGAACGGGAGTGAGTGTGTCGTGCAGGGCATAAAAGGCCCTGGCTATAACCGCCTGCGCGGCCCACCCTACTATACCTATGCTGTAAAACACCAAGGCAACCGCGGTTACGTACGTATCCGCCGCCGTAAAACGCCCGTGTTGATACATCACCCGGATAATAGGAACCGCAAGAACCGCCATGAACACGGACGTCGGCAAAGTAAGGGCGACAATAGATCGTATCCCAAGGCTGACACTGCTCCTGAAAGCATTCATATCACCAACAGCGGCCTGCGCAGAAAGCGTCGGAAGCAGCGCAATCCCGGCCGATTGGGCAAACACGCCCAAAGGCGCCTGAGTAACCCTGTCCGCGTTGTTCAAAGCAAGCACGCGCCCTTCACCAAGCATAGACACAAACACTCTGTTTATGCGCACGGCCAACTGAGGCAGAGAAAGACCCAAAACCACTGGCAAAAGCAGTTTCCCAACCTTGATTACACCGGGATGGCGAACATCCAGGCTCGGGCGGTACTTAACTCCCAAGCGCTTCACCAAAAATATCTGCAATAGAAGATTGCCAATCAAAGCTCCGGCCAGCGCGCCCCAGGAAAATCCCGCTATGCCAACACTGTTGGAAAGCAGCAATCCCCCAACTATGATTCCGACATTGTAAATCAGCGGTCCAACAGCTTGGCCGAAAAACCGCCCGTGAGCATTCTGCACCCCCATCAGCAGCCCGCCCATGAAGAAGCAGATCTGCGCAGGGAGAACAATTCTGGTAAGTCGGGCCACCAACAAAAGCTGTGCTTGTGTAAACCCTGGAGCCGCAATGTAAGAAAGCGGAACCGCCAGCACCTCTGCCGCTATTACAAAAAATGTAACCACCGGCAGTAAAATGGTCGCCACGACACTGAAGACTTTCCACGCATCCTCTTCTTTGCCAGTTGCCAAATAGTTCGTGAACACGGGAATGAATGCGGCGGCAAGTGCCCCACCGGCAAGAAGCTGATAAAGCAGATCCGGGATGAAAAAGGACTGGATGTAGGCATCGCTCTGACCCGTCATGCCGAACTTGCTAGAGATGATGGCATCCCGAACGTAGCCCAAAGCGCGGCTTAAGAACGCCGATAGTGCCAGAAAACCGGTGGCCCCGGCCACTTGCCGCTTCAGAGAAGCGTTTGCTGTTTGCAAATCGGTTGTTTCCATAGCCTGTTTCTGGTATAATGCATGAGTGCTACAGCGGAACCATTCCCGCTGGCGCGTCGTAAAGGCAAACGCTAAAAACACAGTGCAACAAGGGGAGATGGTAAACTAACGTGGCGAACATCAAGTCGTCTATCAAAGATATTAAAAAATCGCGCGAGCGGCGGTTGCGCAACCAGGCCGCCAAGTCCCGCATGAAGACCTTTATCAAAAAGGCACTGGTTGCGATACAAACCGATGCAAACAACGCGATAGCCGCGGTAAACGAAGCTCTGAAAATCATAGACAAAACGGCGGCCAAAGGCGTTATCCACAAAAACGCCGCGGCACGCAGAAAGTCGCGCCTTATGAAGAAGCTAAACGCGGCTCTTCGCGGCGGATCTACTGCATAAGCGTACAATCAGTGTCTCCAACAATGCTCGCTGGTCTTCGGCGCCTTCCAGAATGCCCTTCATGCGCAGATCGGCGTCGAAGACCAGCTTCATCTTCTTTTCCAGTTCTTCCCAAGTAAACGAAGCCGCCTCTTCGGCAAGCAAATGTGCCCTCCAGGACATCTTGGATATATCTGGGTCCTGCGGAATCAGCTTTTTCAGCTCCTGAGGCATCGATTTTAAAGACTGTTCGTTAAGCACGCCCCGTTCAGCGAAAAGCTTTGCAATCCAAATCATGCGAAACTGCCGCGCAAGCATCGGAATGACCGCGTACGGCGAGGTCCCAGACGCCAACAGCGAGTGAAGAACCCGAAGCGCAGAAGTGCGATCTCTTCTGCTAACAGCATCCGTCAAAGCGAAGATATCGTACTCCGGGCTTGATGAAGCGGCTTCTTCAACATGCTTGGCGGTGATTCTGCCACCGCCGGCGTAACTGTGTAGCTTTTCAAGCTCTGTTGTTAGAACGTCGGTTTCGGTACCAACCTTGTGTATTAGCATTTCGGCCGCGTCTGCCGCAATCTCCGCCCCCAATTCGGCTGCTATCTGCCGAACCAACTGGGTTGCGCCGGCAGATTTCGGCGCCTTGGCCGATATCACACTGCCCCCGCAGGCTTTTACCGCCGCCTCGAGGGTTTTCACAGCAGCCTGCTGTTTCTCGGACTCTTCATCGTCGGTAACCAGCACCAAGCACACGGCGGGATTTTGACCCTGTCGCGGCGCAAGCTCCTTGATACCGCTTGCAAGCCGCTGCTGTTCAGCCGGACGCAGCTTCTCCACACTTCTAACAACCACAAGGCGCCGGCGCGAAGCGAATGGAAGCATCTGCGCGGCCGCTAGAATCTCGGCGGCGCCAACCGCACGGCCGTCTATCTCCTGGTAGTCAAAGGTGCTGTACTGCTCATCGACAAGAGACCGCCTCAGCTCCTCAATGCGCCGCATTTTTAAACCGTGGTCGGCCCCGTGAATCAAAACAACAACCGGAACATCCGGGCTTGCATCCGATCTTTTCTCTTTTCCCCTCATTGCACCCTAACTACGTGGGAGTCCGAACTCTGTACATTCCCGTCATTTCGTCGTATCAGCTTCTGCACCACGCGGATGCATTTGGATGCATCTGCCAAAATCTCATTGGTCACGGGTTTGCCGCCATAGAAAGCAGCCGTAACCATTTCGGTTAACGCAGTAACCGCTTCGGTAATCTCGGGGTTGCCAATGCTCTCCACACGCTTCAGATATTCATTTGGCGTCTCAGACGGCTTGCGATTGCCAACGCGCTTTGCCAGCACTCTGCACATGAGTTTATATAATCTCCACAACTTCTCGGAAGGCTCGCGGTTCCTCACAAAACGCACTTTGAACCGCGGTCTCGGAAGGGAAATCAATGTAAAAACTTGCATAACAAGAAAAGCAAACAAAGAGAACAGCATCCCAAGCATAAGGTTCGGCATCAACCGCCTGGATTTCACCAGAGACACCAGCTCGGAATAAAGGCGCCGAAGCGAGAAAATCCCCTGGCCCTCAACCTGCACGCCGGCGGTAGGGTCAAACGGTATCCAACCATAGCCGGGGAAAAATACCTCCACCCAAGCGTGCGCATCCCGGTCCCGGACCACAAAACATTCCTCTTTACTGTCCCAGATGCCGGGGGCATAGCCAACCGCAACCCTAGCCGGAATTCCGGAAAGCAAGCACATAACTGCCATCGCGCTGGCAAATTGCTGGCAGTAGCCAGCCTTGGACTTGAACAAGAAGAAATCCGTCGCGTCCGTTTCAGGGGGAAGCGTTGGAGGGTTTAGGGTGTACCGGCAGTTGGCCCGCAGATAGTTCTGTATCGCCACCACCTGATCGTATTGGGTCGGCTTTCCGGCCACTATCTCCCGAGTCAGCTCAATTACCCTAGCAGGCACCAGGGGCACCCGCCCCGACATGAAAGGGCGAACCTCATCAGCCTGCTCTCTCCCCAATTCATTGGAGGCTTTACGCAGGTCATCGGGCGTTACCGAGGGAACAAGCGACACCACAGAGTAATCGGTTACAGAACCAGACGTTGCCACATTCACGTCCATTGTGTAAGGATTAACCGCTATTTCCGCAAATCGACCCGTTATCTCCACTGGGAACGAAGCCGCATAAAGCGGCCCGGCCAACTCCTCTTCCAAATGGAAAGTCTGTTCTAACCGCGTACGCCCCTTGGGAATTTCCCCCATCAGTTGATCCAGCTGAAAACTGTAAATCCTCCGCTCTCCCAACTGCTGACCGTCCAATGTTTCATAGAACCTCATACCCGCGTGCCACTCAGAACCGGTGTAGTGGGTAAAAGTTCGTTCTTTCCAATAAGATGGGCGCCGTGCTTTCACCTTCATAACAACCCTGCCCGAGGTGCTTGGCGGAAGCCCGCTTAGGCTCAATACGTCTGTGCTGTCAGCGGTTATCGGAAGCATCAGAGAAACGCCTGTTTCGGAAAGCCTATCCGCGGCCGCCGTAATGATGCTCCTCCCCGCAATGCCAAGTGCCGCCGAGAAGATACCGCCAATAATCCCTGCGCTTGTTACAACCACAAGAGAGATAAAAAGCAAACTGCGCACCAAGGGCCCAATTTCTTCTCTGCTGAGCTTTTCACCCTTTTCCAAGTGAAGCTCATACCCCATCAAAAAAACGGATGCCAGCACAAAGTTCAGGAAATAGGTAACCATCTCCGGGTTCAGGTTCTCACTGCTCATCAACCCAAGCATGGCAATGCACGGCACCATCAGAAACAGCACGCTTTGGTTGGAAATCATCGTAAAGCTGAACGCCAGAGAGGCCCACTGAAGAATAATCCCCACAGATGCACTGCTGGTAGGGTCGGCGCGGCTCGCCTGCAACAGCGAAAAGATCAAGTCGGCAACGCTGTTGTGCTTTACTACGAAAAGTATGAGAAGGCCGGATATTACCCACGCCGGAAGGCCAGGATTCACCCCGAGCACCCTCATCACAAAACTGGAAGCTACCCCAACGAACGATAGGATTACTGTGATTGACGTCAATCCAGAATCGTCTATGGTCGAATTGACTGCCGACACTCCGCACAAGAGCACAATGAAAGCCGCGGCATAAAAAGGCAGGAGGATTAGTGCACGCTCTCCCAAGGTCTTATCTCTAAGGCTTTCATGCCGGCTCATGGCTTTCACCCTAATTAGGCATCAGGTTGGGGTCCTGGGTAGATACCAACCTCACTTTAATTCCGTGTGCCGCCGCCTGCAGCACAAATTGTTCGGGAGGCAAAATCTCTTGGTCCTGCGCGGGCGAAGGAGCATGGTCTTCCGCAGAAGACGCGTTAGTCCCCTCGTGAATTAAGACTCCGTAGCACAGCCAGCCCTGCTCTACCCAAGCCTGAAGTATAGATAACAGCTTCGAATCGGGCTTATCAGTTATGAAAAGCAGAGAGTCGGTTGCCCCAATCCCAAACCGGGACTCGGACGGACGCAGTTGCTGCAAAGCGCTGGATAGGACTTGCCAAAGCGGTTCCCCGGAGTCTGCCTCAACCCTGGCAAGGGCTTCGAGAACGCGGTAGTAATGCGGTTCGCCAGAGCCAACCGGCACGCTTAGACCGGTATCGTCCGGCAAAAGCAGCCCGAAGGCAACCCCTTCGGAAAAAGAGTGCTGTGCAGCACCGGCGGCTATTCTGGCAGCAATATCAACCGGCTTTTTCTGTAAACGCTGAAGGTAAACTTCTTCTTCTAAGAAAAGAAAGGAAGCAATGTCACTTAATCCTTCCAACAAACCTTCGAGGCCAACAGGGCGCTCAAGATCCAGCGCTATCAATAGGCCCTCATGCGGGGGGTCAACACGCTCCACAACCACCAAACGGCCGCGGCGCGCCGTCGACGGCCAATGAATCCTTTTCAGCTCATCGCCGTCGCTGTACTCCCGGGTTGAATGAAATTCCGAGGAACCACCCTTATGATGTGAGACGCTGTCTTGAACCCCAAAACCGTCCCCCGCATGCACATCAAACGGATGGCAATGAACAGGCTTCGGATAAACTACAAGCTTGTGAAGAGTATTGTACAGCCTTTTCACGCGCACCATGCCCATTGGATCCATGGCATAAACGCACACAGGTCCAAGGCTATACACCCCGCGCTTCCGCGGCACAGCAGCATAAATGAAGGCAGGCGCCTCCCCATATGTCATGCGAGCATCAGCAACCTCTATCCCGTACGGAGTGGTATCTCGAACCGAAAGCACGGCCGGGAGCAACCATTTGGGTCCTTGTATCGAAATTCGCACAGAAACCCGGCTATTTTCAAAGCAGCTTCCCGGGGCATCCCGCAGAACGCAAACGTGCCCCAACACAAACCATCCCAAAAGAGCAGACACCAGCGGTACGGTAGCAAGCGTTCCGGCCATAAGGTACATCTGCCCGATATTCAACCGCACTGCCACCACAAAAATGAAAAACGCGGCAAAGAACAGCGTCGCTATTTTGGACCATCTGATTTCTTCTATGCTCATGGCTTCTGAACGTGCCGGCTCAGATAACCGGAACCGCAACCTGATCCAGTATCTCAGAAATGACTTCTCCGGCCTGCGAAGCGCTGGAATCCGGACGCAGAATCAGCCTATGCGCCAGCACAGGCACGGCAAGCCGCTTTACATGATCGGGCAGTACATAATCCCGGCCTTCGATGGCCGCGAGCGCCCTGCTGGTGTGCATCAGCGCCAAAGACCCGCGCGGACTGGCACCAATGCGCACGCTTCCGTGGTTGCGCGTTGCCGTCACAATATCCACAATGTACTGCTTCAGCCTGGGATCAATGTAAACTCTCTTCACAGCCTCCTGCATCAGCAAAATTTCGTCCGCCTTTAACACAGGGCTCAGGTCCAGATAAGGATGATGATCTCCCTGGCGGTCAAGTATAACCACTTCGTTTTCCGGACTCGGATACCCCATGGAAAGCCGCATGCGGAAGCGATCCAACTGTGCCTCCGGAAGAGGATACGTACCGCGGATTTCAACGTTGTTCTCGGTGGCTATAACGAAGAACGGTTTCGGAAGATGGTAGGTGACCCCATCAGCGGTAACTTGCCCCTCTTCCATGCATTCCAGCAGAGCAGACTGCGTTTTGGGTGTTGCCCTGTTGACCTCATCCGCGAGAACGATGTTGGCAAATATGGGGCCTTTCCTGAACTCAAACTCTCCGGTTTTTTGGCTGTAAACCGGGGTGCCGGTTATATCTGCGGGAAGCAAATCGGGGGTAAACTGAATCCGCTTAAAAGAACAGCCAAGTACCTTTGCAAGACTGCGGGCCAGCATGGTCTTGCCAACGCCTGGAATATCCTCAATAAGCACATGCCCGCCAGAAAGAAGGGCCACCAAGGCTAAAGTGACAGTATCGCGCTTTCCAATGATGACCGTTTCTACTGCATCGACGACGGCTTCTGCTTTGGCTTTTATTTCCTCAATATCCACGTTTCGGTCCCCTGCACAACCCTATAGGGAAAACTGCAATGGAAAGCATAGCATAGGCAGATTGGAGTGTCAAGAAATTATTGACAAGCAAACAAAAGGCTAAGAAACACCCCAAAATCAGCCGGTACCGGCACACAGAAGTGGGTTCATGCTTCAATGAAACCCCAGGGGATGAACCAAAACACCTTTTATTCCCCGCTGGCCCGCCAACGAGAAACTTTTCGGGTAAAGCACACCCACCGTTAGAAGCCAAACGGTTTCATCCGCCTGGCTCAAGGTTCAGCTCTCTCTGAGCTCTTTCAGCCGCTTGTTCTCGCCGATGACAACCAGCACGTCGCCCTCTTGGATAACGTCATTGTTATCCGGAACCGGATTTACAGTGTCGCCGCGCTTTATGCACACCACGTTTATCCCGTATCTGGACCTAATCTTGGCCTGCTCAAGGGTTTTGCCAACAAGCTCAGGTGGAGCGGAGATCTCCTCCACGCTGTAGTTTGGCGCCAGGTCCATATGGTCCACCATACGCGGTGCCACCAAAGTCTGAGCCACACGAATCCCCATATCCCGCTCCGGGAAGACTATACGGTCAACTCCGAGGGCCTTCAGTATTTTGGCCTGTGCATCCGAAAGCGCCTTGGCGACAATATAGCGCGCGCCCAACTCCTTCAGGTTCATCGTTATAAGCACGCTGTCATCCAGCTTCGTCCCGCGGCCAACTATGCACACGTCGAAGTTTGGCACACCCAGCGTGCGCAGGTTTTCTATGTCGGTGGCATCCATCTGAATGGCCTGGGTGAGCACCTCCGACATGTGCTGCACAACAGCGGGGTCGTTATCAACGCCCAATACGTCATGGCCAAGCTCGGCGAGTTTGCTCGCAACCGAGGATCCAAAGACCCCCATTCCTATTACAAGAAAGCTTTTCTTTCTCATAGCACCATTGCAGCTAACCTATAAGCACTTTGTCTTCGGGCAGCGTCCTCCGCGCCCTTGGCGTCATCTGCAGAAACACAAGCGCAGCAGTAAGTGGGCCAACTCTGCCTACGTACATTGTTAGTATAATCACAATTTTTCCAAAAGGCGTCAAGTATGGTGTGATACCGGCGCTCAATCCCACCGTACCGAAAGCAGAAAGAATCTCGAAAAACAGTTTGGCGAACAAATCCTCAGTGATGCCAGCCTGTTTCAGTGCTTGAATCTCTGTAAAGGTTATTGCAAAAAGGGCGAAGTTAATCCAAAGAAAGGCCAAAACAAAAATCGCAAGCGCTCTGTATACAATCTCCGAAGGTATCCTCCTGCCTAACATCTCAGCTTCACTGCGGTTCTGCAGAACGGCCAGCACCGCCGCGAGCATCAGTGCAACCGTTGTGGTCTTCACCCCGCCTCCAGTGCCACCGGGGCTGGCCCCTATGAACATTAGCAAACCGATAAAGAACATTGTGGGACCATGGAGCTCAGAAATTGGTATCGTATTGTAACCTGCTGTGCGTGGGGTAACAGATTGGAAAAATGAAGCCAAGAGCTTTGTTGGCCATGGGTGTTGTCCCAAAGTGCCTGGGTTTGTCCACTCGGCCGCGGCTATAACCGCCGTTCCCAGCACCAACAAAAACGCTGTGGTTATCAAAACCACCTTGGTGTGCAAAAGCAGCCTGTGCCTTCTAAGGTTGGTGAGATCCATAGCCACCGGAAAGCCTATTCCACCGGCTATGATCAGAACGGCGAGAATGAGGTTTACTGGCAGGTCGCCAACAAAGCGGACGAAGGATGAGAAAGGTCCGTAGATCGGACCTAGCAGATCGAATCCAGAGTTGCAAAAAGCTGACACAGAGTGAAACATACCGAGGAAAACCGCTTTTCGCGGGCCGATTTCCGGAACAAAGGCAAACCTAAGCGCCAAAAGAAGAGCCCCAACAGCCTCGGCGGAAAACGTGAAAATAAGCGCATACCTAGTAAGCCTTACCACGCCCTGCAGTGAATACTGGCCATGCGCCTCCTTAAGCAACACACGCCCCCTGAGAGTAACCGTGCGCCGGGCCAACAAGAGAACAAGGGTGGACGAAGTCATGTACCCAAGACCGCCAAGCTGTATAAGAAGCAGAATGATTACCTGACCGAAAGTGGAATACGTGGTGCCCGTATCCACCGTTACAAGCCCGGTAACACACGTGGCCGACGTGGCAGTAAACAGCGCATCCAAAAATCCAACCCGCCCGGTCTTGCACGAAATCGGCAGATAGAGCATCAAACTGCCGATTAGGATCATGCCGAGGAAGCCCGATGCGATAATTTGCGGCGCGTTAAGCCTTCGAGGAAAAGTTTTGGGAATCATTTCCGGAAAACAGGGCCTTACCAGACACTAAGGCAGGGTCTTTTTCGCTTCATCCCAAAGGGCATCCAACTCGGAGAGGCTGGCATCTTCAACACGGCGGCCCTGCTTCAAGAGCTGCTCTTCAACATACCGAAAACGCACAACGAACCTATCTACCATAACCCGCAGAGCCTCTTCCGGATCCACTTTCAGCCACCTGGCTACATTAACTATGGTGAATATAAGATCTCCTATCTCGGAGTGAATGCGTTCCGTCTCTCCGGCATCAACCGCCTGCTTAAGCTCGCCGAGTTCTTCGTGGAGCTTCGCCCACAAATCCTCAAGACGCTCCCACTCAAATCCAACCCTAACAACCCGCTTGGAAACCTCCAGCGCTTTCATCAACGCCGGAAGGTCCTTGGGCACACCATCCAGCACGGACTTGCGAGCCGAAGAACCACTCTCCGACGCCTTAATACGCTCCCAATTCTCCAAAACCTCCTCGGCACCGGCCACAGAAACACCTCCGAAGACGTGCGGATGGCGCCGGATTAGCTTTTCGGTGATGTGTTCTATCACGTCGCGGATGTCAAAAACGCCGGCTTCAGAAGCCATCTGGCTGTGAAGGGCAACCTGCAGGAGCACATCGCCCAGCTCCTCGCAGAGGCGCTCCATATCATCGTGGTCTATTGCTTCGATGGCCTCGTAAGTCTCCTCAAGTAGGTACCTGCGGAGGGTTTTGTGCGTCTGTTCGCGGTCCCATGGGCACCCATCAGGCGCTCGAAGCCGCCGAACAACCTCCACAAAATCCTCCCAATCCGCGCGACGCCGCTCCCGAGGCACCGCAGGGATGTAAACCGAGCATAAATGGTCGTATTCGATCCTATCAAGCTTGTAGAGCGGCAGTAAAACCACGCTCTCAAGCCGGGGCACACCAGCGGCTTTAACCACAAAGGCATCCGCATCTTCGGGATAGACGTCCAGAAGCGCCAGCTTCACACGCGAAGCAACATCGCGGTCATCAACCTGGAATATCAAAACCGGCAGGTGCGGCTTGGGAACAAGAAAAGGCTCGGACTGCGCATCCACAAGCTGCAAACCAACGTCCAACGGAAGCTTCAGCGCTTCCAAGCAGGCATCCACAAAGCTCGGAGAAGGAACGATATCCACAGGAATTTTCTCGGCGGCGGCATCCTGCAGAATCAGCTCCACAGATTTTTCGGCAACAAGCGGATGACCTGGTACGGCGTAAGCGATTTCATCCCCTCTGCGGGCACGCTCAAGCAGTATATCGGCGATGGTGCGATACACTTCTTGGATGGAGCTGGCAGAGTCATACACGCTGTCAAAGCTCGAGAAGCGGATGCCCTCCTCTCTCAGCACGTCCACAGTGGGATGGTGAACGGTGCGCAAGAAAAGAGTGGATTCCCCAGAATGCTCGCGAAGAGCTTCAAACGCCCCAAGCGATAGACCAGCGCGTCCACCAGGCCCTAATCCTATAACCTTCACTCTTCAAACCCCATCTTCAGTGCCGAAAATCTGAACCCCTCAGTGCTGATGCGGCACAGGCGACTGGCTGACATATTCCATTTCTACGCTCTTCAAAGATTCAGGAACAACGTGAACCTCAACGTTGCGCAGTTTTCTCTGCAGCATTTCATCTATGTAGTTCCTGGGGACCTTGGTGGAAGCAAAAGCCATCTCAACCTGACTGCGCGTTTCCGGATTCGCAAGATCCGCGGGGACAGAAGGCAGTCTCTCAAGCACGTAAGCAAGAAAGAACTGGGCCCTGATTGTTTGGGTAAAGTTCACGGGTCTGTCCAAACGCACTATAGGCGTCCAACTACCGGCCGGCGTTTTAAATACGGCGTCTGCAACCGGCCGAAGCTGTGGAGCGGTACCATCACGAGCTATAAGCATCGGCCTGGTAAAGGGCGAATCGGGCCCCATAACGGTGGACACCACAGCCTCCGGAGACTGCGAACGGCTCAACTGAAGCGCGTCTTGGGCATCTTTTTCATCCGGCACGGCAATAAGCAACACTCTTGCCCTCTCCGGCAGGTCGAACTGGCTGCGGTTGGCCTCGAAGAACTGCCGAAGCTCCTGATCCCAGTTTTTGACCGCCAGCTTGGCCTGGCGAAGAATCAAGTTTCGGTAAGCAAGCTCCGGAATTATGAAAAGGTCTCTTATTTGCACTTCAGTGAGGCCGCGGAAAGCGGTAACAGCGGCTCCAGATGCCAAAGCAGCTTGCATTTCTGAAACGATCTGCTCGCTGGAGGGATAAACTTTAAGCCGCTTCGCCTCCTGAACTATTAGCTTCTGCCTTATAAGATCGTGCAGAACAGCCTCTCCAATCGGCATGCCCTGGCTTCCACGCTGTATCTGCAAAAGTGCGCAGTAATCCAAAAAGCTTATCGGCTCCCCATTGACGGTGGCCACATCCCTGGGCGCTGTTGAACAACCGGCCAGAACCAGCAATGCCACCGCAATAACGGCAGCCGACGCAACTTTTCTCAGCATGCAAAACCCTCCTGTGCCGGGTTTAACAAAACTCAATTTGCGGTTTCCGGCGTTTCTGGCACTTCGAAAAGCGCAGCTTGATCCTCAAGGTAAGCCCTAAGCCGCACCGTCGCCTGGTGATGCAACTGGTAAGCCCGAGACTCTGAAATGGACAGCACATCGCCAATCTCTCGGAACGTCAAACCCTCGTAGTAATACAATGCAATCACCAGGCGCTCCCTGGGTGGCAAGCGGTCGATAGCCTCAGAAAGAAGGCGGGTGCGCTCTTTCTGCTCCACCTGCTTGTGAACATCCGATGCGGCATCGGCCACGGTGTCGGCAAGTGTAACTCCCGCCTCCACACCCTCGCCTCCCAAAACAACATCTTCCAAAGACATAACGGCTGCGCGAGCTGTGTGTGAAAGCAGTTGGTGGTATTCGTCGGTGGAAATGCCGAGCTCTCTGGCAATTTCATCATCGGTTGCCGGTCGGCCCAGTTTCCCCTCCAAAGAAAGCATGGTGCGCTCCAACTGCTTTAACTTATCCCTCACAGACCTTGGAGCCCAATCCTGATCGCGCAGCGTTTCGAGTATGGCCCCCCGTATCAGCGAAATGGCATAGGTTTCAAACTTAACGTTCCTAGACGGATCAAACTGATCTACGGCTTTAATTAGCCCTATAATGCCGGCGCTGAGAAGATCCTCGCGCTCCAAATTTGGAGGCGGGTTCGCAACTATGCGACCGGCTGTTATACTCACTAAATAGGAATAATTGAGCACCAAGGCTTCGCGCGCAGCAAGGTCCCCCTGTTGCTTAAAGCGAATCCAGGCTTCCGAAACATCCAGGCCCGGCAACATTCACACCCCCTCCGGCTCCCGACCTGCAGACAGACTGGCTTCTTCAATCCAATATCTTAGAAAGTATGGCACTCAAAAAGCCCCGGCGGCGCGGTGGCCGGATTGGCGGAACCCAAACCGACTCCCCACGCAGTATAGCGGCCGGGATATCGGAAACCAACTGGGCTGCTGCCTCCTCTCCAATAACCTTCGCTGCAGCAGCCACCGCCTCTGACAAAACCGGGCCACGCCCCCGCGATGAATGGGCATCCGACGCAATAAGAACCGGCCTACCGCTGGTAAGTAGTTGAAGCGCACACTGCTTGGCCCGCGGCCCAAACATGCCGGTAATGCTGTGACTGGTAATCTGCAGGGGTGTTTCCTCGGGCACGATTTCGTTAAGCACATCTATACTGCTCTGCACCCGATAGTTGCGCTCAGGATGCGCAAGCACGGGGTCAAAACCGGATGCGCTCATGCGGAACACAATATCTCTAAACCGAAAAGGAAACCGATCGAAGGGCGTCTCCAGAAGCACCCATCTCCCGTTGTCACCAATCGTCGGCACGGAGCGCTTTTCGATCAGATCCAAAAGCTCCGGCACAACCGGCACCTCGTAGCCAGGCAACAGCTTCAGAGGTATACCGTTCTCATCGAGTATCTTTTGCAAAGAAGCCACACGCTGGCGCACATCCTCGGGCTGGTTCAGCTTTCCAAGATACTGGTAGTGGGGTGTGCAGACAATCGTATGAATGCCGTCTTCCACCGCCCTGCGGGCCATAGCAAGGGCTTCCTGAACCGTGGATGCTCCATCATCTATCTCGGGAAGAAT
>Ga0123519_10002639_pt1 | contig 30224 bp, 29 predicted proteins | sample YelNatPaOPRAMG02_FD_87396 | JGI IMG/M metagenome (GOLD analysis project Ga0123519, IMG submission 87396) | Hot spring microbial communities from Yellowstone National Park - Yellowstone National Park OP-RAMG-02 (version 2) | ecosystem: Environmental > Aquatic > Thermal springs > Hot (42-90C) ... | reverse complement strand
GGTGGAGCTTTGGGGTTCCACCAGATGGGAGGTGCTATCGGATCATTCCTCCCCCCAATCATCGCTGGAACCTTGGTTGGATTTATTGGATGGAGAGGTGTCTCCATCTTCGCCTCTTCCATAGGATTCTTCGTAACGGTTTTGTTGTGCTTAACACTTGTCGAGAATAGGAAGTCGAAAGGTGGAAGTTCGAGGATTGCAGTTCTTGCCGTTCTAAAAAGCAAGGCCATCCTCCTATTCTTGGGAGCTTCGTTGGTTGCTTTGACCGTTTACAGGGGAGTAGCAGCATTTGCCTCTGCCTACATTGTTGAGGTGAAAGGTGGATCTATTGAGGAGGCTTCGATCTACTATGCAATTTTACAATTTTCGGGCATAGTCGGAGGCCCCATAGGTGGTTTGATATCGGACAGATTTGGGAGAAGAAATACTTTGATCGCATTCGTGTTGATGGAATCGGTTCCTGTGCTCTTCTTTCCATCTGTTGGTAAAATTATGCTTGCTGCATGTTTCGTGATCGTAGGATTTGCCAGTTTCGCTGTATTGGCCGTACAAGATGCCTACCTTTCAGACCTTGCTCCTAAAGAGGCGCTTGGGTCATCGTACGGGCTTTTGCTAGCTTCCAGCTTCCTTCCTGCAGCAGCAATACCACCAATAATAGGGACCCTGATAGACAAAACAGGCTATGGGGCCTCATTTTCAATCGCAGCCATACTGACTATGGCTAGCATGCCTTTGTTTTACCTTGTCCAGAAGGCCAAAAATTAATTGTATCAAGTGCAACTATTTTCTCTGCGAAAGATTCATAATCAAGCCTCGTGTTCCACGACATGACTAAAATGGACCTTAAAGGAAGTAGGACCGAGAAGAACTTGCTAGCAGCCTTTGCGGGTGAATCTCAAGCAAGGAACAGGTACACATATTTCGCCAGCGAAGCGAGGAAATCTGGCTACGAGCAGATATCGGCTATATTTTTAGAAACAGCTGAAAACGAGAAAGAGCATGCAAAGGTCTTCTTTTCCTTCCTGAAGGGAGGAGATGTTGAGATAGTTGCGAAGTATCCTGCGGGTGAGATCGGGACGCTAGCGGAGAATCTTAAAGCTGCGGCAGCGGGCGAGAAACTGGAGTGGGGAACGCTTTATCCAGAATTTAAGAGGATCGCGGAAGAGGAAGGATTCAACGACATTGCCGAAGCTTTCAAGAGAATTGGAGAAGTTGAGAGCTACCACGAAAGAAGGTACCTAAAACTCCTGCAAAGCTTGGAGAGGAATGAGGTATTCGAAAAACCGGTACCAGTTAAATGGAAATGCAGGAACTGTGGCTATGTTTTCGAAGGAAAAAGCGCTCCAAATGTTTGCCCTGCGTGCAAACACCCTAGAGCGTTCTACGAGCTTTGGGTGGAAAATTACTAAAAATTTTAAAAGGTTACACGAATGGATCTTTCAAGATTCAAGAACCTGCCCGTTATTGATTGCCACGTACACTTTTGGAACTATGCTGACGAGAAAAACATGGTAAAGATCAAGGATGCATGCAGATTTTCACGCATAAACATCCTCTCAACCTACGACAGGACCAAGGTGAACGAAAATCCTGAAGGAATCTACATGAAGGCAAATTATCCGGATAGCTTTTACGTTTTTGGAAGCCTTGATTACTCGGCCATTTTCTCAGGCAGAAAGAGGGCAGAGCCAAGTCTGTCAGACCAAGTTGATAGGATGATCGACATTGGCCTCGATGGAGTTAAAATGGTGGAGGGAAAGCCAACGGAGAGAAAGGCGATCCCCTTCAATTTTGATAGCGACTTTTACAGAGATTACTTCTCGCACCTCGAATCGCAAGGTTTTCCACTGCTTTTCCATGTGAACGATCCAGAGGAGTTTTGGGATCCAGAAAAGGTTCCGAGTTGGGCAAAAGAGCAAGGATGGTTTTACGATAGTTCTTATCCAACAAAGGATCAGCTATATGAAGAGGTAGAGAGGGTTCTAGACAGATGTCCAAACCTTAAGGTCATATTCGCCCATTTCTACTTCGTTTCAGCCGATCTAGAAAGAGCCAGCCACCTTCTTGAGAGGAACAGGAATGTATGTCTCGATCTGACACCAGGCATCGAGATGTTCTATAACTTCTCTTCGAGAAGAGACGAATGGAGATCTTTCTTCATACGCTATCAAGACAGGATCTTGTATGGAACCGACATAGGAGGAGGACAGTCGGTCGAAGAAGCGACATCTAGGGCATGGATAGTAAGGAACTTCCTCGAGACAGATGAGGAATTCCTTACACCAAAAGAGAGCGACAGCCTCCTTGGAGGACCCAAGATCCCTTTCAGGGGTCTCAATCTTCCAGATGCTGCGTTGGAGAAGATATATGCCCATAATTTCGAAAGGCTCGCTGGCACTCACCCTAGGAAATTAAACATCGGGAAAGCTATCGATGAATGCGAAAGGATAGCGAAGATAGCATCAAAAAATGGTGTAGGACCAGAGGAGAATGAGGCTGCACAGATAGCTTCGATTTTGAAAAGCAGGTTCTAGGTATTATTGCTCAGTTATCCCCGTCTCAGCCAAATCTTCCTCTTTCCTTTCTACGTTTGTGGAAGGAGCCTTCTCCTTCACCAACCCGTAGATGGTAACTAGAACTCCTAACGAAAGAGACCCCAGTCCAGCAACTTGAAACTGTGGGCCTCCAAAGATCGGTTTTGATGATGTCGTGATCTGGATGTTGACGACCTTCTCAGTGCACCTCCATGAATTGTCCAGTATAAAGTAGTAGGTTTTGGCCACGCTACTTGATTGGAACATGAAGCTACTGGAATGGGCGCCGCTAGCTGTTAGATATGTTACATAATTTTCCTTGTCAATCCACTTGCGGTAATTTTCCTGATCGACCACATATAGATCTATGCACCCTTCACCTTTACTATAAGCTTCTGCGCTGACGCCAGGGGCAAATTTCGTATCCAATATTACAGTTACGGACAAGTTGCCTCCAAGTGTTACATTGAAGCTATCGTTCTTATATCCCTCGATTCTCATTACCTTCGAAATCGAGAGCTCTCCATCCAAGTTCGCACTCGGTTTTGGGACTGACAGGAAAGCAATCCCGATCATAGTTATTAATAAACCAATGATAAAAAATGCCTTTCGCAAAGTTATATCATATCTCCACCTGGCGAACTTTTTTCGCCATTCTTAGAACGAAAATCGAGCTTTATTATGTTTCTCCTTTACGATTTCTCCATTCGGCCTAATCGTTTGCTTCCATATGCAATCCCGGTTGTCGATGGCACAAGCTACCTAATCGTTCTCCTGAGAATCTTCACCGAGGCAAGCATAAAAACTACAGAAAAGAGAATCAGAACAACCCAGTCTAAGATCAGGGACTCCAAGCTGATAATCTGTATGCTAGTTTGCCGAACAGCATCCACTGAATAAGTAAGTGGCAGGAAGTAGGCAATAACTTTAAGCTCTGGCATGAATGCATATTCCTCCTCAAGTGGCAAAAAGACACCCGAAAGGAAAATCATTATAAGCCTTATGAAGTTAAGCGGCATCATAGCTTGCGTTATCTCTTCTGCGCCAACAGATATCAATGTGCCTAGGGCCGAAAAGGCGATCGAAGACAACAATATAGTAGGGATGAAGAGTAGTGGATCGACATGTATAGCCCCTGAGAATGGAGAAGCGAGAGCCGCAAAGACAAGGGAGATCAGGAGGCCAAATATCGCCCCCGAAATCGTCTTTCCAAGGACTATGGCTCTAAGTGATATCGGCGCAATCAAAAGTCTGTCGAAAGTGCCAGCTGACCTTTCAAGGGGGAAAACTACAGCCTCTATAGTCGTGGCTCCAAAGAAGCAGGCTATCGTCACAATTCCAGTCAATCTGTACTCAGGCACTATGCATGGTCTTCCTATAGTGAACGCTAGGTAGAGGGAAACAGGAAACATCAGTCCGTAAAAGATGGATGGAGGTTTAAGGTAATATACCTTCATGTCCTTCTTAGCAATGTTGATCATGCCTGCAAAGCTCTCAAAGATATCTCTCATTAAATAATCACGCTCCTCTCTTTTGCCTAAGCTGTTCCAACCTTTCTACCGCGAGGGAGTCCAACCCAGTATATCTGACAAAAACATCCTCAAGTGTAGGTTTCGTCGTGGTCATCGCCATTATATTGCGTCCAGATGTCCTCGCGAAGTCATTAAGTATTTTGGAAATCTCCCCAGGACTTGTCGTGAAGAGTCTATACCTTTCCTCCCTGAGCCTAACCACTTTTGAGCATCCCCTTTCAACCTCGTCAGGTATCTGCGTTGCCCCATCGAAAGCTATGTCTATAACGAATTCGGGGGATGAAGACCTTAACCTCTCTGGCGTATCTAGGGCGATCACGTTCCCTTGATTGATGATGGCAACCCTATTACACAACTGGTCCGCCTCCTCTATGTAGTGCGTTGTCATGAAGATCGTAGCGCCATCTTCGTTTATTTTTCGAAGAGTCTGTCTTATCGACCTTGAGCTTTGAACGTCAAGCCCTCCTGTGGGTTCATCGAGAAGAAGTATCTTTGGTTTGTGTATCAGCGCGAGTGCTATCGCCAACCTCCTCTTCATCCCCTTGGAGAATTGCCTTACTGGGCTATTCAATCTATCCCTCAAGCCGAACATTTCGAGAAGTTCTAGGCTTCTCCTTGAAGCCTCTTCCCTTTTCACCCCATAAAGCCCAGCTATGAAGGAGAGGTTTTCCCATGCACTCATATCGTTGTATAGGTTGCTTATTTCGGGAATTAGGCCTACTTTCTTCTTGACCTCAACAGGTTCTTCAGCCATGTCGTACCCGTAAATAAGAACCTTGCCAGAGCTGGGCCTTGTAAGTCCCATGATGAGCCTTATTATCGTGGTCTTTCCAGCGCCATTTGGCCCAAGGAGTCCAAAAAATTCGCCTTCCTCGATCTCAAGATTAACATTGTTGACAGCCACTAGCTTGCCATAATTTTTTGTAAGGTTCAGCAACTGGATCGCATTTCCCATGACTTTTCACGGCCGTAAAACTCATACATTATCCATTTATACATCCTTATCAATCTTCTGACTATACAATAGGAAAGGCTCAATAGCTCATTCTCAAAGAATGTTGACCGATAGATTTTAATATACGACCGTAGACGTAGTGTGACGGGTGGCAAGGATAAATAGGAGCATGGGTTCGTGAGCTCATGACCTTGCTCCTAAATTTTTTATCCTCCTCTCCCCCCACCTTGCCACCTACCTACGATCTGATCGAAAACCGCCACTCATTGTAAAAGATCAACGCCTTCCTCATTTCCATTGGATACATTGCCATGAAATTGCCCAGAGCCTCTTGGACGCTTGCTGAGTCTCTCAGTACCCTTAGCACCGTTAGAGCTTTTTTCCCACATTGACACGGAACCTCCAAGGTTATTCCCATGCGCATTTCCAAGTAAGGCAGCACGTGTTGTGAAGTGGATCCAATCAACAATCCCTCCTCTAGGTCTATGAAGGGGGGTACCCCCTTCGACTTTCTCCTACCAGGATCTGTCAAAGCCTTGTAAGCCGATCTTTTATAACAGTGCAACTCAACGTAAATCTGTGGTCGCAACTCCGAGATCAAAGCAAGCATGTTAGTTCCTTCTTCTGTCTCATAGAATTCGTGGCTAAGCGTACTCAGGTGCTTACTTCCAATTGGCGACAGACGTGGTACTAATACCATCCTTCCAGATGGAGGAGGACCTTCCTCAACTAACGCCAGCAAGATTGGCGTTGTCGTCTTCCATTCCCTTCCATGTATGCCTCCAAGCATCAGCCTTGTTGGACCGGGCTTCGTTGAAACCAGGTCGTATCTATCCAATGTACGATGCTCCATAGCTTCATGGCAACAGTAAAGCTACTCCCTTTCGAGAGCCACGGACGAATAGCCTACGACGGACCTCTTATCTCCGGTTATGTCTCCGCTGCTCGCATACTTCAGCAGTCTTCCCCTCTTGACACCCAATTTCTTGGCAACCGTCATAGCGACCGCAATGGGCCCATACCCACAGGCCGTAGAACCTGTCGACGCCAAAGTAGAATATAGTTCGCCAACCTCAAGTGACAATGCCTTTGATAGTACTAGCTCGTCCTTTCTCCTCGCTGAATCAGCAGATTCATAATGTGTCAAGTCGCTTGATGCTATCAGAACGGCATCTCGGCCTATCATCTCCTCTGCCAGAGCTTCCCCAACCTTGGTGCTAATTTCCTTGCTCTGGTCCAACATACAGATTGGAACGAGCTTGAAGCTTTTCAAAACATATTGGAGGAAGGGAAGTTGCACCTCTATCGAGTGTTCGTTCAGGTGCGAGAAGTCGTCTACAGAGAAGATATCAGTCCTTCGGGCAAGCGAATATGTAAGGGTGCTGTCTATGTCTATATGCCCAAGAGGTGTTGCCCATCTACCTTCTGGATAGAGCGATACATCCGTTCCAAAGCCAGTATGATTTGGCCCGATCACTATTACCGTCTCAGGCCTTTTTCTCTTCGATAGAAGATGGTAACCATGTGCTGCAACTGGTCCAGAATAGATGTAGCCTGCATGTGGAGATAGCAAGGCAACGAGTTTCTCTTCCATTCCAGGCTCTGCTGACGGAAGCTTACCTGGGCCGAGTTCGTGGGTGAAGCAGCTCTCGATGAGCCGAACAAGCTCCTTACCATCAACAGGATAGAATGTGCCCGCAACTGCTGGTCTCCTTACCTTCAAACCCTATACCACCTCTGCAGCGCCATAGTCTATGTCCTCGATAGCCTTCTTGTATGCATTATAAGATATCTGTGGTCTCGGGTCAAACCTCAGGTAGGGCTCCAGATAGCTTCCCCTGTAAAGCCTTTCTTTCCTGCTCATGATAAGACCTTCTATTATGCGCTGCTGAGATTTAAATTCCATTAAGGCTTCGCTTATCTTCCTTTCCACCCTTTCGGATACCTTGACAATGCAATCAGCTCTCGCACCCCTTCCGTTCAGAAAGGCATCCAAAGGTGTAAAATCGGACCAGACGCTGTACTTCACATATGATTCAATCTTTACGGGTTCCCCCAAATCTGCCATCACAGGATCGCCCACTTGCGGACCATCGAACGCCCCAATTCGAGAGGCAGCCTCATGATCTGGATGTTCACGGTATTCATTTGGAACGAGAAGTCTTGTTGCACGGATTTTCCTCAGCTTACCAATGATCTTGGGAAACGTTCCTTCTATCTCTCCGGGAAGGATCCAACCAAAATACGATGACAGACTGAAGTCGGGATATTCCAATCTAGTAAGTTCAATTCCCAGTTTTGAGTAAGCTTTCATAGATTCCTCCCTTCTTCTGGAGACTATAGATTCTCTCTCTCCAGGTGTACTGTATCCACCCCTTCCGTCGCAAAGGACTATTACGTTGACGCTGGCTCCCTCTGCGATGGCACCAAGGCTGAGGTACATTGCACCAAGGATGGCATCGTCATCATGTGGTGAGAGAACAGCTAACCTCTCCAAATCACCCTTCCATCCTTTAAAGATAAGCTCTATTCCATTGCCTCTCTTCCTTTCCTTAAGGTCGTAATAGGTGAAGTCTTGAACCATAGCAATAGTCCCTTTCCTTAGGATCTAATAATTGTTTCCAGCCATGTAAAAATGGCATAAGCCATCCAATTCGAGTGGAAAATCAGGTGAGGTGCTCTATGCATGAATGAGGCTTATTCGATTCTACCTATAGTCCAAATCTTACTAATGGTTAATATTGCATCGAAGCTTTCAATATTTTGTTCCAGACTTCATAACAGCGTTATACATAAATATGAACTTTAAAAAGAAGTTACCAAGGAAGGCTGGAAAAGGTAGCTACGTCATGGCGCATCCAAACATTCTCGATCTCATTGGAAACACTCCGATGGTCAGGATTAACAATCTTAATCCGAACAAGCGCGTAGTGCTATATGCCAAGCTCGAAAGGAACAATCCGGGAGGATCTGTGAAGGACAGAATAGCAAAGTACATGATAGAAAATGCGGAAAAGGAAGGTGTCCTTACGAAAGACAAGATCGTCATAGAACCCACGAGCGGAAATACTGGGATAGGTCTTGCTTTGGTTTGCGCGGTCAAAGGTTACAAGCTTGTCTTGGTGATGCCAGAGACGATGACAATGGAGCGTAGGAAGATCATGATGGCCTATGGTGCCAAAATAGTTCTCTCTGAAGGCTCCAAGGGAATGGACGGGGCCGAGGATCTTGCCAATGAGATCGTCGCAAGGAATCCAAAAAAGTACTTCATGCCCAACCAGTTCTCGAATAAGTATAACGTGCTAGCACACTATGAGACGACTGGTGCCGAGATTTGGAGGGATACGAAAGGCAAGGTTACACACTTCGTTGCCGGGATTGGAACCACAGGCACCCTGATGGGAGTTTCAAGGTACTTGAAGGAACGCAATCCAGACATAAAGATTGTGGGTGTCGAACCGGATCCAAGGACGCCAATACAGGGCCTCAAAAACCTAGAAGTTCAACGCGTTCCGAAGATATGGGATAGCTCTCGAATAGATGAGAAGTACACAGTGACGCTTGAGCAAGCAGAGGAAACAGCTAGGCTCTTAGCTCTGTCTGAGGGTATATTCTGTGGACCAAGCTCTGGCGCGGCCATGAGAATCGCAATGAAGAAAGCCGCCGAGGTTGACAAAGGCGTCGTTGTTGCTATCCTTCCAGATGGAGGGGACAAGTACTTGAGTACCCAGTTATGTGACCCTCAGAGGTGCTTGGAGTGCGCGAAAAAATACAAGATCCCTTGTGCTTATGCCGACATGGACCTTAACCTATAAAGCACCGAATTTCGTCCAATTTTAAATCGATTAAGCTGGCATAAGTCTTATGAGCATGCCTGCAGCCTGTTCATGTTGACTATTGTTGACGACGAAAAAAGATTTGGATCTCTTATGCCAGGAAGCCACAAAGCTTGGAGCGGCCGAAGCCAAACCTATCAGGACCAAGGATGTCGTAACTGCTGAATGGGTCAGATTGAAGTGCCAATTCGGTTGCGGTGGGTACAACCAGCACCTCACATGCCCCCCTTTCACACCAACACCTAGTGCCATGAGGAAGATATTGGACGAATACGAGTGGGCAATACTCTTGAGGTTCAAACCTCCATTGCCCCGAAACGTTAGGGAAACCGTATCACAGGTGGAGAGAAAGGTATTCCTCTCAGGATTCTACAAAGCTTTCGGCTTAGCCTCAGGACCATGCGAACTGTGCGAAAGATGCAATGTAAAGGAAGCCATATGCAGGAAACCTGACCAAGCTAGGCCATCGATGGAGGCATGTGGCATTGATGTGTATGCAACAGCAAGGAGCGCTGGATTTGGAATAAATGTGGTCAGGTCGCGTGACGAGACCCCAACCTATTATGGTCTGGTTCTGATAAGTTAAGTCCACTTTGGTTTTAACCATGAGAACAGAGGAACTAGGAAATCTACTGAAGGATGAGGTCGAGCAGAGGCGGGAGGAAGGTTGCTCGGTCGAAGGGTTCAAGGAGAAGGTCGACGAAGCAATAAGATCAGGAAACGCACAAAGGCTCTATGCTCTTTATGAAGAGCTTTCCTCACTTAGTCCTGAGCCTTCCTTTCCGTTTGTCGAACCATCTGATCTTTTTGGTATTAGGAGAGAGTCATCGCCACAATCACTTAAGCTTTGGAAGATCTCAGAGGCAGAGCTTTCGGACAGGATAAGTGGTGCTTGGCTTGGCAGGTGCTCAGGCTGCCTCCTTGGAAAGCCCTTTGAAGGATGGAGCAAAGAAAAAATAGAGTCAAACCTAAAGGCTTCGAACTCCTATCCGCTTGAAAAGTATGAATTGCACAGAAGTATCAGGGGGATGGTTCGAGACGATGATATCGACTACACGATATTGGGTCTTCACATCTTAGAGAGCAAAGGATTTGGCTTCACGACACACGATGTGGCAGAGGAGTGGTTGAACCACATGCCTTACGGGCTCGTATACACTGCTGAAAGAGCTGCTTACCGCAACTTGGTAAATGGCCTCCAAGCTCCAGAGACTGCTACATACCTCAATCCATACAGGGAATGGATAGGGGCGCAGATTAGGGCCGACATCTGGGGTTATGTTACGCCAGGTCGTCCAGAGATGGGGGCTGAGCTAGCATATCGTGATGCGAGGCTTTCCCATGTTAAGAATGGTATCTACGGTGAAATGTTTGTAGCGGCAGCTCTCTCAGTGGCGCTTATCTCTGAAGACATTGAATTACCCATCAGAATAGCTCTTTCAACAATACCATCACGCTCAAGGCTTGCTGAATGCGTCAGAGATGCATTGACATGGAAAGCTAGGTATCATAGATGGGAAGAAGCCTGGGAGGAAGCAATGATGAAATATGGTTCCTATCATCCTGTCCACACAATCAACAACCTGGCATTTGTCCTTATTGGTCTTCTATATGGGGAGAAAGACTTTGAGAAGACTATAACAAGAAGCGTTATGTGTGGTTTCGATACAGATTGCAATGGAGCGACATCTGGCTCAATAGTAGGTGCCTTGCTTGGTGCCAAGAGACTACCTTCTAAATGGATTGAGCCATTAAATGACTACGTGGAAAGCGCTGTCACAGGTTTCGCTGAAAACAGGATCTCCGACCTAGCCGATCGCACTATTAGTTTAGCATCTGGCATAGGTACCAAGACTTGATTTAATTCCACTTTTCATCCCACCTGCTCACTTACGGAGGATAAAAAACTCGGAACACTTGTTAAGTGTATCACAACTTACCACAAATCGTCCATGGCTTTAGGTTGATCTTTGTTTAGATTCTCCCTTCAAGCTTTCTTATCTTCCATATCTCTGCTCTCTGTTCATCAGATGCTTTGGGCCCTTCCTACTGATCTCCATCTCAGCTCTTTAAGAGTCATGCAATTGCCTCTCCTACAACTTGATCATCCTACTCCTCAACCTTCTGCCACATGCCTTATGGGATATGCCAACCCTAGGGCTACAATCAAACCATGTACACTCACTCTGGAAACGATTGCTACGAGTGGCAGATCCTTCCGATCGGCTATCTTGCTCCTCTTCTTTCTGTCTTTCTTCCTTTCTGTCTGTTTGGTGCTCGTAATGCGCCTCTCTTTGTCGCTTGAACAGAGGAGCTGCCCGTTAGGGCAAGCCTTGCATTTGGCTCCACCCTCTCGAGCATCACCTTCAATATTCTTTTCCAAACTCCATTCCGCTTCCATTCCTTGAACCTTCTCCAGCATGTTGGACCTGAGCCATACCCCTTCGGAATTGCATTCCAAGCACAGCTGTTCAGTAAAACGTAAAGTATACCAAGCATCGCCTTCCTGTTGGGCACCTTTGGTCTGCCAGGTGTACCTGGAGCCTTCTGCTTTGGAAGCATTGGCTCTATTATCTCCCAGAGATCATCTGTCAGAATCTTCTCAGGCTTTGTCATGGTCAATTGGTTTCTAAGGGTAATGATAAGGGTTTTGAAACGCTCTATTGGTTAATTCTTTCCATCTTAAGCTCTTGCTGTTTTCTACTTTTTTGAATCACATACTTAATATTTTCTTGAGGTAGCGAATAGAATCTTCAGCTATCGCTTCAGGGCTAGGTTCGAACTTGAAAACCTCCACCGAAACATATGCATCGTATCCTATGTCTTTTAGAGCTCTTGCAATTTGCCCATAGTCTGCTCCTCCAGTCCCAGGTCCCATCTCATTGTCGTCGTTTGCGTGGAAATGTACAAGTTTCCTGCCATAGCGTCGTATCGCCTCTGCCGGAGATTCCTCCTCTCCAGTCATAGCATATACATCAAGTGTAAGCTTAATGTGCTCGCTCCCAAGAGCTTCGATGAAGCGAGCCGCCTCTTCTGCTCTGTTGATGAAGTTCGTCATGTTTCTTCGAAGCGGCTCTATGCCTATCTTTACGTCCCTATCCTCAAGCGCCTTAATGCACCTTCGGAAAGTTTCCTCTGCAAGCTTCCATCCCTCATATGTCTGGACACCTTCGATCGTCCTTTGTTTCGGGCTTCCAAAGACCAATGTTCTGCAGCCTATGTCGTCTGCGAAAGCTATGAGCCCTTTCAGGTACTCAGCAGTCCTTGCGCGAACAGCAGGGTCGGGATGGCTTATGTGGAGGCCTGGTGGCTTCACCAAAAGCCAATGTAGCGCAGAGCACTCGAGACCATGAGAACTGATCTCTTCCCTTATCTCCTTGCGCCTTTCCCTTCCAATGTCGAATACGGAATCGCAGAGCGTGAAGGGAGCTATCTCAATACCGTCATAACCCAAATTCGACACAAACTCTATCACCTTACCAAATTCCCATTTCTCGAAAAGCTCATTGCATATCGATATTTTCATGGCATCCGATGGCTTTTGAGTCTGATTTTAGGCTTTCCGGATAGAAGGTTTTTTACCATGTATATTTCGCTTAGGGGTGAGACGAGATGGCAACTTTGGAAAGGAAATTGTTGGTAAGAGCAGGATACCATGACAGGATCGACTGTCCAACTTCCGCCTATATTGAGCTCCAAGAGCAAACATTGGGAGCCAAGATCTTGGATCCAAGCTCGGAGAAAGAAATTCCTTGCCAACTGGACATCATCGGGAATGGAAAGGCTAGGCTTAGTTGGATCGTGAACATACCCAAAGGGCAGGAGAGAGAATACAAGCTTATCCTTTACAAGCAAGGGGAGACTTCAGCTTCGGTAGGACTAAAGGAGAGAAATGGCGAGGTTGATTTCATTATAAGGGGAAACCTTTTCACTACCTACCATTTCTCGCAAGATCTTGCAAGGCCTTTTTTACACCCAGTTATTGGGCCTTACGGAAAACCTGTGACAAGGGGGTTTCCAATGATACCAGACGATCCAAAAGAGGTAAAGGATCACCCTCACCACCGCTCCATTTGGGTTGCGCACGGGGATGTGAACGGTGTTGATAACTGGAGCGAGGAGAAGGGGCACGGCAGGACTGTTCACAGAGGGTTCGAAGCAAAAAGATCTGGGCCTATCCTTTCAGAACTAATTGCTTTTAGCGATTGGGTATCTAATGATGGAAAAACTTTGCTTGTGGAGAGAAGGGCGATGAAGGTTTACAACACTTCGGAAGCGTGCAGGATTCTCGATATCGATGTAGAACTTTCTCCAATTTTGGAAGAAGTTACGTTCGGAGACACCAAGGAAGGCGGAATGATCTCGGTTAGGGTCGCATCCTCCATGGATGTAGAACGTGGAGGAAAGATTGAGAATTCATATGGTGGCATAAATGAGGCCGAGACGTGGGGCAAGAGAGCCCAGTGGTGCGACTATTCAGGGCAAGTCGAAGGCGATCGCGTGGGCATAGCAATATTTGATCACATTAGCAATTTTCGGCATCCTACATACTGGCATGTCAGAGATTATGGCTTGATGACCGCCAATCCTTTCGGAATATCTTACTTCACGAACGACCCATATAACAAGGGAACATATGTTCTGCACAATAGAAGCAGGTTCGTATTCAAGTATAGGATATTAATCCATAAAGGAGACGCCAAGGAAGGGCGTGTAGCTGAGAGGTATCTTGACTACGTATATCCACCATCGGTATCTATCTCCTAAATTGACAAGACCAACTTTCCTTGAACTATAGCTACAATTGCTTATCTTGTCATTTGGAACCGCTTTCCATCGCCTATATTGATTAACGATAATCTTCAAAAATTATACTAATTCGGTGATCAAATGCTCAACAGCTTCTTTGCTTGACTTCCTTGCCGCTTGCTCAACCGTCGTGTACGATATGGCTTTCTTGGGGCAATACTTAACACATTGAGGTTCCTCCAAATCTTTGCAGAAATCGCAGACCATCGCAATTTTGTTTTCAAGATGCATCTTCAAAACTCCAAATTCACAACTTTCTATGCACCATCCACATCCATTGCACTTATCCTTGTCGATAGAGATCGAGCCATCCTCGAGAGCTGTTATCGCATCCCTAGGGCATGCCTTTACACATGTCGGCTTCTCGCACTTCCTGCATGTGAATGCGATGTTGAGGAACGGCTCTATCCTCACAACCCTAATCCTAGACAACTTTATGTTCTGGCTCTTCTCCTTCGTATATGCACAGACCACCTCACAAACTTGGCATCCATTGCACTTCTGGACATCACAAATTATTATCTTCCTCGCTCTTCCAGTTCTTGGCAATTTACTCAAAGCCATCACCCGACACTGATTGCTTCGACCTCTCCAAGCCCAAGGTCTAAGGCCTCCTTCTCCAATCCCAGCTCCACAAGCTTCTTTCTGGTGGGCACGCCTTCCTTAGTCCACCCCCTTGCCTCATAGTAACCATCAAGTGCTTCATCATATTCCTCCCTCGTTATCTTTGCACCCCTTACTCCATCGTCTGTCATCTCCTCCTCGAACGCCCTTGGTGGTGGATAGTCGTCCTTTCTCGATGCGCCATGCATCAGATTAAAGCATTTGGCAAGGTTGTGTATTCTCTCGCCAGCCATAATCATCTTCTCCTCCGTCATCTCGAATCCGGTCGCCAAGGTGTAAAGTTTTGCCATGTCCCCAGAGGACAGGGCGCCCCTTATGAATTTACATAGGATCAGTGAATCTATGATCGCGTAAGAGTTCTCACCTTCGTACACGATCCTCCCTCTGCTTCTGTCGAGCTTGAGCCTATCAACTGTTCCCCTAACATCGACTTGATACGAACCGGACCTCAAGTAGCACGCTCCTCTTATCGATGTTGCGAACCCAAGTGTTGAAGTTTTTAGGGACCTCATCGAGTACGCACCCCATTCGAGACCTTTATTGTGTATCGCAAATTTCTCTGAACCCCTTCCAACAACTTCAGAAGCCCTCTTGACGCCCTCCGACAAGAGCTTGCCAAGTCTCCCCTCCTTTTTGCAGAGCAACGTCAAAGCCCCAAGCATCGCATCTGCATTTCCGAAACGTAGATCCAGGCCATCTACCTCATCTTCCGTGAGTATGCCTTTTTCATAACATTCCATGGCCCAGGCTATTATGACTCCAGCCGATATCGTGTCAACACCCATGGTATCGCATATTTGCACCGCCTTCGTTATGGCATTCAGGTCTCTCACGCCACAACACGGTCCGAGCATGCATAGACTCTCATAATCCATACTTGCAACGGTTCCTTTGTAAGGCCCATCTTTAACCTCGTTGACGTGGTCGCAAGCAATCGAACAGTTTGTGCATGCTATTATTTTTTTCACATGCGTCTGCATCATTCTCTCGCCCGAGACTTCCTCTGCGTACTCAAACGTTCCCCTCTGGAAGTTATACGAAGGCAGGCAACATAGTTTCTGGTGCACGAGCACATTGGCCGGGGTTCCGTATACCCTGTACTTCTCAGTCTTGGGGCCTTGGCACCTCTCGTTCAGCTCCATGCTGAACTTGAAAAGACCTTCCGGATCAGCAACCTCGACCGACTTTGTCCCCCTTACAGCCACCGCCTTCAGCATCTTGGAGCCCATGATGGCCCCCAAGCCTGTGCGACCTACCTGCCTATTCCTATCATTTGTTATGTTCGCTATCCTTACCAAACCTTCGCCGGCCGGACCTATCGATGCTACCCTAATCGTATCGTCTCCAAGTTCCTCCTTTATGAGTTCCTCCGTCTCCCAAGTCGTCCTCCCCCAAATCCTCGAAGCATCTCTAAGCTCGTAACTGTCATCGTCAACAAAGAAATAAACGGGCTTGGCAGACCTCTTCAGGAAAATAATGCCATCCCATCCAGCACTCTTCAGCTCATACGCAAAACCTCCAGAAGAAATTCCAAAACCGAAAAAGCCTGTCAATGGAGACCTCGCGAAGACAGCATACTTGCTAGTTGTTGGCGCAGCTGTTCCAGCCAAAGGACCTGTCCACCATGCAAGCACATTCTCAGGTGAGTACGGTTCCACTCCAGCTTTTACGTAGTCGTAAAGGGTCCTGGCACCAAATCCATACCCTCCTATGTAATTAATGGCGATGCTATCGCTAAGGGCCTCGACCTTCCCCTTTCCCCTTTCTAAATCGACTACTATATATTTTCCAGCGTATCCCTTCGTTTCATCCACCCCCTGCAAGTGAAGGAGCAAAAACGACGCGGTCTCCAGATTTGACAACCTTCTCCTTTAGCTTCGAGCCCTCTACAACAATGCCATTCACGATCACAGTTGCTGCCTCTCCATCATACCTCCCATTATCCAATCCTAATCTACGGCCAAAAGCTTCCCCAAACCTGTTTCCTAACTCATTGACTAGATCAAGGAGGCTTATCTCCACAACGTTAAGGCTGAAGCTCCTGCATTTACATACTTCTCTGAATGGTCCCGTGAATTCCACCTCTACTCTTGACTCGGCCATCTCAAACACATGGCAAGGCGTTCTTACCTAAAATCTTTACGCATTTTTGCATTTCCATGAAAGCCTAAACCTAGATTGAATCTGCACAGTTGGGGGGATGCTTAAATCACCTAACGTTTTCTAAAAAGCAAGGCTTAAACACCAAAAAATTGTCCAACAACGGTGGTGGTCTCCATATCTCCCCTTGCCTTGGAGAAGAAGGAGGACAGGAGATTTCTAGTCGCCTCCCTGAGGTTCTACGTGGACAGCGTGGAGCTTTCTATCGATAAAAGCCTCTGCATAAGGTGCGACATATGCTCGAAGGTCTGTCCAAAGGAAGCTCTCTCTATCAGGGTTGAGGATGGAAAAGCCGAAATCGCCTTGGAAGAGGACAAATGCGTGCTCTGTGGAGCATGCGAGCCACTATGCCCAACAAGCGCCATAAAGATTCTTTTCAATGGAAAATGGAGCAATGTCTTGGTGGATAGGGGTGGATTCCCGACTCCCTTACCGAAACTGAGCATCGAGAGTGCAAAGTGCCCGGAAGGGTGCTCCGATGCAGCAAGGGCTTGCCCAAGAGGAGCCTTGAAATTTGAGGGGGGTGCTTTATCATTCAACGAGGAAAGGTGCTTGAGGTGCCCTTGGTGCGAAGATGCTTGCAAGCATGGGGCTGTAAAGGCCAATCCACTGTTCCTTGGAAGAATCTCCATCGACGATACAAAATGCAGCAAGGGTTGCGACATCTGCGCAAGGGTATGCCCGACCTCTGCGATTAAAATTGAGGAAGGGAAGGCAAAGGTCACAGAGAGGTACTGCATTTTCTGCAACGCCTGTTCGATCGTGTGCAAGGACAATGCGATCAACGTTGAAAGGTACCACGTGTTCGTTAAGGAGGGGTTCTCATCTCTTTGGTCCTCGGCCCTCTCAAAGCTCCTTGGCCAAAAGTATTCTGCCAAGCTCCTTGATCTCTATTCGATTGAAAGGTTGAGATCGGTAATTTCCGAATCGAGGGTTACCTGAGATGGCAAAGACAAACGAACAGATAAGGGTTGGAGTTTTCGTCTGCCACTGCGGGAAAAATATTGCTGGAACCATAGATTGCAAGGCTGTTGCCGATTATGCAAGGGGCCTTGAGGATGTTGTTTACTCCGTCCACAATCTATACACATGCTCTGAGGCTGGCCAGGCCGAACTCAAGAAGGCGATCGTGGAGCATAATCTGAACAGGGTCGTAGTAGCTTCCTGTTCTCCAAAGATGCACGAATTAACATTCAGAGCATGTGTTGCAGAGGCAGGGCTCAACCCATACTTGATGGAGATGGCAAACATACGCGAGCACAACTCTTGGGTGCACTCTTCAGATCCCGAAGGTGCGACCAAGAAGGCGATGGACCAGGTCAAGATGGCTGTTTCAAAGGCAAGGCTCCTAAAGCCACTTCAACCAATTCGGGTCCCAATCACAAAGAGAGCAATGGTCCTGGGGGGTGGAGTAGCTGGTATGACGGCCGCTTTAAACATCGCGGACTCTGGCCACGAAGTTATACTTGTTGAGAAGAAAGCTTCTCTTGGCGGAATGGCTTCCTTCCTGGACAAGACCTTCCCGAAGGTTGATTGCACTTACTGCCAGCTCCAAGAGCTTTTGAACAAGGTAGTTAGCAATCCTAGGATTAAGATCCTTCCACTTTCTGAAGCAAAGGAGATTTCGGGGTTCGTAGGGAATTTCGAGGTAAAGGTTGTGAGGAGACCCACGTATGTCAATGATTCGTGCACCGGTTGCGGGATGTGCTTGGAAGCTTGCCCTGAAACATTGCCTGATGAAGTTCTAAATCATTTGCAAGTGAGGAAGCCGATAACCCTTGTCAGTTCTTCCTCTGCGCATACCCTTTTATGCGCCAACAGCTCCGTTTGGGACAGAAATACCGTTCACATCCAAAGCATGCCCATTGCATCAAGGGTTGCCGTAATCGATAAGAGCTATTGCACCTCATGCGGTGCTTGTGAAGAAATTTGCCCTGTAAGGGCAATAGAGCTTGATCAACCCTCGATTGAGGAAAGCTATAAGGTTGGAGCTATAGTCGTTGCAACAGGTTTTGAGCTATTCGATCCACGCAGGAAACCCGAGTATGGTTATTCGAAGCTGAAAGATGTTATCACAAGCCTCGAGCTAGAGAGGATGCTGAGCCCAATAGGCCCGACTCATGGAAATGTCGAAAGGCCCTCCGATGGAAATGAACCCAAGAAGGTGGCTTTCATACAGTGCGTGGGATGCAGGGACGATAGGGCGAATCCTTACTGCGGTAGAATTTGCTGTTTGATAACACTGAAGCAGGCAATCCTTCTGAAGGAGAGGTCCCCTGACATGGACATCGTCGTGTTCTACATAGATATGAGGACTGGGGGTAAGGAGTACGAAGCCCTTTATACGAAAGCGCAAAAGCTTGGATGCCGCTTTGTAAGGGGAAGGCCCTCCGAAATATTAGAGGAGGGGCATAGCCTGGCTGTCAGGTCGGAGGACACGCTCACAGGCAAACCTTTCATTGAGAAGTTTGAAATGGTAGTGCTCGCCACAGGCATAGAGGCTCCAAAGGATGCCAAGCGCTTGAGCGAGATGCTGAAGATCCCCCTCGATCCTTACGGCTTCTTCATGGAGGCTCACATAAAACTGAAGCCAGCTGAAACGGTCGTTGATGGCGTAATGCTTGCAGGCTCATGCAGCGGGCCTATGGATCTCCCGTCGAGCGTTTCAAGAGGGCACGCATCGGCTTCAAAGGTAATATCCCTTTTCTCAAAAGATGAGATAGAGCTCGAACCTATAGTTAGCCATGTTGATCCGACGATTTGCAGGGGTTGCTTGGCATGCACGAAGATGTGCCCATTCCAAGCCGTCAGGCCTATCGAGGTCGCTGGCGGAAAGAAGATTGAGGTTCTGGAGTCGCTTTGCAAGGGTTGTGGTACCTGCGTTGCTGGCTGCCCTTATGGTGCACTCGACCAGTACCACTTCAGCGAGGAGCAGATACGTGCCCAGATCGATGCAGCATTGGAGACAGATCCATCGGATAAAATCATAAGCTTCAACTGCAACTGGTGCAGTTACGCTGGAGCAGACTTTGCTGGCGTCTCAAGGTTGCAGTATCCGACGAACGTCCGCATAATACGTGTGATGTGCTCCGGTAGGATCAGCACGAAGATAATCATGAGAGCTTTTGAAAAAGGAGCTGGAATGGTTCTCGTCGCGCCATGCCATCCAGCTGATTGCCATTACATATCCGGAAACGCTTGGGCGAAAAAGAGAATAGAACAGGCGAAGAGCATGCTTTCAAGGAAGGGGATCGATCCAGACCGCCTATGGTTCGTGTATGTTTCGGCAGCTGAAGGCAACGTTTACCAAAGGACGATTATCGAGATGACACGTTTCTTGGAGAGGATGAAGAAGGGAGAAGGGAAGGTATTGCAGGAGGCAAAGGCATGAAGGAATTACTCATGAGGAACGGCGCACCAAACCTTATGCGCTGCATCCAGTGTGGAACCTGTACAGCAGGTTGCACGGTCTATGAGCTGGAACAATCTTACAATCCGCGCAGGTTCATCCAGACGATCCTGATCGGAGAGACCAAGATTGACATGAAGAAGGCGTGGCTCTGCTCAACTTGCGGAATCTGCACGGAGAGGTGCCCGAAAGAGGTGTGGCCCATGAACGTGATGCTCTCCGCCAGAGGGTTGATGGTGCAAAATTCAGAGGGTGTTCCTGAGGAAAGGATGAAGTCCTTGGTTTCGTTACTTGAGTCCGGTTTCGCATTCAGAAAGAGAAAGGGGTTGAAACTCAAAAGATCTTCCCTTGGTTTGCCAGAATTCAGCCTGGATGGTAAGCAGCTCGAGGAGGTAAGGGCGCTCGTCAAACCAATGGTCAAAAAAGTCTTAAAAATGGGTGATTAATCTGTACTCACTTTATTTGGGTTGCATCGTTCCCAACATCTTGCCAGAGGTTGAACGTGCTCTTAGGGATGTACTTTCGATTCTCAAAATAGAGTTCGTGGACATGAGGGGAGCTGCCTGTTGCATTCCTCCAGCACTTTTCGGCTTCCAAAAAGAAGTTTGGCAGAATGTGAACCTCATGAATTTCAGCATAGCAAAATCAGATGTCATCACGGTCTGCGACGAGTGCTTCGCAAGCCTGCAGGATGCGAAGACAAGTCTTGAACGGGAAAAAGGTAAGGTTTTGCCAAACGTCTTTCCACTGGTGAAAGTACTGAAGGATGCAGAGGGAGAGGTGAAGGCTCGATTGAAGAAGCCCGTCAACCTTAAGTGCGCCGTTCAACACAGCTGCCACCTCCTAAGACCATCTGAGATACGGAAGGTTGACGATCCATTTTCTCCAAAACTCGTTAAATCACTTCTCGATGTTATTGGTTGCGAGAGCGTAGAGGAGGAGGAAGAGCTGAGCTGCTGCGGTGGCTCAGTCTATGAAGGTAGCAGAGTTTCAAAAGCGCTTGCTGTGCGTAGGGTAAGGAGCGCGGAGGCCTCGGAAGCGAACATCATAGTCACAACATGCCCGCACTGCCTTAAACAACTTAGTGCGCACAGCAAGAGACTACCCGTTTTTCACTTGGTTCAGCTCTACGCACTTGCCCTCGGTTCTTCTCCCAAAAGCATAGGCATGAGAGGTGCCATTTGATGAAAAGACTGGGAGTTCTGCTTTGCAGCTGTGGCTCAGTAATCAAAAATTCGATAGATCTTGAGGAGTTGGCCAAGAGGTGTAGAGCATCGCCATACGTGCAGGAGGTGCAAGAAGAGGCGGAACTTTGTCAGGTGCAAGGGCTGGATAAACTAAAGGAATTTTTGAAAGCCGGAAGTTTCGATGGTTTGGTGATAGCGGCATGCTCCTCAAGGAGCTGTGAGCATTCTTTCAAGGCAGTGGCAGAATTGCAGCTTCTTCCAACCTCTCTCGTAGAGGTTGTCGATATCAGGGAGCTTTGTTCAGCAGTGCATCCGGACAAGAAGGATGCAACTGAGAAGGCCTACAGGCTTATCAATGGTGGCGTAATGAAGGTTGCAACCTCACCTCCTCTTCGGACCGAGAAAATAAAAGTTGTGAAGAAGGCCCTAGTCGTGGGTGGTGGCATAGCTGGGGTTCAGTGCTCCCTAGACATAGCGAATGCAGGTTACGAGGTTTTCCTCGTTGAGAAGGAGCCTAGCATAGGGGGCGTAATGTCCCAACTCGATAAGACCATACCAACATTAGATTGCTCGATATGTATGCCAGGAGATCAAGAGGTCATTCTGACCGATGGAACTGTAATCGAAATCGGGGAACTGGTCGATAGGTTATGGGATAAGAGAAAAAACGCATTTAATCCGCATCCACGATCAACATACTCATACATGGATCACACCCTTTTGGATGCTGAAATCGTTGGAGTTCAAAAGCTTCCTTCCCCTCCTAAGTTTATCGCTGTGCAAACCAGCACTGGAATGATTTTGCGGTTCACCCATGACCATAAGATCATGATAGACACCTGTAATGGCCCTTCGTGGATCAAGTGCAGCGAGCTCAAACCGGGAGATATGCTATACGCACCAAGACAACTTAATCTTAATGAAACATCGGAAGTATCGATTGTCGACTTGCTACCGGAAGGCTTCAGAATTGCAGACAGGAATTTAATTGACATGATTCGTCTTAGGCCTAAAGCTAGTTCTAACAAATGGCACAGGTTAAAGCTGAAAGATAGAGGGGTCTCAATAGGTGAACTGAAGAGATCGTGCGAAACCATGGGATTGGATTGGGGGCATATTAAAAGGAAGATCAAGACGATTACATATCAAGGTGCTAACGGAAACATCAGTATTGAATCGCGAATCATCGACGACAAGGTCATGTACCTGCTTGGCTTACTGGCCTCCAATGGTAATGTTGAGGCGCATAGAATTCGATTCTATAATACGGAGAATTCTCTCATTAAACTGTTCAGGAGTATATACGGGGAGATGTTCCCAACTCGGGCATCATGCATAAGCTACATCAATCCTAAGAGTCGGAATCAAAAGAAGCGAATGGTTGTTCAGGTTAAAAACAAGCTGTTGTTCGAAATAGCCAATAAACTTGAAGTAAAACGGAGTCTGAAACCAATCTTCCACCTAGACAAGAGATTGATCGCGGCCTTCTTAAAGGGATTCTTCGATGGAGCTGGATATGTAAAACTATCAAAGCATCCAGATTGGGCGACAGCGAAGATTAAGTTCTCCTTAGGGGATGAGTATGACTACGGGTACAGGCTACACCTTCTCTTAAAAAGGCTTGGAATTTTAAGTAAGGTGTATAAGTACGGCAAGCGGGTCATCGTAGACATTTCCGAAAGGAGAGATGTACTGCAATTCGCCAAGGAAGTTGGTTCCTGTCACCCAAGGAAAGCCCTCATACTCAGGAAGATAGTAAAAGACTGCTCATATTCTAAACAAAGGGGAGGGCTGTTTGAGCAACTGCCACTCGAATGTGGGAAGCTATTATCAGAATTAAGGCAAAGGTACCACATTCCGTTGAGGGTCTTTCCGCTTAGTCATTCAAATGTCATCAGGATTCTTCGGCAACAATGCAGAATAACGAGGGAAAATCTAATCCTGGTTCTTGACGCAATCAAAGAAATGATCGACTCCCACGATCCAGATTATCTGAGGCTTCAAAAGATATTGCACTCTTCATTCTTCTTGGATAGGGTCAAGGTTGTGAATGTTGTATCTTCTACAGATAGGTACGTATATGATGTGACTGTGCAGGATACACATAACTTCATACCTAATGGTGCATTCGTAGTAAGTAATTGTATCGAAGGACCAAAACTCTCAGACGCTGGCCGGAACAGGAACATTAGGCTCATCCCAAACGCGGAAGTAACTGGCATCGCTGGGCATGTTGGTAACTTCGATGTAACGGTCGAGGTCAGGCCCACATTCGTGGACCCATCGAAATGCAATGGTTGCGGGGCTTGCGTCGATGTCTGCCCTGTCTACCAACCGAACAGGTATGATGTCGACCTAAAGCCAATCAAGGCTATCTATGCTCCATTCGCCCAAGCAGTTCCTTTGAAGTACGTTATAAACAAGGATATCTGTACCGAGTGCGGGATGTGTCAAAAGGCATGTGGTCTATCGGCTATAAATTTCAACGACCATCCTAAGACCATCATGCTCAATGTTGGGGCAATAGTTATTGCGACAGGAGCATCTCTTTTCGATCCAAAGCTCAAGCCTCAGTACCACTATGGCGAATTCGAGAATGTCATATCGAGCATCGAATTTGAGAGGGTGATTTGCGCCTCCGGCCCATCTGGTGGAGAACTGGTGCTCAGGAACCGCAAGCACCCGAAAAGGATCGCCTTCATACAGTGCGTGGGATCGAGAGACACAAGCATAGGTGCTGAGGACTGCTCGCTCTTTTGCTGCGCCGTGAGCCTGAAGCAAGCTAGGCTGATAAAGGAACACGATCCGAAGGCCGAGGTTTACATATTTTACACAGATATCAGAGCTCAGGGGAAGGGGTGGGAAGACCTTTACACTAGGGTCAGAGAGGACGGTGTTCGATTCATAAGGTGCAGGCCCTCAGAACTGAGAAGGGATCGGGAGAGCGGTGAGATAGTTATTCCATACGAGGATTCTTTAACTGGCGAGAGGGGTGAGCTGAAGGTTGACTTGGTCGTACTTGCTTTGGGGATGAGGCCAAGCGAATCGACCACCAAACTAGCAAAGATAGCTGGTTTGCAGACGAGAGATCCGGGCTGGATAGAAGAGATCCAGCCCAAGTTCAGGCCCCTCGAGACTTTCGTGGATGGAATCTTCATAGCAGGAACCTGTCATGGCCCAAGGGATATATCTGAAAGTGTCATAGAGGGTTCAGGAGCAGCTGGTCTGGTTCTTTCAATTTTCAATGCCTCTGAGCTTGCCCTGTCACCCTTTAAGGCCTCGGTCGACAAACTTGTTTGCACAGGTTGCATGAGGTGCCAGAGTGCATGCGAATATGGGGCCATAACGAGCGATGATGGGAAGGCTGCGGTGAACGAGGGCGTCTGCAAGGGATGTGGTGCATGCGTGCCAGCCTGTCTCCCAGGCGCGATCTCTCTAAAGGGATGGCAGCAAGAATCGGTACTGAGTCAGGTAGAGGGAATATTGGAGGTTCCATGATGGTTAAGGTCGTTGCATTTCTTTGTTGGTGCTCCTACTCAGGAGCTGACAGAGCCGGAGTTGAGAAGGCTTTTTACCACCAGGGCCTTCTCCCTATAAGGGTTCCATGCACAGCCTTAGTAGATCCAGCCATCGTTGTAAAGTGTTTCGAGAAAGGTGCTGATGGAGTTATAATCTCAGCTTGCAAACCAAGCGAACTCAGGCACGCAAGCCCAAGCAGGATAACGGAGCAAAGGGTCAAGGTACTCAGATCTTTGCTGGAGTCTGTAGGTATTGAAAAAGAGCGCATAAGGCTCATCTGGATCTCAGCTCCTGAGGGGCTGAAGTTCTCACAGGAGATCGAAAGGTGTGTGGATGAGGTTGAGAAGATGGGCCCAGTGTGTTTGAGGGGATGATGTTGTGAGCGCAGAGGAGAGGATACGATCGATCGCTAGGGACCTTTTATCTAAGAAGGAGGTAGAATATTTCATCGGCTTCGAGAAAGGCTCTGCCAATGGTACATCAAGGCCATGCTTCATCAGGGAAGAGAGCCAAGTAAATAGGCTCGTTTGGAACAGATACTGCAGGAACAATCTAGCTCGCTACCTGATAGGCGCGACGGGCAGGGTTGGGATTTTGGCAAAAGGGTGTGACGGAGTAACCATTTCGCAGATGATTCTTGAGAACCAGGTCAAGAGGGAATCTGTTTACATCGTTGCCATAGAATGCGGAGGTGTTGAGAAGCCGGAGGCACCTTATTCGATCAATCATAAGCACGAACTTGCCGAACACTGCAAAAGGTGCGCCACGAATATCTCACCTATATACGATGCCCTAATTGCGACAGGGGATAAGAAGCCACGAAATATCGAAACAGATCCATGGAGAGACCCAAATGAGTGGCTTTCCGAATTTAAAAACTGTGTCAGGTGCATGGCGTGCATAAGGTCTTGTCCACTCTGTTACTGTTCCGAGTGTGCTATCAGCGGATCGAAGCCTTGGCTAGTATCGAAGCTACAGCTTGAGAGCGAGTTGGCGACTTTCCACTTGGTTAGAGCACTTCACATGGCTGGCAGGTGCTCAGAGTGTGGTGCCTGTGAGATGGCCTGTCCTGTCCGCATACCTTTGACGAGACTATACCACTTGGTCAATGAGAAGTTAGGAGAAGTTCCAGGCATCTGGGAGGACCGGGGCAGACTTGCCAAAGTTCTGGTCGGAGAAGATGCTGGTAGACATAGCCGCCAGGGGTGACCTGTCTTGGAGAAATTGTACCTGATAGATTTGGAGAACATGAGGAATTTAATTAACTCACTAGCCAAGGAGAAGAAGCTATTTGCTCCAGTCTCTAATGGAGGACCATCGGGGTTCTCAAATGTTCTCTCATATGATGATGCAAGGCTCGACTTGATAAACGTCTTGAAGTCTCCCAAATTCCAACTTTTGCCTCAGACGGAAGAGATGTTCTCTTACGATATGCGTTCTGGACGATTGTATGAGAAACCTTTGACAAAAAGCGATACTGTCTTCTTCGGAGTGAGACCTTGCGACGCCTCCGCTATAAATGTTTTAGATTCGGTCATAATGAGTGGTAAATTTGAGGATCCCTACTACTCATCGAGGCGGCAGAGTTCCTTGATAATTAGCGTGGCATGCGAAAGGTTTTCTCCTACATGCTTCTGCAAGGACATGGGCACAGGACCGGTTGAAGGAACAGGAGGGGACATATCTCTCCTAAGAGACTCGGACAAATTTTATGCCAAGCCTACCTCTCCGAAGGGCTTGGGTCTCATAAAACTTCACCCAAACTTGTTTCGAGAAGCATCAAGCACAGAATCGAACTCCTACTTCAGAAAGCGCTACGAAATAGAGTCGGCGATGCCCTCGAGGTTAGATGTCAAGCACTTGGCACAAAAGTTGAAGGATGCATATGAAGACCAAAGCTGGTTTAAGTTGAGCGAGTCTTGCATTGGGTGCGCATTATGTTCTTTCTTTTGCCCCACTTGCTACTGTTTCGATGTACTGGATTGTAGAATTGGAGCATCATGCAAAAGGCTCAGGGGTTGGGACTCATGTTTGTTCCGCGACTTCTCCAAGATGGCCGGAGGCTTGGATCCCAGGCCAACAAACGATATGAGGTTTAGGCATAGAATTTTTCACAAGTCTTTGTATGTTCCAGAGACTTTCGGCGTAAGTGCTTGTGTGGGTTGCGGAAGGTGTGTATCACTCTGCCCTGCCAACATAGACGTTAGGGAAGTGCTAAGCGCTTGGGAATGAACCCTTACTACCCAACCATCGGATCGATAGAGGAGATAAAGGTCGAGACGGAGGACACAAAAACATTCACCATAAGGCTTCCTGAATCGGAAAGGAATTTTTCCGCCGATCCTGGGCAGTTCATCCTTGTCGGGGCTATCGGCATTGGGGAAGCGCCGATATCTGTTTGTTCCCCTCCAAATTATGGGCTGCAGGTAAGTGTCAGGAAGATTGGAAAGGTTACATCAGCTCTTCACGAGGCAAGGATCGGCGACATCGTGCATGTGAGGGGTCCTTATGGAAGGGGTTGGCCTTTGGAAGCTGCAAGTGGCAAGGAGCTTCTTCTCGTTGGGGGAGGAATAGGTCTAGCCCCTCTTAGGGCGGTAGCTCTATCCGAAACGAAGGCTAAGAATGTTGAGGTTTTCTATGGAGCCAGGACTCCCTCACTCCTCCTCTACAGGGAAGAGTTCAAACTTTGGCAATCTAGGGGAATCAAGCTTCACCTAACTGTGGACAAACCTGAGCAAGGCTGGGATGGGAACGTTGGTGTCGTCACGAAGCTCCTAGAAAAAAGTGCTGTCGAAGCTGAAAAAGCTATAGCCTTCGTCTGCGGGCCACCGGTAATGATCAAGTTTGCTGTAAGGACGCTTTCTTCTTTGGGGCTCAGCCCTGGCAACATATTCGTCTCCCTGGAGAGCAGGATGAGATGTGGAATAGGAAAGTGTGGTCACTGCCACTTCGGTGGAAAGCTCGTTTGTACGGATGGCCCAGTTTTTTCCCTCGAGGAGTTAATGGAGTTGCCAAGAGAGTTGGCACCGTTTTGAAGGTTCTTCATTCTTGCTAAGGCTACATCACATTGGTCTTCATATCATGCTATTCTTTGGTTCATTGAGTTAAGCTCATAAATGGTTATACATATTTTTGCCATGCGAACCGACCTCCGCAGAGAGATTGAGGGCCTAGCTTTCCTTCTCTCGGTTTCCTTGCTCTGGGGCACATCATTTCCACTGGCAAAGATAATCGTCTCGTCGGTCGGTACCTCTCAGTATGTTGCATTGAGGTTTGCCCTCTCCGCCCTCCTCCTCTCGCCCTATCTTATATACAGGCTTCTGAACAAAAGGACCGAATTGACGAAATCGATCAAGCCGGGAATACTTCTTGGTTTGATCTACTTCGTCGGAATATGGCTTCAAGGCCTTGGTATGGAACGTACCTCCGCCTCAAATGCTGGCTTCATCACGAGCCTCAACATACTTATAGTCTATGCAGTAGAGCTTCTTTACTACAGGAGAAAATATGGGCACGAGTTCGCGCTTGCGGTAATTCTTTCCATAGTTGGCATGTACCTGATGGCAGGAGGCTCTTATGAATCGAGGATTGGTGATCTGTTAGTCCTTGCTGGAGCATTCTTCTGGGCTTTCCACGTTTTGGCTGCTGATAGTTTTTCTAAGAGATTCTCAATTCTGGACCTCGTTTTTGTCCAATATGCAATAACAGCTACTCTTGGCTTAGCACTCTCATCACAATCGATTCTTTCGCTTAATTGGTTAGAATTCTTAGCGATTTTACTATACCTTGCAACTGTGTGCTCGGTATTTGTTGGCTTTCTCCAGCTAGAAGGCCAAAGCCGGACAACTGCCTCAAGAGCTGCACTTGTCTATTCTCTTGAACCGGTCTTTGCTGCTGCTTTCTCATACCTTATGTTGGGCGAGAGCTTAGGATTCGTACAATTGGTTGGAGCAGCACTGATCGTGGCCTCGTTGATCGTCTCACTTTGGGGAATTGCCAAAGCTGGAAAGGATGATAAGAAAATCGAGAGGAAATAGCTTGTTGTAGACTTAAATGTCGATCGTATCAGCCAATTGTTCATAAGAAGATTTTATATCAATCTCATTAGCTCAGCTTTCTCTCCCATGAGTATTCTTGGTAGGTTCTTTCCTCATCATCAAGTTTTTGATCAACTCGTTCAGGTGCTTATTTGATTTAAGTGAGGTCTCTATTTCAGCAACTTTCAAATTTCCATATCAAGAGAGGAGTTTGAAAAGATACCCTGTCGCATCTTCCAGAACGTTATTAGAAGGGACCGACATGAAAATTTCCTGAAAAATAAAAATGAAAACGCTGATATCTCAGTACTGTTCAAGATAGACCCAAAGGTATTTTTAATTGGTTAAAGATACTACAACTTATCTATAGATTGTCTGAACATAATTGAATTGATATTTCGAACTATGTGTATATTTGACATAAATGGTTAAGAAAAATTCTCTCGCTACTCACATATGTAGAAAGATAAAAGTGTGAAATGGGGCTAAAAATTTTTCTATCTACTACAAATCTAATAATCGTTCTGCGATACTTTCTTCTCATACCATTTATTTGAGAATTCTTTATCGGCTCTCTCTGCCCTCAAGAATCTTTCACGATCCTCTGGAGGTATAAAACTGTATCCAGCCACTAGCTTACGATTTGAACCAAAAATACGAGAGTGAAAATCTAAAATTCGATCTCTTCCTGCCTCTGCTATCCCTTGTAATCTCATCATCATTGAGTCCTCTTTCCCTAAGTGCAACTTTAAGATCCTGTCTAGGTAAAAACCCAATTTCCCCATCTTTAAAGATTTCAGCCAGTATGTTAAAGTATCGATGAGTCTTGGCCTTCTCCATCTCTCTCATGCTCGGGTCTATCCACTTACAGAATCCATCACTAATATCTATAATCTTGAGTGTCTCCGCTTCATCTAAAGCATAATCTATATCGATACGCTCAATCCCTCTCTTCTCAAGCCTCCTTATCATCTCTATCCAACCTATTTGCTTTACTTGACCGTTTGCAAGCTCTTCCTGTATCATCTTGATTATTTTATCAAGGCTCTTTATCACCCAATTCCTTCCAAGCCCAAATGCATCATCATCCAATCGAAGCTCACCTATCCATCAATTATTGTGTCCGATTAAGCGAATTCCTCCTGTCATAAAAAATTATTCTTTGTGACAATCGCTTAAATCCTGCTTGTCCGTTTCATCATATCTTATAAGCTCAGATGAATTGTAGAGGACAGGTTATCTATCCAAGATGCTCTAAAGATAGTATAAGAATTAAAACATCAGGATTTGAGATTAAGGTCACCATCTACTCGGCCTTTCTTATTCTATCAAATTGAGTTAGTGGAATCGAATCGTTTCGTTTCGTGGCTCCTTTTGATCTTTCACTATTTGCATAGTCATCCTCTATTAGGTTACGCTCCCTTATCTTCCTCCAAAGCTACCTGTTTCATCAGCTCATTAAGTGGCATTGGCTTCGATCCCTTGACATCTTCGACCCCTCTGTCCGTTACCTTGATCAGTCCTCCCATGTATGTCGGTTTCTCTATGGATTTCTCAAGTGAAACAACTTTAGTAAAAGGATCTCCCTTAATCGAAGCCAGGTGCAACATCGTCTTCGTCAT
>Ga0123519_10002624_pt1 | contig 30329 bp, 23 predicted proteins | sample YelNatPaOPRAMG02_FD_87396 | JGI IMG/M metagenome (GOLD analysis project Ga0123519, IMG submission 87396) | Hot spring microbial communities from Yellowstone National Park - Yellowstone National Park OP-RAMG-02 (version 2) | ecosystem: Environmental > Aquatic > Thermal springs > Hot (42-90C) ... | reverse complement strand
TTCACATTCTTTGAGCTTCAACGCCAGCTCCTTTGCATTATGGTCGAGACAATGTGGTTAATTGTTCAGATGGAAAGACTCTAAAGTAAAGCGCCCATGCAGGAAGGCACACCAATGTGGCGAGGGCGGTTCTGTCCTTGAATAAAAGAAAGCTCTCATTTCTCATGTTAGGAGTGGTAGCTATACTTCTCTCATCGCTCCTTTTTTGAAATCTATGAAGGGCGAGGGCAGGCTTTTCGCCTTTGTCTTGCCATGGGATGATGGCGAGGAGACCGTAACGAGCTTGAGCGGTAGGCTCGATAAGCCGGCAGGCAAATTCGGGTATGTGAATGCTGGGGAGGATGGGCACCTATACGTTGGAGGAAGACGCATAAGATTTTTGGGCGTTAATATCGTAGGCAGGGCTGCTTTCCCTGAGAAGGAAGACGCTGAGAAGGTGGCAGCGAGGCTTGCGAAGTTTGGAATAAACATCGTGCGATTCCACCACATGGACGCCTCTTGGGAAACATTCAACATTTTCGATAAAACATTTGGAGACACGAGGCACATTAACCAAGAGGCACTAGACAGGCTTGACTATTTTATATCGAAGTTGAAGGAGAAAGGCATCTATGTTGATCTAAATTTACTTGTAGGGAGGCTTTTCAAAAGCGCTGATGGTCTACCAGATGAGATAGAATTGGTCGATTGGAAGGACCAGCAGGTACTCGGTTTTTTGTTGATGAAGTTAAAATGCTCGAGATGGAGTATGCCAAGCAACTTCTGACCCACCGCAACCCATACACGGGGCTGACCTATGCTGAAGACCCTGCCGTAGCGTTCGTTGAGATAGTAAACGAGCAGGGATTGATCCAGGGCTGGCTCGATGGTGCATTGGACAGACTTCCAGAAGTGTTCAGAAGAAGGCTTGCTGAAAAGTGGAACGATTATCTCAGGCTAAAGTATGGCTCTGACTTGAATCTATCGAAAGCCTGGGAGGTCGAAGATGGAGAGCCCCAGGAAGAGATGCTTGAGAACGGATCATTTGAAAAAGGGATGGAGGGCTGGTCTTTCGAGGTGCACGATGGCGCAGTAGCTCAAAGCGGTCTTGTAGATGGTCCAGATGGAAAAAGGGCTCTTGAGGTCAGAGTGACAAACCTGGGCTCTGAGAATTGGCACGTGCAGTTCAACTACCCTCACCTTGAGGTCAAGGCTGAGGTGAACTACCTCGTCAAGTTCATGGCAAGGGCAGACAGGAAGGTAAGCATAAGCGTTGGCATAATGCAGGCTCACGAACCTTGGAATAGTCTATCGAACAGGATAGTTTTGGAACTGACGAGCGAGTGGAAGGAGTATGAAGTTGCTCTAATCGCTTCGGTTTCTGAGATGGACGCGAGGCTTGACATCTCCAACCTTGGAGCAGCATTGGCAACCTACCAATTCTGTAGCTTCTCCATGAAGGCCTTTGGGGGCTATGGGCTAAAGGAGGGGGAAGGCCTGGTTGGGTCGAATGTATCAATTTTTGAGTTGGGCGAGTTTGGGAAAAGGAGCTTTAAGGCGAGGATGGACTGGGTCGAATTCCTCTACCAACTTGAGCAGGACCGCTATTTCGTTGAGATAGGCATGTACCTCAAGGAGGAGCTGGGTGTCAGGGTACTTGTGATAGGAACCATAGTTGGCTGCAGCACGCCGAACATCATGTCCAAGCTGGATGTGGTGGACACGCACGCCTACTGGCAGCACCCAGCTTTTCCAGGCGCTCCATGGGACCCTGAAAACTGGTACGTTGTCAACGAGCCGATGGTCAACCACCCTGAGGATTGCACAATACCTTGGCTTTCCCTGAAGAGAGTATACGGAAAGCCGCACTTGGTGAGCGAGTACAACCACCCAGCACCCAACTTTTATGATTCTGAAACGGCAGTAACACTTGCCACATACGCGGCGCTCCAGGACTGGGACGGGATCTTCCTTTTCGATTATGGAAGTGGAGACGACTGGAATTCTATGCGCATAAGGGGATTTTTCGACATAGACCAGCACCCAGCCAAGATGGCGACCATGATACTGGCGCACATGATCTTCGTGAGGGGTGACGTGACACCAGCCAAAGAATTGGTGGCAACGGGGCTTGACGAGAAGCGTGAGGTTGAGCTGATCGCAAATGGAAAGGTTTCTGCCTGGAACCTTCCAGACGGAAGGTATGCTGGAATAAGTGGCGACACAGCACTTGTGCACAGGACTGCGCTGATCATCGATGGTGGCGAAGGTAGAATCAATGCAAGCTCTTATGGACCAGTTTACATCTCTGATAACAACGAGATCACCTGGAACGCAACGGACCGAAAGAAGGGCGTTCTACTTGTCAATACGACAATGAGCATAGCAGTTGTAGGGTTTGGCGGAGGAAAGAGCTTCGATTTTGGAAGCGTAGTAATCGGGCCTGGAGATACGCTTCTAGACGGTTGGTGTGTTGTGGCTATCTCAGTGGTCGATGGCAAGAGCTTTAATAATTTCAGTAAACTTTTGCTTGTCACTGCCGGTTACACAACGAATACTGGAATGAGGGTGCGCGAGTACGATGGTGGGAAGGAGATCGCCTTTGGGTCGACTGATTTGATAAAAATTGGGGAGCAAAGAGGGCCCATAACGTGCGGCAATGACTGGGGAAGGGCTCCAACTTTGGTAGAGGGCATACAGGCCACAATTAAGATCAGAACTTCCAGAGATATCTTGGTTTATGCTTTGGATGGCGTGGGCAAAAGGACAAAGCAAGTTCAAGTTTCAGATAACAATGAATATAAGGAATTCATTGTTGGGCGAGAGTTTGAAACCATCTGGTATGAGATAGCCACAGAGGGATAGAAGGCTTACTATAGAAGAAAAGAGAGCCATCATCATTGTTTAGGGCTTTCCACTAAGGAATTGGTAAGAGCTTTGTTTCAGGCCTAATGAAAAAGCTACAGAGATCTGCAAACCTCTTATATAGCGTGTAATTAGCTGAGATTGGAAATGTGGTGGCTATGATAATCTTCGTTATCGTTGCTCCTACGTTGGAAAAGTACGAAAAAGTAGGGGGGATGTTCGACCTGAAGAGGCGTTTCGAAAAAATTAGCGGCGAGCCATGCTTGGTCATGCACAACCTTAACGTAACTCGCGCCCTAGTGGAAGAACTGCGCCCAAAAGCGATCATCCTTAGTGGCTTTGGCTTTTCCTTCTCTGAATTCGACCCCAAATCACTTTTTCCTTTGGAAGAGGTGATCAAGAAAGCTGAGGTTCCAATTTTGGCGATCTGTGGAAGCCACCAGCTTTTGGGATTCATGTATAACTTGGATCTCCATTCCGTGAGCAGATTGGAAGATGAGCCGATGAGGAAGCTACTTCCAGGAGAAGTGGACCTAGCTGACTACCATCCCGGTTATTTCAAAGAGTACGGATTTTATCCAGTGAAAATCTTGAGGGACGATCCGATCTTCGAAAATCTGCCAAACCCGTTTATCGTCCGTGAGGCTCACTACTGCGAGGTAAAGGTTCTACCGCCAGACTTTTTGCTTCTTGCTTCAACAGAAGCTTGCCGAATCCAGGCGATGAAGCACAAAAGCTGCATGATTTACAGCACACAGTTTCACCCAGAGGGGTACACAGATTTCTACCAACATGGAAAAGTTTTCTTGGAAAACTTCTTCAAAATCGCTTTCAGAAGTTGATTTTTCAAGAGGCGGGAGGCTTATGCCCGATTTCAGTCCTGAACCTTTGGAAGAACTCCTGCCTCTTTCCCCTGTTCCACCCTCCAACATCCTGGTAGTAGCCCGTTACCCTTGACCACCACCTGACATTCTTTGATCCGCAGCTTGGGCACCTCCTGTGCACACCGCCCTGAACCTTATTGCAATCCTCACAAACTGTAAGGTCCTTCGTATAAGCGAAATAGCCGATCTGCGTTTGGGTCGAGATCTTCTTTGTCATCTCGAGCATGGACTCGGGGTTCGGGTCGCCTTCCCCAAGCCATATGTGGAACATGTTCCCACCGTCTAGGATAGGGAAGAACTTGTTTTCGATCCTCATCCTTTCAACTAGAGGCAACCTTGCGCCCACATAGACGTGCGTCCCATTGCTGTAGTATATCGGTACGTCCCTCTCACCACTTCTGAGCATCTTCCTTGCAAGATCAAAATCGCCCTTAACTGTACTTCTAGCTTTATTTCTAAATTCTTCGCTCAGTAAATCGCAGACCGCAAGCCTTTGCGCACAGGATTCAGCTGGAGTTCTCGCCAAAGCCAACTTCATCTTGCTTCCTCTCTTGAGCTCCTTCAGGTATTTCTTCATCTCAAGCACAGCTCTGACTGCTAGCTTAACTGCTTCATCAGACTCGTGCAATTGCTTCCCCGTGTGGTGCTGTGCCATCTCATTTGCCCCAACGAGGCCGATCGTGTATGCAAGCTCTTCGAAATCGACCGCAGGCGGGCCCTTCTTGCCACCTGAAGGATCTGTTGGTCTTTGCGTTGCAAAAGGCATCCTGTGGTTTCGAATCATCAGCTCCATCCACCGCCTCTTTGTCTTGAAAACCTCGACGCAAAGGTCCATGAGCTTTCTCAATTCTTCGAAGAGCTTCTCGTCATTGCCCCCCGCCCTATATGCTGCCCTCGGAAGGTTGATGGTCACTACCTGCCAGGAGCCCATACTGAAGTGCTCTCCACCTTCAAAGCGCATCTTCTCCTGGAATGCTTCATCTGTTTCTGGTGTTTCCACAAAGCTGTAGGAACAGCATTGGTAGCATGAAACACCTTTCCCGTAACCCCTATACTCTGGGATCATGTTGTCGAAGTAAGGCGAACCGAACTTTGCCACAACCTTGTGAGCAAGTAGAAGCTCTTCATCGTTCTCAGGCCTGAGCATTTCGGGCGTTATGCCGTTCTCAAGCTTGGGGAAGTTGAATGGCTTCCCCCAGTGGTCGCCGCGCAGGGAGACCTCGTTGATCGCCCTGTAGAGCTGCCTTACCTCTTCCTGGTATGAACCATAGGTGTCGGGCCCAACCTTTCCATTCTGGACGACGGGCATATCGGCCCATATCTCAGGCACGGAGGGCATGATCTGTACATTGCTGAAAACTGGTTGTCCTCCCCTCGCCACGTACATCTGGGTAAGCTCGAAGAACATCATCTGCATCAACTGCTTAATCTCCTCGTAATTTAGGCCACGCATGTATGGTGCGAGGAAGAGGGTATAGTTGTAGAAACCTTCGCCTCCAGCGAAGTTAGTCTGGGCAGCTGCGAGAACCTTGACAGAGTGCAAGACCGCGACCTCTGGCCTCTTCGCCGGTCCTGCTACAGATGTCTTGAAGCCGAGCCCATCGGGCATGAAGCCGTAGTAGAGGAAGTACCTCAGGTCCCAGTTCTGGCAGAATGGGCGAGTTCCAAAGTACTCGAGATCGTGTATGTGTATGTCGCCTTTCAGGTGGGCATCAGCTTGCTCCATGGGCATAAGGAGCAGGTACTCTTCCTTCGCGGTTTTGTCTGCCTTTTTTTTATGCGCTGTATTGTGAAGGCAGATGAAGCCGGAACCTCCTACGAAGTTCTCAATCTCCCTGTCACCTGGTCGTACCTCAAAGTCATAGAGACTTTCAGAGAAGCCAGCCTTCTCTATCTTCACTATTCTCTCAAACCTTATGTCCGAGTTCGCGAACGACTCCAAGATCTGCAGCGAAGTTTGATCATACTGCAATGCATTCGCCTTGACTATTTCCAAGAACTCATTCAAGGACTTTCTTGTTGGTGCTGTGTGACTCGTCCAACGGCTCAGCATCGAGACGGCCTTCTGCACCTCGCCATTCCAACCCTTCCATCGGATGCTTCTCCAAAGCATATCGAGCGTCGTCTCCAATCCTGGAATTGTATCTGCATACTCCACATCATTTTGATTGGAGAGCGGTAAGCCTGTCAACTCCTTCAGTTTTTGAGCAGAAGAGCCACCTACGTAGACTACATTCTCGTAGCCATCTTTTTTCCTGTACATCCTCGGGTAGATCCCAAGGCAGAGCATTAGAAGAGCAACTCCATCTGACAACCTTTTGCTTGTTGTGCTCAGCGATGCATCGGTCATATTTCCATCACCTAGGTAGATCCCCCTTAGAAATCCGGCTATGCATTCATCGGGGGCCTTGAACATCCATGTTGGGATGTCCTTATGTCGCGAGGTAGCCACCTTCACTTCCAGCCCTTTCTCTAAAAGATATGATAGTGGTCTCGTTCCTAAAACTATCCTTTTGGCACAATTACTACTCTGGATCATTGGTGTGCTCCTGAAGACTCTTTTCCACGCGCTGATGAATTCTCGAATTATCTGCTCGTCTTTATTTGAAAATGTCACCTTCGTATTTGCAGACCCGCTCCTGAGCTGTGTCTCTATCGAGATTTTACGCGTCCCAAGCCAGCCTTCAGAGATCATTAGGCCCAAAATAAGGCCGAGGTCGTGAGAAAGCTTGATGATAGCTGGAAATTCATGCGTCTTCTTCGTACGCCAAGTTCCGATGCAGGCTGATGCTGGTAACTCCTCTGAACCTTGATACAGATGCTTCCAAATAAGCAGCGGGAGTGTCTTCTTATGCTTCCAGAGAGTGATTATCCTTCTGGTTGCCTCCCTCCTGCTGGGGTGCCTGCGGCTAATTAGGCCCTTTCCATACATCTTATCTAAAATATCCCCTATTTCTTTCCTTCTCCGATCTATTATCGTCGATATTTCCTCACTCCTAATGTAGAGGAGCTTGAGATCCTCGTCGCTACAGTTCTCGATCAGTCTTTCCACTATGTTCAGATGAGAGATTACATATCTGCTCCTAATGTTGGCTGGAACGGCTACGCAATCCCCAATCTCCAAATCGGACAAGGGGAGGGCTACCAACTTGCCATTCCGGAGGGTGAAAAGGTTGTGGTCTGCCGATGTCTTTACCTCCCTCCCATTTTCGAGCTTTATTTTGTATACTTCCTTTCCCCTATGCCTTATTGCGGCGGTCACTGGCATTGGCTCGACTTGCAGTTTCTCATTAAATGCAAGGACTTTTAAATCGCCATTGAGCCGAAGGAATTCCGACCCAGATTTTATTTCAACTTGTTCATGATGCTCGTTCATCAACTGGTCTATTACCTCTCCAATTGGGAGCCTCTTGAAGCCGCATCCAATGTCTATCACAACAACTTCGTCGGGAGGGAGGCTCTCTGCATTCGGCTGCAGATTGGCATTCTCCTTGGACTCGAAGCCCTTCCCTATGTCGATCTGGAACGCATCGTAGACCGGAGCACCGACCCTTGTCATTATGTTGCGGTATATCCTGAAGTTTGGGTTGCTTGGTTCTTCGAGAAGGACGTTATTAACAACCTCCCTCACAAGGGCGCCAGAAACGAAACTGAGTTCCATCCTCCTGATCTTGTCCTCAACCCTCAAGGCGACCTCTTCTGCCTGCCTCCTAGTTATGGCCGGAGTTCCAAGGAACTCCTTAGCCAGCTTTGTCTCCTTCAACAGAGATCTTGTTATGGCGCCCCTGTCCCAGGGCACGAAGTGGCCGCTCGTTGTCCTGACCATGGGCATGCTATTATTCTTCCCTGAGCCCAAATCTCAATCACCTCGAGCTTGCCTCTAGAGCCTCTTGTAGGACCTTTTCATTCAGCCTTTCACCTTCGAAGATTTCATTAGCCATAATGAACCTCTTCCCAACCTCTAGAATAGGGGAGGAAGTTGAGTATACATCTTTCATGACGAGGTCTGCTTGAACTTCAGTGTTTGAAAGGTCAAGCTCCTCGAACTCGAAACCTTTTATCTTCAGCCATCTCTTGAGCTGCCTGCATCTGATGCATTTTGGAGTTGTGTAGACCCTTAATTTGCGCTTGATCCTTTCCAATTTATGATAAAAGGAGCCCCGAACACCTTAATAAATTACGCTGAATAATTTTGGCACAAAATTCGGCCCGATCCGCCTTCAGGATTCTTCCCTAAATACTTTCACATGGCCTTCTTCAAATTGCGTTCTGGGAGATAACCTCCCACAGAATCCAGAGCCTCCTTCGCAAAGTTATCCGCCTCTCCTGGCTGAAAGATGTCCCAGCCCTTGAAGTGCCTGAAGTTACCAAAGCTTGCGAAACTTGGGTCGAATGAATCGATTTTGTTCGGATCTATGACGACCGCCACCATGTCGAGTTCCTTGTGAAGGCTCAATGGGGCTGTGAAAAGCCTTTGTCGGTCCATCTCGTTGTCAATGCTTAGTTTCATCGATCCAGTTCTGGACCTTATGTCGTCGAACTTGTCCTTTAGCTTCATATTCGTGAACTCCACCATCGCGTAGGCAGCGTCGAGAGGGTGTACTCTCTCCCGGAACTCCTTCGAGATAGCATATTGATGGACATGCACATGGGCACCCTTGCCAGACCACTTTATGATTACAGATCCGATTCCTTTGTTCTCGAGAAAGTTATGTATCTCCCTGGCAGCTTCAATTGTCGCCTTCCAACTGGCAAGCTCATTGTCAATGTCCCAAGTTGGCATGCACCCAACAACATTTTTGAGCGAGGAAACATCTGACCTTTTGGAAAGCTTGGAGTAGATGTTTGCTGTCCCATAGAAAGTTCTTGGCCTTAGCCTGTAGAACCTCTTGAAAAGCTGCATCACATCGTCCTCACTCTTCAATGTGATTGGCCTTCCATGGTCGTACCTCAAAAGGATTGGCCTCCCATCCTTGTCCCTCAGGGAACAGTGAACTCCTACCCATCTATCCCTGGAGAATCTGGCGATCTCCTCCTTCACTTCTGGTCTTGAATAGTGCTCCTCTTCGCTTAATGGCTCATGGCTCTTCAATCAAGCTCCACATCCTTTAAGGAACCTTAAGCCCAATCCTATAGGATTTGTAATGTTCTATAAATCTGTGAAACCCCCGGAAGCACTAGCCTGAAAGGAGCTGCTGTTTTTTAAACAATTCTTGTCGCGTTCATACTTTGGGCATTCAAGGGTGCTCAGATCGCTGACGATCTGTATGGATTCAAAAATTTGCTGCATATTTTGTCTTTCCTGTAGCCATAATATCTAAATCGGCCGGAACATTGAAAATGCCAAGATTCCAGCTATCAAGGCGTTTAGCACATCTCCAAGTATGAAGCCTCCTATAAATGGGACTACACGTTCAGAGTATAGTTTGCTGCCCCCGATCTTCAGAACAACCCATTTCAAGATCGCGCAGACAAATGCAGCCATCCAGGTTCCGAACAACGAACCTACCCAGTCCCAGGCAACTATGCTCATGAATGGATCTGGCACCCATAGGAACCTTGCCTGTATCAATTTAACAAAGACCACGAACACGAAACCCGTCAAAACCCAAGGTGCAATCTCTGTCATAGGGCGAGGCGAAGGTTTTGTCCAAACCGTGTCGACCCTCCCCATGAGATCGTATGATCCCTTCATCCAAGTAGTTCCCATCCCATATATTCCTGGGATTATGATGTTCAGCAGGCTGGCCATGAAAGCTCCTAACGCCAAGGCTACGACTACTACCTTGATCATGTTCCTAGGATGCACCCCGGTTAGGCTCGACATCTTGTACGTTCCGAGCGTTGCGTAGAAGGTGGTTGCGTGCGGCATGTAAGGTCCGCAGTCAAGCTCGTAGTTGAGCGAAGGAGCTAGAATCAAGTCTGTGGAGGTGATGGTCATGCGGAACTGGTTTGGCCAGACGAGCATCTTCAGGAAACCTGGCGCAAAGTTATATCCTGGCTCGTTTCCAAAACCCACCCTCCCCCACAGCTGGCTTGCCGTAAACCAAGTCACGACACTTGTGAGCGTGACAGCGAAAGAAACCCACAGGCTCATTCCAGCTGACATGTAAAGAAACATCACAAGTGCGAATGATACAATCAATATCGACCACGCGGATCTGTAGGACATAGCCTCTCTGGCCTCAAGCCCCTCTTCCTTCAGCCTTCCAAGAGCGATCTTAATGGTTCTAAAGATGTAATGTCTTTCCAGAAAAATCGTCATAACGAAAACACCAAGATAGACGCCAGTTATGAGTGAACCGAAGCTGAGAGGCGGGTCTACGTACGGCGTACCCGTCGAACACCAACTTCTACCGCAGGCACCCATATCGGCATAGCCGGTATAATATCCCATATAGTAGGCAGCGGTGCTCAGCGCCTCGTACACCAAACCATAGAAAACCATGCTGAACAATGAATGAAGAGGCACAAGCATCAGCAGGGCGTAGAGCGGAGTGTGCTTCGCTAAATTCATGTGCCACGGTATGCCACCCCACGCTATCTGGTGCGCGCCAGGACCACATGTATTGGCTCTGAAGGCGAATATGTCCGGAAACCATGGGAAGAAGATGCCGAGCATCCTGATCATCTCAAGAGCCAATCCAACAAAGAAACCTGCGATGAATGGTAACCTTCCAGTCCACTTCGAATCTCCCAACTCCCTCACGCCCGCCATCGCGCTGTGCGCTATCATTACCTGCGGATATGGCAGCATCTCGACATCCATCCACTGCCTTCGGAATATGCTAGAGATTCCAACACTTATGCCTATGAATATAGCAAATGAAAAAAATCTCCAGATCATGGCTGGAAGAAGTAGAGCCCAAGGTATTGCCCCTATGCTTCCTGTACCGCTCACAAGAAGCTCCGCAGCTTTCCTTGCAGGGGACACGAAATTTGGGACATAACTCATGACGTCTTCTGACGTACCTACTCTGGCTGTCAGTGGTTCAAAAGTTTCCCTCCAACCTGCATAGGCGTTTGAGAAGCCGGCTGATGCTAAAGCCACAATGTAAATGAACACTAGGTTCTCGGTCGTAAGATACTTTTTCGCAGATGGGACTCGCATTAATATCATGGTCACGACGATCATCAAAAATGGAGTTCCGAGAAGGTCTACACCCGCTGTTGGTATCAGGTCACCAACCTGCAGGTTGCATGCAGCCATCGGAGGCAGGAAGTAGAGGAAGAGGTTCATCGAAACAGTTAGGACGATTGTTAAGCCAATGACCCATAACAATGTCGCTGGAGAAAGCTTAATTTCTTTATATTCCAATTGATTTTCTCCCATCATCCCTTTTCGTTAATTAGGTAACAATATCGATATTTAAAATTAATTGTTGGTGCTTGATATTTTGAAATCGTCACTTCCAATTCCCTTAAAGCTAGATATCCTATTTTGAGCTTGGAAAATCCTTTTTTCCATTTAACCAATAAAACTTCAAAGGGCGGGAATTTTTGTCAACGGTGTTTGCGATGAGAAAGAGAAAATTGGGCATCAAAGACGCTTCCAACGATTAAAACTTAAAAGAATGAGAGCATGCTCATTGCCATACGATGAAAAACAGACTATCCTCTAAGGACAGACTCTTGGCCGCAATAAACAACGAGGAGGCAGATCGTGTTCCACTTACATTCAGGGACACCCAGCTCCCGGAAAATTACACTGTACCTTCGAGTAACCAGTTTGAGGCTGTCGACATTTTCCTCAAGCTTGGCATAGATCCTATGCTGTATCTACATCCTGACAACGCTTGGAAGTTTAATGCCGATGTGAAGATAAATATCCGCAAGGAAAATGTAACAGGAGAAAAATATCCCCTATTATCGAAAGAGTACCGTACTCCTAGGGGTGTTTTGAAACAGGTCGTCCGCCAGACACCTGACTGGCCTGATGGAGACAACGTTCCATTGTGGAGCGATTTCATGGTCCCGAAATCCCGTTCAGTAAAGTATTTGATCGAGAACATGGACGACGTAGAATGTTTCTCAAACCTTTTCGATGAACCGACCGAGAAGGATCTAGAGACCTTTGGAGAGAAAGCTGAACGCTACAAGCGTTTTGCTGAAGAAAGAGGAGTCCTAATAAATGGCAGTATGACGATAAGCCTGGGGGATATCGCAGCCTGGAGCTGTGGAATCGATAACCTAATCCTGTGGAGTTTCAGAAAACCTGCTCTCCTACACAAACTTTTAGATGTCATATTGGAATGGAACTTGAAGTATGTGCAACAGATCCTTGAGACAGGTGCAGCAGATTCCATAACATGTCGTGGATATTACGAGAATATGGACATTTGGTCTCCAAGGTTATACAAAACCTTCTTTGCCCCAAGGTTGCGGAAAATGATCGAATTGGTCCATAAAGGAGGTGCGAAGTTTTGCTACCATAATACGACCGGCATAATGCCAGCTTTGGAGATATTCAGGGATATTGGTGTGGATATACTATATGGCCCTGAACCAGTTGAGGGAAATGTTGACCTGCAAGAAACAAAAGACAGGGTTGGGGAAGAAATTTGTCTCTGGGGCGGGATGAATGCTCCTGTCACCCTTGGAATTGGAACACCTGAGGAGATAGAAAAAGGGGTACGAGAGGCGGTCCAAGCTCTGGCACCTGGAGGCGGATTCATCCTATCTGCGATGGAATCGATAATCCTTGGTCACGACCCAAAAATATGCGGCTTGATCCCATGGGAAAGCGTCGAATGCATGATAGAAGCTTGGAGAAAAGTTTGCGATTACCCAGTTTAGAAAGTGCCCTCATGCCATTATGAAATTGGAATGGTGCAATAAACCGAGCATTCACGGGGAAACATAAATACGTGCTTGATTTATTAAGAGATGAGAAAGTCTGCGTTGAAAGACAAGATTTATGAAGAAAAAGACCTCGCGATAAATGGTGGCAAAAAATCGATAAGCAAATTTAAAGGCAAGGGCACCCCCAAGATCGGCATAAGTGAGTTTCTGGAACTTGCTGACACCTGGGGCTATAGTGCGGTAGCGCGAGCGAATATCAAGCGGGTCATCGAGAAGGAGGACATTCCTTCGCCCCACCTTGCCCGCTACTACAACCCCAGAAGGTCGAAAGTCTTGGAATTGGAAAATTATGCGAAGAAACTATTTGGCTCTAGTTACGCGCTGGCCGTGAACTCAGGAACTTCCGCCCTCAATTGCGCCTATGTAGCATGCGGTATAGGTCCTGGGGACGAGGTCATAGTTCCAGGGTATACTTTCTTCGCAACGGCGGCAGAGGTAGTAGCAGCAAGGGCTATACCGGTCATAGCGGAAGTGGACGATTCGCTAACGATCGACCCAAAAGATGTTGAAAAGAAGATCACGCCGCAGACAAAGGCCATAGTGCCGGTCCACATGGTTGGCAACGCCTGTGACATGGATCCGATAATGGAGATAGCCAAAAAGCACAAGCTTTTCGTCATCGAGGACAATGCTCAATCATGCGGTGGAAAATACAAGGGCAGGTTTCTTGGAACGATCGGGGACCTTGGCTGCTTCAGCCTGAGCACATACAAGATAACAGGTGGAGGCGAAGGGGGATTGGTCCTTACAAATGACGAATGGCTCTACACGAGGGCCCAGAGCCAGCACGATACAGCAGCTTGCTGGAGGCCGGACAGGTATGCAAGGGAGAGGCGCCCTGGAGAGCTTTTCTGCGGGCAGAACTACAGGATGTCAGAGCTGGAAGGCTCCGTAATCCTTGTGCAGCTCAAGAAGACAGAGGCCCAAGCTAAGAGGTTCAACAGAAACATGAGAAGGGTACTGAGTATGGTAAAGAAATATGAGAAAGTAGTTCCAAGGAGGAGCAATGACATACTTGGTGATGTTGGATACTCCCTCATCTTCTTCGCAAAGGACAGGGAACTTGCGGAGAAGCTAGCCGACGCCCTTATTGCAGAAGGGGTTCCAGCTGGAGCTCGCGGAACGAAGGCGGCTCGGGACTGGCACATCTACTCCTACTGGGAGCATATCCTAGAACAGAAGACGCCCACCCCTGAAGGTTGTCCATTCACATGCCCATACTACAAGGGAAAGCTTCCAGCCTACTCTCCTGACATGTGCCCAAACACTTTGGATTATGTCGATCGGGCACTCTATATTTCGATCGATCAGTGGTGGAACATTGAAGATTGCAAGAATGTTGCAAAAGCCATCAACAAGGTCTTCAGTGTCTATTGCTGAAGGTTAAAAATCTTGACGAATAGATGTGAAGTTATCTTTTGGAGTACCTTCGAGTAATGGCCTAACTGTCGAGCTTCTCTATCGACTCAATAATCTGTTCAAGGGATTTTATGGTTCCATCAGCATAAACTTCGTCTTGCCTTATGTTCTTGCTGAGTTGCCTTGATATCCAAACTAGGGAAGATGGATCTTTTTCAGCCATCTTGTCGATCCCAATTTCGGTCGATAGGTGTATGGCTTTGTAGCCCGCGTTCTTGGCTCCCCAGATATCGCTCCTCAGGTCGTCTCCTATGTGCACTATTTCATTCGGGCTGGAGTTCAGCATCTCTGCTGCCAGCTTGAATATCGAAGGATTTGGCTTTCGAACTCCAGCCTCGTCAGAGAAGACCATTACGTCGAAGTAGTGCGAAATTTCTTCCTTTTCAAGAAACTTCCTCAGGGCAAAACCTGGAGTCATCCCAACGTTACTTATTAGGCCGGTTCCTTTTCCATTTCCCTTCAACCACCTCAAAACACGATGGGTTGCTGGATCTAGAAATGGAGGCAGTTCAAATATTGGAGATGCATAAGCCAAACTCAGCTTCTCTAACTGTTTCTCTTCCAAGGAAAAAGTTCCGCCGGTAACTTTTTCGGCTATGAACTTGACCTGATCGAAGTGGGTAACATCCTTGTCCAACTTCCAGATACTTGAGAGCCAAGATGAAAGCTCCTTAAGGACTGAGTCCAACTCTGATGTAGAGACCTGGAATCCAATTTCGGCAAAAGCTCTAGAGAGGTTTTCGCAGCGAATGTAGTTTCTCCTCGCGCTATTCCCATCTCTCTCGAGAAGGATTGTCTGCCAAAGGTCCAATGTTACAGCTTTGATATTTCCAGCCATCTTTCGCCAGAATCTTCTGCCAAGGCAATGGATTATACAGTTTTCCAATCCACTTGTTCCAAAGGCCCACGAACGATCAACGTTATGCATCACGCTTTCAATGCTTCCTTGACCTCATTCTCAAAATCTTCTCTATTCAAAACGAATGAATTTATGAACCTTGCATTAACGATACATCCATCTACATTGCCTCTTTTCAAGGCCTCTTCAGGTTCTTTGGTCCTGTCCACCCACCTTATCGGTACACTTGGTGCAACATTTGCTATGGCTTGCTCTGCCCTCTTCAGAAAAACATATGAAAAAGGACAGGGTGATGGACCATAAATAATCAAACCTTTCCCCTGTCCTCTTTTTGGGGGATGTAATCGGCCCTTTTAATAATAACAGGACGATAGATAAAATCCTCCTTTATTGGATAATAAATCTTTAATTTTGGGGACAAAGATATAAAGCAATAGGCTTTTTGGCTAAAAATTATCTCCGAATCACCACTTAGACCAAGCCATAATGGAGCAGGTCGGCGGCTGTGGGATTTGAACCCACGTAGAGCTTAGCTGCTCCACCAGCTCACAAAGCAGGGTTGTTATGCCCAACCTATCAGGCTGGCGCAATAACCTAACTCTGCCAAGCCGCCACTTGTAGAATGGTAAAAGGAAATATTTAAATAAACCGTTTGGATATGTATGTATAGCTTAGCTGCTCCACCAGCATCGGGCGGAGACCTATCACCTCCGCCACCTAGCTGGTTGTTTTCCGGGCCTCGGGCTTGGTCGGATGTTACACACAATCTGCACAGGTCATCTATGTTTCTTTCATCGATATCATTTATTGAAACTTCCAGCACTTTCGCTACCCCCTTTTAGGTGTTGGCCAGATCTTTTGGATTCTTAAAAGTTACTATTTCAGTTCAACGAAAGTCTGCGCACCTTAATATTCACGAAATAATTGCTGGTAAGTTTCATTCTTTGGATGAAGCCATGTGGCCAGAAGCGATGATCGCCATTCAACAAGTACTTTTCATCTTCTAAGGTAACTGCCTACTTTTCGAGTATGGCCCTGATCCTCCTTGTTCCAGCACTCACGGCCTCCTCCTTAATTATTTTGAACCTACCCATCTTCTTTGTGTTCTGGACATGGGGACCTGCACATACTTCCTTGCTGAAATCTCCAATCGAATAAACAGAAACTTTCTCTGGATTGTATCTCTCATCGAAGAAAGCAAGCGCTCCCCGCTCTAAAGCTTCCTCGAGCGACATCTCCTCCCTAGTGACATTTAGGCCACGTTGGATCTGCTGGTTCACGAGTTCCTCAACCTGCCTCAATTGCTCTTCCGACAGCTTTTCAGGCCATGAAAAATCGAATCTCAGGCGCTCAGGAGTTATGTTCGACCCTTTCTGTCTAACTTCTGGACCAAGTACCTTGCGAAGCGCAGCATGGAGCAGGTGCGTTGCGGTATGAAGGGCAATGGTTTGCTCGCTCTGGTCCGCGAGCCCAGACATGAACCTCCTTTGAGCTCCAATCCTCGAAAGCTCCCTGTGGCGCTCGAATTCCTCTTCGAACCTTGCGCGATCGATCTGAACCCCGTGCTCCATAGCGATTTCTGCAGTCATCTCAAGAGGGAAACCAAAAGACTGGTACAGGAGGAAGGCATCCTTGGCTGTCACGTTCTTTTTCTTTGCCAGGATCCTCTCAAACTCGACAAGCCCCTTTTCCAAGACCCTTGAAAACCTTCTTTCCTCTTTTTCTAGCTCTGAGAAGATGCGATCTTCATTTTTTTCTATCTCTGGCCAATCATCTGCATAGATCTTGACGAACCTTTCAGCTATTTTGCTACAGAACGGACCATCGATCTTGAGCCTCCTACCGTGCCTGATGGCGCGTCTGATGAGTCTTCTTAAAACATAACCATGTTCGACGTTCGAAGGGACTATGCCAGCCTCGTCTGCCAAAACGAACACAGCTGCACGCAAATGGTCTGCGACTATGCGTTGGGATCTGATGTCATTGTTTTTCGAAAGCTTTCTTATCTCATCCATTGCCGGGGCAAATAGCTCCGTTTCGTAGTCGTTGTCCTTGCCCTCGAGCATTGCGGCGGTCCTCTCCAATCCCATTCCAGTATCAACATTTTTCTGCTTTAGTTTTTCATACCTTCCATCAGCAGTTTTGTTGTACTCCATGAACACATCGTTCCATATCTCAAAGTACTTCCCGCAAAAGCAACCTGGCTTGCAGTCAGGTCCACATTTTGGCTTGCCTGTGTCATAGAACATCTCAGTATCTGGTCCACAAGGGCCGGTCGATTGTGCAATCCACCAGTTGTCTTTTTTCGGATTGTAGTATATTCTTTCCCTTGGAACTCCCAAGGAGATCCAAGTGTTCGCTGATTCCTCGTCGCGAGGATGCTCCTCATCACCGGAAAATACTGTTACGCTGATCCTATCTGGATCGAGCCCAAGCCACTCCTTGGACGTTAGAAACTCCCAGCTCATGCTGATCGCTTCCTTCTTGAAGTAGTCTCCAAGAGACCAGTTTCCGAGCATGAAGAAGAACGTATGGTGGTTTGCATCTCCAACTTCGTCGATATCGTCAGTCCTAAGGCACTTTTGCATATTGGCCAATCTCTTCCCAAGTGGATGCGGCTGACCCAAAAGATAGGGTACAAGAGGGTGCATGCCAGCTGTCGTGAAAAGCACCGTTGGATCGTTCTCAGGAATAAGCGGTGCGGATGGCATTATAGCATGGTTCTTAAGCCTAAAGAACTCGAGAAACATTTGCGATAGTTTCGCCGCTGTCCACATAGAAATCGAGCCGAGGAAATGTTTTTCGCGTTTCTAAAAAACCTTTCGTCCTGAATCGATCTTTTAAGCTAAAACTGAATTAACGGAAATCAAGACGTATAGTCGATAGGAGTAGTTGAGGCACAATTCTCCTCTTATCCTTATTCAATGCTACGAAACCGAGCTTTTCCAGCATCTTCAAGTCGTCATAGACATTCTTTATGTCTCTTGGGCCACACTTCCTTGCAAGCTCTGTGATGGAGTTAACGCCAAGTTTGATCTGTTCCAGCAACCCGATTCTCTTTTCAGTCAAAATCTTCCTGAGATCGCTGAATGGAAATTTTTCCTCCAAAGTCACCTCGATTTCCTCCCCCTCCTTGTATGCACCTAACGCATGGAGCAGAAATGTCCACCTCTCAAACTCTTCATTCGATATTTTCTTCTTTGCCAATGCCTCATCTGGCCCGCAGTGATGCTTCTCGAAACTCTTGAGCTCCCTGTAAGCTTGGTCTCGAGTCAGGAGCCTTACTACAGTTACTCTCACACTTTTGTTTTGGTTCGCTGTGCCAATAAAAACCTTCTCAGACGATCGCTGCATGGACTTAAAATTCTTTGGTACGCTATACCATAAAGATATAAATTGGCTCGTTGGATCGCCAAATTGCAGTCGAAAGTCTATGTCTTCAGGTTTGGAAAGGTTCAAGGGAAAGATCAACCAGGTTAGCGATGTAGTTTGGGAGATTCCAACGTCTTACAAGCCAGGAATGAGGGTTAGGGCAGTTATCTATGCAGATCAGGATCTGCTCTCAAAGATGGCCCAGGATGCAACTTTGGAGCAGGCTGCAAACGTGACAACGCTTCCAGGGATCGAGAAATTTGGCATCACCCTTCCAGATGGACATGAGGGGTATGGTTTTCCAATCGGTGGAGTTGCGGCAACAGATCTGGAGGCAGGTGTCATAAGTCCTGGAGGGGTTGGTTATGATATCAACTGCGGCGTAAGGCTCCTGACAACAAACCTTGAGGAGAAGGATGTAAGGCCTTTACTACCAGATCTCCTTGAGACCATATTCAAGAACGTACCATCTGGATTGGGTTCGAGCGGCAAATTGAAGTTGAGCTCCAATGAACTTGACAGAGCTGTCATGGAGGGCATCGGCTGGGCGATAAAGAAGGGATATGGGATAGCAGAGGATGCTGAACACTGCGAGGAGAACGGCATGATGCAGGGAGCCGATGCAACGAAGGTAAGCTCAACTGCCAAGAGCAGGGGGGCCCCTCAACTTGGAACATTGGGCAGCGGAAACCACTTCCTCGAGATAGATCTGGTTGACAGGATCTATGACAATGCTGCTGCAAAGGCATATGGCATAACACATCCTGGACAGGTTGTGGTCTTCGTGCATACAGGGAGCAGGGGTTATGGCCACCAAATTTGCAGCGATTACCTTCAGGTAATGGAGCACGCTGTGAAGAAGTACGGCATCAGCCTTCCAGACAGGGAGCTCTCATGCGCTCCAGGCAACAGTCCTGAGGCGAGGGACTATTTGGCGGCGATGGCTTGTGCTGTCAACTATGCTTTCCTCAACAGGCAGATAATTACCCATTGGGTCAGAGAGTCTTTTGAGAAGGTTTTCAGGAAAAGCAGCGACAAGCTTGGATTGGAATCCCTCTACGATGTTTGTCACAACATCGCAAAGATCGAGGAGCACTCCGTAGAAGGTGGTAGAAAGAAGGTCATAGTTCACAGGAAGGGGGCGACGAGGGCTTTCCCACCGGGCAACATGCTCGTTCCAAAGGATTACAGATCTGTTGGACAACCTGTATTGATCCCAGGGTCTATGGGAACATCAAGCTGGGTCCTGAGGGGGACTGAGCAGGCGATGAGTCTAAGCTTTGGCTCCACAGCCCATGGTGCTGGCAGGTACATGAGCCGTGCCGCAGCCATCAAGAAGTTTTGGGGAAGCGATGTTAAGAAGAAACTTGAGGGAAGGGGAATACTGGTGAGAGCGGCAAATATCAAGGTTATCTCGGAAGAGGCGCCAGAAGCTTACAAAGATTGCGATTCTGTCGCGGATGTTTCTGACCGCGTAGGACTTGCCAAGAAAGTTGCAAGGCTAGTTCCAATCGGTGTCACGAAGGGATAACTAGGCCTTAGCTCCTTGAAGGGCGTTGAGGCACTCGCACCTTCTCTCTGCCGGTATCTTTGAGATTGCCCTTGATATGACCTTCCTGACTTTTTCCACATTCTTGTTGAATATTTCAGAAACCTCTTCATGTGTAATCTTCTTCGGACCTGTTCCAGCAGCGTAGTTGGTTGACATTGCAACCGAAGCATAGCACATCGCCAACTCCCTAGACAGCGTGCACTCTGGTACATTCGTCATCCCAACCACATCTGCCCCCATCCTCCTGTAAGCCTCGATCTCGGCAGGTGTCTCAAACCTTGGTCCCTCGGTGCAGACATAGACCCCATTTTCGAAGTACCTGACATCCTCTTCTTTGCAAGAATCGATAAGCACCTGCCTAAGTTCAGGACAGTATGGCCTCGTGACATCGATGTGCACTACTCCCCCTACAGATTTGATTTCGCCCACCGAAATCTCAGTCTTTCCATCGAAAAACGTCGTAGGCCTAAGACGCGTCTGGTCGATGAACTGGTCGATTATGACGAACGTTCCAGGTGCGATGTTAGGATTTATCGATCCGACAGCTTGAGTTGACAGAATTCTCGAAACGCCGAGCATCTTCAAACCATATGAATTTGCCCTGTAATTGATGAAGCTTGGTGGTACTGAATGTTTTACGACCTCAGATCCTGGCATGCCATGCCTAGGAAGAAAGGCGACCTTCCTACCCTTCACGAAGCCGATCTCGATTCTTGGTGTCTTGCCGAAAGGCGTTTCCAAGATTACGAAGTTTGGAGACTCTAGGAGGCTGTAAAGCCCTGAGCCACCGATTATGGCAATCTCGACCTTCTCGAGGACCATTACGATCCCTGCCCAGCCACTTCTCTCCTGGTCTTCCTCGGCAAAGCCAAGTAGATAGAAGTTGCGCCGATTAAGAGCAAAGTCCCAATGAGCACCCATATTCTGTCCATGAAGGCTTCCACTTCCCTTACGAGCTCCTGGGCCAGCATAAAATTTTCACTTTCAAGGGAATTCTCAGCTTCGACCAGCTTTGCCAACATCGAGGGGGCGAACAGAGACAATATTGGAGACGGATCTCGAAGTTTCTCCCTCAATGATTCGATTCGGCTGTATATCTGGTAAATGTCCAGAACGTTGAAGTTCCACGACATGAACATAGATGCTATCCTGCTTCCGTTTGTAGATGCAGCCTCCATTAAGGACACGATTTGTAAGGTTGAGTCTAGCCTCAGGCCCTTCTGAACCATTTCATGAAAAATGTTGGCGAAGAATGTGTAGCCATCGAAAGGCTCCCCCTCATTTCTGAATGCCTTGCCGATATCGCTTATGATGCTGTAAGCAACTGCGTAGTGTTGGAAAACGCTGTACCTTGGATTTGTGCGCTCCGTCGTCCAATCTTCAACCATATGGTACTCCGATACCGGTACCGTAGCAGCCTCATCCCTCAAGCTCTCCTCCAAGTCCCTAGCTCCAGGAAGGCCAAGCAAGTAAGTAGCCTCTATGCTGACATAGTTAGCGAAGCCCTCGTGCACCCAAAGCAAAGAAGGTGCGATTCCAGCCTTTGCGCAATACTGGTGTACCAACTCGTGCAGTGCTATGCTCTCTATGTAGCCCTCCTGGGTCCTGAAATAGAAGAGGTTAAGGCTTATGTTTCCTACTGAGAACCTGTCCTGAAGTATGGGTACAAATCCCCCTATCGGCAGCTCCTCCTCCGAACTTGGCACAAAGAATTCCAAATACGTGTGCCCGAGTGATATGTTGAAAAGCTTCTGGAGGATCGGCTCTGCCTTTGAATATGTTGATAGGACCCTGTCAGCCAGTTTACTGTATCTGCTTGGGGCAACAACCGTGAAGTTTTCCCTCGTGAATTCTGAATTCTCCGTTTGCCCGTAGAGCGAAAAGAAGACATAGATCCTTCCACCTCCTTCACGCATTATCTGGCCCAGATCGAATTGCAGAACATTGTCGGTTTTTTTCGTGTAGCGGGGAGTTGCATAGTTTATGTTCTTCACCCAATTTGGAAGTTCAAGCTTCGCGTCACCAGAAATATCTCTAGAGGTGAAGATTGCCGGTGAGACGAACAAGCCCTGCGGCTCCAGCAGTAGGGCTCCATACTCTAAGGTCCAGTTGATGACAACCGTAATGGGCCCAGAATAGAAGAGCGTTAGGTTCACGTAGAAGACCATGTGGCCAAATGATGCATCGGTATCCTTCAAGGTGCTGTTCTCCAGTCTTCCATCAGATACCCTCAGACTCCATTTTCCAGGCTCCCTTGGCACGAGCATCCAGAAGGCGCCGCCCCCAGGCTGGTCATCGCTGAATGTGACATTTGTAAGAGCAGTACCCATTTCATCGAAGCTGAAATAATACTCGACCCTTCTATTTGGCGAGGATTTGGCGAGCAAGCTCGGCTTGGAGGCGCACACGATTAGTGTGGCGATCACAAGGACCTTCAGAGCGCGAGAAAGTCTGAGCTGCATCTTTATTTCCCACCCGAAACTAGCTTATATGCATGTCTGGACTGGAGCTTTGGCGCTAAGTCTTTTATCATGGGTCTCTAGGTTTGTGTAAGCGGCCCGGAGTGGTGGAATGGTCTCCGTAAAGAACTTGCTAGAGCCATACGCATTGCGGCGGAAGGCTCACACCAGGTATTACGTGGCGCTTTTGACCGTGACCACCACGCTTCTTGTATTCTCCATAATTCTTGATTATGCACAATCCCGCCTGGCAACGCCCCTCATACAGCTGGGGGCATTGGCATTCCTTGCGACACTCCTTCTTGGCGTTGCGGAGAGATCGAGCCTCAGGGAAAGGACGAAGGAGAAACTGCTCTTCACGATCTTGGATGCTTTTGGGGCGACATCTCTCAGCGTCCTTCCTTTCTTCGTGGCAAGCGTAGCGGTCCTTTTCTACCTTGGCAGCCCATCTTCTCAACTCTTCTTCTACAATTTAAAGCTCGTAATAACGGTCCTTGGAATATTGGTCGCAATCCCGCTACTTGGCAAGGTAGTGTTCCTGCAGATACCGATTCTCCACCAGCAACTCAGAGGGTCTAGAACTTACTCATTTCTTTTCTATGCTGCCTCATTTCTGATCCTGATAGCTGGTGCCATCTCCTACAGGTTCGCGACGTACTTGCTCGACAGTTCTCTTCTGACATGGTATATGTATGAGACTTTCCTTTTTTTCCTAGAGCTCCTTTTCCTCTACCTATCTGCAGAGGCAGCGTACTGGCAGAACAGGGATTACCTCCTCTTTTCTCTCATATCGTACGTTGGCATAACGACCTTCTCGACGCTCGGAATACTCGAAGCAGCCAAGCTAACGTTCTACGACTATTCGAATGTTTTCCCGAAGATTGTTACGGGGATGGTGCTGCTTGGCGCAAATACCGGCATAATGGACAACAGACTTTCCGCAATGGCTCTGGAGGCTTCTGGAAAAGAGAGGTCACCTCCAACTGATGCTGGTCAAACTCCAAGGCTCATGAGCGAGTTGGCCGAAACGATAGAGAAGATGAGGTCTGAACTCAAGATGAACAGGGTACTGGTAGAGAGGCAGCAGATGGCACTGCAGCGCCTGTACGATCTGACTGGAAAAGTCCTGACACAGCAAAACGATGACACGCTTGAAAGCATAAGGGAAGAGATAAGGCAGCTCAGGGAAATAACGCTGAAGACCGTAAGGGACCCTGTAGAGGACCTCTTTGTTTCTATCAGGGATGCTGTGCTTAAGCTGAACTTGGACACGATTCAGCTGAAGAAATTCGTAGGCTTCCTTGTTGGACCTATGGTGCCGGAGCCTCTCCTTCTGCAGGGCAAGCGCTACAGGGACATAAGTGAGGTGTCTCCATTTCCCCTGCTCCTGCTTCTCTATGTCGTCCTGACCGAATCAGAGACGGGCAGGAAGGTAGAGAGCTTGAAGAAGGTCGGTTTGGCCTCTTTTCTGATAAAGCAACACCCAAAGTTCAAAGGAGCTTGGACAAGAAGGACAGCGCAGGACTTCCTTTCAGACCTTTTTGCTGGCTATATCAAACCACATAGGGCACAGGCTGACCTAATTCTCCATGAGGAGAAGGGGGAGGAGTTCTTGCGCAAAGATGGTGTGGCTGGCCAGATATTGGAAAGCCTTAAGGAGTATGCCGAGGCCACAGATGCTGCAAAGGATTCAGGTTCAGCCTTCCATGACCTAAAGAAGGTTGCGGAGAGTATAAGGTTGGAGTTTGAGCTTACACCCGAACAGGTGGCTCCCTACATACCCCATTCAGAGAAAACTTCGTAATCATTCAGAAATCATTTTCTAACCCAAAAAGGGATTATATTTGAATATACTATTTTAAAAAGGGCAGAAATAGGAATTTCCTAACAAAATTGAATCCAATTTCTTATCAAAATCGATAATTCTGCGAACAGAGTTATCACCTCTGCAATGAGGCTCAGAAATCGATGGAAAGGACGGGTCAACATAAGGTCTCAGTGATCATACCGACGCTCAACGAAAGGGATGCGATAGCTAACGTCATAAGTCAGGTTAAGAAGTATGTGCCTGGCTGCGAAATCATAGTAGTAGATTCGAGCGAAGATGGCACATACGAACTGGCCATCAAGAGCGGTGCAAAGGTCCTGAAGGAGCCAAGGCTTGGTTACGGACATGCCATAAGAAGAGGTCTTTCGGAAGCAACAGGGACGATCCTTCTCTTCATAGATGGAGACAACTCCTATTCCGCTTCTGACATTCCAAAAGTGATAGAACCGATCGCACTTGGCGAGGCTGACTTGAGCATAGGTGCAAGATTTCACAGCAGGCCAAAGGGCATGACGATCACAAGATATGTGGGAAATCTAATCATAAATTCTATTTTTTCAAACCTTTTCAAAAGAAAAATTACAGACAGCCAGACGGGCTTGAAGGCGATATCATCTGAAGCTTACAAAAAGCTCCAATTAAAGGAGAATGGAATGCCCTTTTCAACAGAGGTACTTCTCAAATCGATTTCCAACAATCTGAGGGTGAAAGAGGTTCAGGTAAGTTATGATACAAGAGTTGGACGTTCGAAGCTTGACCCGATTAAAGATGGCATAAGGATAATACTTTACATGCTTTCGCAAAATTTAAGGTAGATTTCCTACATAAGGTCTAGCGAGATAGTTACGTCTTCTGGTATTCTTATCCTCATGAGCATTCTAAGTGCCCTCTCGTTGGCATCCATGTATATGACGCGCTTGTGGAGGCGAAGCTCGTACTTGTCCCAAGTGATCGTGCCCTCTCCGCTTGGAGGCTTTTGAGTTGTTACCTGAACCTTCTTGGTTGGTAGCGGAATCGGACCAGCGATCTTTACACCAGTCTTGTCAGCCACGCCCTTTATCTCTGCTGAAACCTCCTCGAGCTTCTCAAGATCAGTACTTGAAAGCCTAATTCTTGCTGTCTGAACCATTCGAATCACCATAAACCTTCTGCTTAACCTGCATTGTTAGATAGGTACCTCGCATTCGCCTAACCAAGCCTGGTGGGGGGAAATAAATGCTACGGTCATCACTTATGGCACAAGGATAGAGCGGCTCTTGAATGCCAGAAAAGAATTTGAGCAGAAGCTCATGCAGATGGCAGGAGCACATGAGGCTCAGAAGCGTAGTTACTGCAACGCTCGTAGTCCTATTGTCTACCATAGTTCTGTCCTACATAACGCTTAAGGCGTTCTCAGGATTCACATTCATACAGGTTGGTTCAAGGCGCTTGGAAATATCTTCGCTCTCCCCTTCCGAGAGTGGAGTTTGGGCTTCGCTGTTGGGATTGAGCGCTATGGGCTTCGGCATTGGCTCGGCGATAGCACCTAGCAACGCAGCTTTCGATTTGCTGGTAGGGTCATACTCTGGAGAATGGATCTTCAAAGTCATAATAACGATCATACTGGTAGGAGCCCTGGGAGGGGTTGTTGTGGAGTATGGAAGTGGCTCTGCTGTTGCCTCATCGCTTGGAACGCTCCTTGCCCTTTGCTTCGGGTCTGTGTTGACCTTCCGGATCCTGCCATCTTTGTTGCAGGATGTTGGGATGTCTGCAGGAGAGATGCAAGAGTTCATCTCTGCTGTCGCGGTCTCGCAATTTGTTGGAGCGCTTGCCGCCTCTCTAATTGCAGGCTTGGTGGGTGGTTTCGTGTCTAGGCTGATGCTTTACAGGAAAATAGTGCATATCGAACCTCTGAAGCTTCCGCCCCCTCCACCACCAAATGATGTTCAGTTCCGATTCTGTCCAAACTGCGGGTTTGACCTGAGCGAGTTCAGCGAGCACAGGAGCACATGCCCAAGGTGCGGCGAACCTATTCCAGGACGGGTTCACGGCTAACCGAACGATTGATTTTTTGAACTATCGCTTGTCGATAAGTGTTTATCGATCGCCTTCCTGAGAGTTTCTTCACTGCAGGCACCTACGATCCTATCTACGGGCTTTCCGTCCATAAATACCAAGAATGTAGGTATGCCAAAAATACCGAACTTGGCTGCCAAATCTGGACTCTGCTCGACATTAAGGCTGATGAAGAGCACCCTGCCCGAGTAGGTATGGCTCAATCGATCGAATATCGGGCGCATCGTGCGGCATGGAGCGCACCATTCTGCCCAGAAATCTACAACGACAGGCTTTGAGCTGGCAAGCACAACCTGTGGAAATTCGGAGGAAGACACGCTAACTGGGCCGGCATCGGCTTCTGGCGAATTGCTCATGACAGAAACAATGGTCGGGGAAATAAAAGCATTCAGCTCGGCATATCGATGGTATTAGTTATAGAGGGTGCCAATTTATTCGGCAAAGGCTGCCTCTAGAAAGCTCATCGAAAATCATTCGCTAGAGTCTAAGATTTATATCTGGCTTGGCAGGAGGAAGAATTGGGCCGATGGTCAAAGCGCAATAGCCGACGAAGCCTGGTATTGACACCTCCTTGGCATCATCCGATTTGGATGATAGAATGGAGGGGATCCTGGGTTCAAAGGTCGTATATCTGACCGAACAAATCCCAGTCGGTCCACTTCTAATACATCTAATCAATGAACTAACTCTCTTAGTGTCTTCTAGTTCATTATGAATAGTAAATTGTGAACCAGAAGTCCATACCGTATTTTTTATAAACATCAATGTTGTGATTTAACAACTCACCGAAACTTTGGGCGGTCATGTTTATACCCTCGGCTCCTCCTATTTTAACAATTTTACCATCCCTGATCATAGTAATGTCAATAAATTTCCCAAACTTTTCAATTATTTGCATATCATATTCATCATCGACATTCAAGAAAGGCTTTATCGTCAGAAAATGGACCTCATCCATTACTTCCTTAATATCAAACACGCGCATAGGCCAAGCAACATGCTTATCCCCATGAATGCACCTCACGACCTTCACATTTACTGGAAGCCTAGAAATTAACCAGTTGTAAGTTCTCTGATCTTCCTTCTGCCAATTCGTCCCTTCTCGAATTGGCTTGTAGAGGGGATCCTCGAATATAGGATGTCTCAGGTTCTTCCATTCAACAATCGCCTTAGCTGAATGACCGAAACACCCAGTCATCGCAGTCCACATTATGACAGGCAGGTATCTCAGCTTGGTCCTCAGTAGACCAACTTCCTCTAAGTCAAAGCCTCCTCCCCAATCGAATTCTTCCTCTATAGCCTTCTTGATTTTCCTCGACCCTTTCCTGTTGAAAACCTCACTAATTATCAATGTCATCCTTTTCATCACTCATATTTATCTAGTCCATCCACTATGTTAAGGAAAAGGTTGATGCCAGACTCTTTGTGAGTCATGTCATGGCACCGCATTGAGTGCCTAAAGCACAACTCCTATTTTCCGAACAAGAAACACCTTGACAAGGTCATTAAGAAGTAGACAGGTTACGAAGGAGTAAGAGATGACCACCAGAAGCTTTTCAGGATCCACTGGCGCAAGACCAGGAATTCCTATTATCGAGATCAGGGAAACTATCGCCATGTTTATCGCTATCGAAATGGCAAGGGCTCTGCTTGGTCTCGATTCCCAAAAATGTCTCCTTTCCCTGACCGACAAGACCGTGAAATAACCTGAAAACGTTAGAAAGTTGAATACGAATGTATGCAGTTGATCGATTCTGTCTAGAAGGCCGTAATACGAAAGGCCGATGTAAAGGATGCCAAGTGACTCAAACACCATCAAAATTCCAAGGATAACTCCAGTTTTGACCAAACCTGTAATGTCCCAGCTCTCAGGTTTCTTCGAATATCTTACCCTGTCGGTCGATAGAGAAAGAGTGACGTAGTCACTCAGGAAGAGAAGGAGGATCATGTCGAAAGTTGATACAACGTATCTTCCCGTAAGTATAAATGCAACAACTATGAAAACGACCCTCTTGAAGGTTCTGATCATCTTGTTTGTGACCCAAGTGGCTATTCTCTGAAATATCATCCTTCCAGTTTTGACGAGGTCTACTATGCCCACCAGACCATCTGTCGTAAGGACAGCGCTTGAAGCTTTCTTTGCAACATCGGTTGCATTTGCCACGGCTATTCCGACTTCAGCCTGCCTCAATGCTGGAGCGTCATTCACACCATCGCCCGTCATGCCCACCACATGTTTCCCTTCTTGAAGGCCCTTCACGATGATGTACTTGTCCTCGGGATATATCTCGGCAAAACCGTCGCAGCCCTCCATCATGCGTAAGCGCTCTTCTTCACTACTGCTATCCTTTAGGTCGGAGATTTTTATTAGGTTACAACCAAGTCCCAGTTGCTTCGAAACCTCTTTAGCTATTGGCAGAGCATCACCCGTCAGCATCTTGACGGAAATGCCAAGCTGTTTGAGTTCCCTTATCAGGCTGGATGAATCTGTTCTGGGAGCGTCGTAGAGGGCTGCGATCCCAACCAACCTAAGATTCTCTTGCTTCTCGCCCTTGGCAACAGCTATCACCCTGTAACCCCTGCTGGAAAGCTCCTCAACTGCCCCTTCAGCCCTTTTCAGCTCCTCTTTGTCATCAATGCACATCGAAATTACCACTTGGAACGATCCCTTAAGAACGTGGAATTCCAAGCCATCCTTCTCGACTGTAGCCTCCGTTCTTCTTGTTGAAGGATCGAACGGCACGAATTTTTTCTGTTCATAACCTTCAAGAGAGAGCTGCATCTCTTTCGCAGCAGCAAAAAAGGCTTGGTCTATCGGATCCAGATTTGCCTCTTGTGATGCTAGGGCTCCGTAAAGCACTACGTCTCTCTCTTCATGCTCCCCAAGCGAAATCAACTCACGTATCGAAAGCTTGTTCATTGTAATCGTACCTGTCTTGTCCACGCAGACGATGTCCATCGCGGCGGCGTCCTCGCTTGCGTCCAGTCTCGTTATCAGAACCCCTCTCTTGGCAAGTTCTAGAGACCCGAGAGCCATCGTTATTGTAAACATCGTTGGCAAAGCAACGGGTATCGCTGAGAGCAAAAGGATCGCCGTTAAAGGAATCATCTCGGAGAGGTTGGCATTGTAAATTATTGCAAGAACCAGCCCGATCGAGAGCATAGCGAGCGTCATAGCCAAAAGCCATCTAGATACCTTTGAGATGGCCTCCTCAACATGAAGCTTTGGCTTTGCTATCTGTACGAGCTCAACGGTCCTGCCGAAATATGTCTTTGCTCCAGTTGATGTGACGACGGCTGTGATCTCCCCCTTCCTTACTACGGATCCGCTGTAAAGTTCATCGCCAACCTTTCTTTCGACAGGTAGAGACTCGCCAGTTAGGGCGGATTGGTCAACCTCTGCAATGCCCTCCACCAACTTAACATCAGCAGGTATAAAATCTCCAGCTCTCAACCTCAGCACATCCCCAGGGACCAGCTCCCTGGCAGGAACCGTAATCCACTTCCCGTCCCTTTTCACCCTTGCATTTATCCTCAGTCTCTGTTTGAGAAGGTCAAGCGCTGAATCAGCTTTCCGTTCCTGTGCAAAGCTCAAGATGGAGTTAAAGAAAAGGAGGATTAGGACAACGTACATCTCGAGATATTTCTTGAGAAACCACTCAAGGACAGCTGTTATCTCCAACATCCAGGGAGACAATCCCCAGAACCTGAGGAGGAACCTTGCGATAGGGCTCGCTTTCCTCTCCGAAACCTCATTGTAACCGTATTCGAGAATCCTTCTCTTGGCCTCCTCTGAACTAAGGCCAATGTCCAAATTGGGGGAACCCCCTGATTTAGTGCCTGCGTTTTCCAAACTTTCAAAATTCCAACTTTTTACAAAATATATATGTTTCTAATCGTGGCACGCAGATGACCTATGCCATGACATATGAGACTGCTGATAGCACCTCAAAGGAGTCCAGAAGGAACATGAGTTGGATAGAGACAGGGTCAAGCTTCGCGAGTGGGTCGCAAGGAAGCATGCTCAGGGCTGGAGCTTAGATGAGATAGCAAGCCATTCTCAAGTTCCAAAGAGCACATGCCAGAGGTGGATTTCTTGGGCAAAGCAAGGCAGAACTTTAGAGGACCTATCCAAAAGGCCAAAGCACGTAAAGAGGACGAGCAGGTTAACAGTGCTAGAGATCATCATCCTAAG
>Ga0123519_10002620_pt1 | contig 30362 bp, 32 predicted proteins | sample YelNatPaOPRAMG02_FD_87396 | JGI IMG/M metagenome (GOLD analysis project Ga0123519, IMG submission 87396) | Hot spring microbial communities from Yellowstone National Park - Yellowstone National Park OP-RAMG-02 (version 2) | ecosystem: Environmental > Aquatic > Thermal springs > Hot (42-90C) ... | reverse complement strand
GATATTCTCAATTTCATCCAGAACATCCTTTAAGCTTATTTACCAGACGGAAAAACAGGAAACTCTTTCTTTACTGGCTTATAAGATGCAAATCCTGCCTGCACCAGTCCGCAAATTCTTAAACAGACTTTGACTTTTTTCTTATCCATACTGTATATTCCTTTTTTATGTTAAACTATGTTGAACCGCGGCAGAATTAAAAATTGATGTTACCGGGTAAAGTCAGAAAAAAGATGAATATGAAAAAATGCGGAACCGTGGCGCTTTGCGCACTGATCTTAATCGGGATTTTCCTGATCACCGGTTGTTCAGAGGAGAAGTCAACACCTGTCACATCAAACATTGCTATTCCAATTAATTCAACAGAAAAAATTGAGCCAGTAAAAATCGATAGCGAAGAACAGGCCAGAGTCAACCCGGGGTCAGGAAATACCTATTATGTAGACCCTGAAGGAGAAGATAGTAATACCGGCCTTTCGCCAGATTCCCCCTGGCAAACTATAGAGAAAGTGAATCAACAAAAATTCGATCCGGGAGACAATGTTTTATTTAAAAAAGGATGGACGTGGACCGGGAAACTGGAAATCCATTCATCCGGCACGGAAAATTCCCCCATCTTGATCGGAGCATATGGCAAAGGAGAAAAACCAGTCATCATAGCTCCTCCGGAAGATGCTGCCATCGTACTTGCTGCTACAGATTATATAGTGTTACAGGACCTTGATGTAAGAGGTGGCTATACCGCTATTGCAGTATATGGTTCTGACTTCACAATCATTGAAGACTGCCTTATAGGCAGAAATAGCTTTCTCGGGATATGGGTAAATCAGAAAGAATGGGAGCCTAAAAAAAATCACTCCAATCATGGAATAATCAGAAGATGCATAATAGATCAGGGGCATAATACTGAGAAACATCCGGAAGACGGCATTCATTTTAGAGATGGCGTAAACTACTGGAAAGTCTACGATAACGAAATCCGGGACTGGGGACACAGCGGGATCAGTTTTTTACAGGAAGATGACAATACAACTGTATCTCATAACAAAGTATATCGAAATCTGATCACCGGAAAAAATTCGGATTATATGAGGGGATTTGAAATAAAAGGGAATGAAGGAGGAGCTCAATTTAACGAATTCTTTTCCAACATCATCAGAGATACGAGTGTGAGAACTCAAATAGGAGGGGATCACAACCTGATCTATTATAATGTGTTTGATACTGTAACAGGCTCCAGATATCAAGGTAACATGACTGAAGCAGGAGCCATCAATATCAACGGCGGCTGGACGCAAACTCAGGTAGGTCATGACAACAGGATATTCAACAATGTGATATATAATTGCGCCGAAGCTGGAATCGAAATCAGAAGCCACGAGATATCCCCTGCAATATACAACATCGAAATCAAAAACAATATCATAATGAATTGTGGAAAAAATTCCATAATCAATTTACAGGGAATTGCGCTCTGGATAAAAAATGAGCCTAAAATAACAAATCTTATTATTGAAAACAATCTTATTTATAATCCGGGTATTACTCAAATAGTTAACTATAAGGGAATATCCATGTCCGTTGAGGATTTTAACAGGTTAAATACGGATAACAACATCATCAACAATAATGTCCGGATGGATCCAGAATTTGTTGATCCGGAGAATCACGACTTCCACCTTCGTTATGGCTCTCCTGCGATAGATACGGGCATTGATGTCAATCTGGATAAAGATTTTGATAGGATACCGGTTCCACAGGGCAAACGCGTGGACATCGGGGCATTTGAATATCATTAATTATCCGGGGCGAATTAAGAAAAAATTTTTATTGATCATCTTGCTTTCAGCCATAACCATCATTGCTTCATCAGGCCGTTCAAAAATCTATTTTCCCCTTTCTCTCTGGGTGCTCTATGCGATATTTTTAATGGAAGCGGAGATGTAGTTGAAACATCGAAAGCTTAAATGAGCCAGCATGGGCGCAACGTCTACGGGACTGAACGACGTTCCGTAAAAGGCTTCAAGAGCTCAAGCACCACTTTAAGCCCTCACAGATGGGATTATGCCGGGAAGGCAGGCAGAGGACAATGATATCAAGCAGAAGCGGGAGAAAACCGCACGAGAGGAACAGGCATACGGGAGGAAGGAGAATGATTGTTCTCCATCCTAAAAAGAAGCCTACCTCCAGAAGACTTCACCAATGCGAGGATCTTGCTCCCATCGGGATGCTTTTCTGAGAAAATTCAATACTCACGTCTTCAATGGCAACTTACCCGGACCGAATGATGAGAATTCGAGGGGATAGAATTGCTTGCAAACCGTGAAATACCCGATGTGTGAACCGCCCATGACCAGCTTGGCTACCGCTGAATCGCGATAATACTTTTCGTAGTTATTTTCCCTTACGTAACCGTAGCATCCCATGAGCTCCATTCCCTTCAAAATGAGCTCGGGAACTGTCCGGGTGATGTAGGCATGCACGGCATGTCCTTTTGCCAGCATACTATCGGTATCCCACTGCCCGTAAATCGCCATGTTGTCATACTCGTGCGCCAGTTCGAGATAGGCCGCCCTGGCAACGGTAATGAATGAGGCGATTTCCCCCAGAATCATGGCAGCTGAAAGATGCTGATTAACCGTTCTGCCGCCGGCAACCCTTTGCCCGGTGTATTCCAGCAGTGTGTCAAAAGCACCCTGCAGAATACCCACGGCGTGACCTGAGTTCAGGGGCATGGGAGCCGAGACGGTTTTCTTGAAGATCTCCCAGGCTTCACGCCCCTGAAATCCCCATTCCCTCGGCACCCTGACATCATCGAAGAAAGTGGCGGTATTTCTATCCGCCTGCATGCCGCATTTTACTTCAAATTTTCCGTGGGAGACCCCGGGCCACGGCTCCGGTACATAAATCAGGGCAAAGCCCTCCGTTCCTGAGGCAGGATCCATGTTGCAGATGACGCAGTTGAGATCGGCTACACCAGCGTTGGATGCCCAGAATTTTGTTCCATTAATTACCCACTCGTCGCCTTTCAACGTCGCCTTTACATGGATCAGCCTTCCTTCATTTTCGAGGTTTTCGATATCACAGGCAGATTCTGGTTCGCTCATATTAAAGCAGCCCGCACGCAGTTTTTTCTCATTGAACATCGGGGCAAATTGATCCAGCACCGCTTTACCCCAGGCTTTGGCTTTCGGTGAACCCATGAGATAAGCCAGCGTTGCCGGTGTCCAGGTCCACTCGGTCACGGCACTGTGCATACTGATGCCGTAATCGCCCCTCGCAATCTGTTCCTGTTTGAGGGCACCGATTACGATCGAAAGCATTTCATTGCCGCCGTATTCTCGCGGGATCATATTTTTCTGGCAACCCATTTCAACCTGTAGCTTATACAGTATCGGATTGATGATCTCCTCGTGGGTTACATCGTCGTCTATTTTGCTGCGCACTGGCATAATTTCACGATCGGTAAAATCCGCGAACATCTTCTGCATCATGCGGGCTTCTTCATTGACAAAACATTCCGGATATTGCAGCCTGTACCACTGGGTGGTCTGGTCCAGCATCTATCTCCTCCTCGCTTTTTAATAAATTTCTTCTCCAAAAAACATCTGAACGTCTGTTACCATTGTCTGCCACTTTTTCAGGAATTCCTGAAATTTTGGCGATGGTGCGTCCATGCGATTGAAATCATCAAGACTGGTAAGGTGCATGATGCCCACATATTGATAAGGTGCCTTCACCTGGGGCGTTGAGGCAATCTTGATAAGTTCAAATTTCTTCACCGATGAGAGGCTTTCCAGGAGAGGTCCTTTTTCTCCGATGACGTAATCCCGGTATTGTTTATGGGTAACGTGAGGGGCGAGGTTATAGAGGATGATCTGTTTCGCCATGTGCTTTAACCTCCTTATTAAGATAATTATATTTTAAAGGCACCGGTAAAATGCCAGTTTCCCGGAGTCAAAGTATCAGGCTGTTTAAGCTTGTTCGATTATTGATATGGCTGTCCGTTTACGTCTGTTGTGCGGGTAACAGAATCATAAATCGGTTCATATCTTTTGTCAATCGCTTGGGAGAAAACCGGGCAGGAAGTTTCAATAAAGAATCGAGTAAATTCGTTTACCCGAATTTTGTGACTGATCAAATTGAAATTGCGGGACTTCCTGTCATCTGGAAGTCCCGCAATGCAATTACGCGATTGTTTAAGGTTTGTTATTGTGGATTACCGGCGGAGAGCCATCTGTCGGCTTACGGATGTATTGAGGAGTGAGGGTAATATCCATGAATACTATCGGCTTACCGATTCTCCTGAACTCAAGCGGAGTGTGCACCAGTCCCTTGGGGATGTGGACAAAACAGGTTTCGGTAATTACCAGCTTTTCCTGCTCCTCTCCGGCTCCCATATAAAGCCAGACTTCAGCATCAAAATCATTGACCTGCAGTGGATTTGCTCCCTGAAACACCAGGTACTGGTCGAAATCATGCGTGTGCGGCTGGTTGATCATCAGGAAAGGCTCGGTAATGCAGAACCAGTCCATGGTGTAACCCGAGTTCCACTCATGCCCGCGGATATGAAATGAAGGGGCGGTCAGAGCCGGATAGAGCTTTTTAAAGTCTCCCACCGGTCTGATTTTCACGTACTTGGAATATTTCGATTCTTTCACCTTTTAACCATCTCCTTCACAATAATTTTCTGGAGCTTTGAAAATTTAAACAGGACCGAGCTGTTCTTATAAATAAATGCTTTATGTATGCGACTTTAGGGTCGATTGTGGTATATTTTAACAAATCGGTGCGGTTAAGTAAAACAAAGAGGTGTAGATGAGTTGACCGCGTTTACCGGCATAACTATAATTACGCTATCCGGTTATTCATTTATGAGGAGGAATCGTCATGCCAGCCAGAATATATCCGACCGGGGTAACTGCTTTTAACCCTGAAAAGTGTTTTAATGGTTTCACGCTTTTCCAGGCTTCGATCTTCGAAGGACAGATATTCGGTGCTATTTTGATTGATATGAACGGCAACGTGGTTCACCGCTGGCAGGGAGTGGAAGGATTCCCCAATAAAATGCTGCCGGGCGGTTGTATCATGGGAAGTACTGCCGTCAGGGATCCTAAATATAGCTTTCAGGACATGGTGGATCTTGTTCAGGTAGATTGGGATGGCAATATCGTCTGGAAATTTGATAAATATGACTTCATTTCCGATCCTGGCCATGAACCGGCCTGGATGGCAAGGCAGCATCATGACTATCAGAGAGAAGGGAACCCAGTAGGTTACTACGTCCCAGGTATGGATGCCCGGGTGGATGGAGGTAAAACACTGATTCTGTGTCATAAGAATGTCGAAAACCGGGCAATCAGCCGGTATCCATTGCTGGATGATATAATTATAGAGGTAACCCGGGATGGCAGCATAGTATGGGAATGGCAGTGTTCCGAGCATTTCGCAGAATTCGGTTTCTCTGAAGAAGCCCGCAGGATCATTTTTGAAAATCCCAACCTTACGGGCGAAACCAAAATCGGTGACTGGATGCATATCAATTCGATATCCGTGCTAGGACCCAATCCATGGTTTGAAAAAGGTGATACCCGTTTCCATCCGGCCAATATTATCTGGAGCGGACGCCAGACCAGCATCATCGCCATTATCGACAGGCAGACCTGTAAAATCGTCTGGCAAATTGGACCTTATTACGCAGGCACTCCGGCTCTCGAGCAACTGGGCTGGATTATCGGGCCACACCATGCCCATCTGATACCGCGGGGGTTACCAGGAGAGGGAAACATCATGCTCTTCGATAATGGTGGCTGTGCTGGCTACGGTTCTCCCAATCCCGGCTCACCCACCGGCGTAAATTATGCCCTCCGCGATTATTCGAGGGTGCTGGAGATCAATCCTCTCACTCTGGAAATCGTCTGGCAATACCCACCACCCGGACCACAAGGTTCCAGCACGATGCATTATCTTAAACTCTACAGCAAGTTTGTCAGTTCCGCTCAACGATTACCGAATGGCAATACGCTGATCACCGAAGGCGGTTGCGGTCGCTTCCTGGAAGTAACTCCCTCACACGAAATCGTCTGGGAATACATCAGCCCTTATTATAGTCCCAAAATGTCGCTGAATCACGTTTACAGGGCCTACCGGGTACCTTATCACTGGGTGCCACAGCTAGCCAGACCTGCTGAGATACCTGTAACGCCACCGATCAGCAGCGAATTTAAAATCACGCCATCGATTTGATTTGCTGAAAGCTCCTTGTTTCTCCGGAAAAGGTCAAGCAGTTGCAGAAACCTGCTTTAGCAGCGAACTTCGACTGAAACCCTGGTACCCCGACCGGGACTGGATTCAATGCTGAGATCCGCTCCAATCAGGTGAGCGCGTTCCCGCATTCCCAGAAGCCCCAGACTGCCTTTGATCCTGGGAGTGCCGTTCTTCAATTTAACCATGAAACCTTTACCATTATCGGCGATAACCATTCTTACTTTGTCCGGATAATAGGTTAATCCTATCACGGCACTGGTTGCCTGCGAATGCTTGCACACGTTGTTAACGGCTTCCTGGGCAATGCGGAACAGTGCCAGTTCAACATCTTCCCTCAGACGCCGTACCTCACCTGCGATATCAAACTGGATATCCAGCCCGAATCTTTCAGCAGTTTCGGCAGCCATCTGTTCGAGAGCATCCTCAAGCCCGAAATAATCCAGTATGCCTGGACGCAATTCATGGCTGTAACGCCGGATATCCTGGATAGCCCGATCAACATTGTCCCTGAGCTGGCTTAACCTGGTCAGCATTTTCTCTGACTGAATTTCACCGGAAGTCAGAAGAGACTCAATTTCCATCTTGATGATCGCCAGAGACTGCGCAGTATCATCATGCAGTTCCCGGGAAACGCGCTTTCTCTCTTCCTCCTGTACCTCGATAATCCGCCTGGCATAGTATTCCAGTTCCTGCTGAAACGCCTTGGTTTCGGAGATATCGCGCATGTTAACAATTATCCCACTCACAGCCGGATTTTGCACCGCATTTCTGCCAATCAATTCCATCACATGCCAGGATGCCGTTTTGTCCTTTATTCTAACCTCTATACGGGCAGAATAGTCCGGATAACGCAAGCACCTGCGGACAGCTTCCCGTATCATACCGACGTCTTCCGGATGAATGAAATCGTAGATAGATCTGCCGATAATCTCATCAGTTCCGTAGCCAGATAACCGGAACACTGCAGGATTTCCATAGCGGATGGTGCAATCAGGATTGATTACCAGCATGATATCCTGAGCATTTTCGATGATAGACCGGAAATATTCTTCGCTTTCCTTGAGTTTTTCCCTGGCACTGTTTCTTTCCCGGTGTACACCGCTTTCCAGCAACTCCCTTTCAATAGCAGACCCCAGCCTTTTAAGGTTGTCCTTCATGATATAGTCTTTGGCACCCGCTCGCATCGCTGCTACGGCGGTTTCTTCATCTATTTTCCCGGAAACTATCAGACAGGGAATATCCAGCTCCATTTCGCGTACCAAACGCAGAACCTCCAGCCCGCTGAAATCAGGCAGAAGGTAATCCGATAAAATGATATCCCATCCCGGTTTTTTCAAAGCGGCCACAGTTTCTTCAGCAGTGGAGACAATCTCATAGACAGGGGCATAGCCCTCTTTTCTTAACTGCCGCAGCAGTAAAAGCGCATCATCAGATGAATCCTCGATAATCAAAACCCTGAGCGTTTTCTCCATCTCCTTCTCTTCCACGTTCCATCATTTGAATCCGCTTTGCGCTGCTTCAAGCAAGCGAAATGGCACTTGGAAAACAAATAATATGCGACTCTTAATGCTTCTTTTTTTTTACAGAATCACTGCTAACCACCATAAATCAGAGGAAGCAGTGCCAGTTCATTCTGACTTTTAACCGGACGGGAAAAATCAGAGGGTAAAATCGTTTCGTCATTCAATAATACCAGCGCGGACAAATTTCCCTCGGCATCGAAAATCACGTTTCTCAGAGCCGGGAAAAGGACAATCAATTCATCCAGGCATTCTTTAATTGTTGAACCTTTTACTTCTACGATTTCCTGGTTACCGGAAAAAGGCTGGAAGATCTGGTTCAGTTTTATTTTAACGGGCATGCAGATGAACCCCTTTAGAAAGCTACCATTTAAGGATGCATTTGTCAAATTACGTGCTGGACAATTAGTTAAATTTGGTAGATAATTAAGAAAATAAACTAATTTTGCTTTAAGGAAAGTTTATCAGAACGAGTCAGACAACCGTTTAGATAAAAGGGTTACTCTGATACTTTTTCATTTATTTTTCTGTTCTTCTGCTTCTACCAAGAGCTTTTCATGTTGAGAATATCTGGAATTTAATTTTGCTTTCCAGCAATAGCTGAAAATATTTTTCAATTCAGGGAGGAAAAAATGGCAGAACAAACCAAAGGACCCGGTGGGCCACCCGGATTTGGTCCACCGCCCGGGCCACCCCAACCCCCACCGATGGGAGGATACAACCAGAAAATATTGAGAGTGAATCTCACCAGCCGGACCGCAGTTACTGAACCGCTGAGCTACGAGATCGCAAGAAGATACGTCGGCGGAGCAGGATTCGTAGCCTATTATCTGTGGAAGGAGTTACAGGCCGGGATTGATCCGCTAGGACCGGAGAACAAGCTTGTCTTCGCGCTGGGACCTGTAACCGGATTAGCCCTGCAGGGTGCTTCCCGTTACTGTGTCGGCGCCAAATCTCCTCTTACCGGCGGTATTGCTAAATCGGAATCTGGCGGATACTGGATGGCTGAACTGAAGCGAGCCGGCTTCGATGCTATTATTATTGAAGGGAAAGCAGACAGACCGGTTTACCTCTGGATCAAAGATGGAGAAGCAGTCATTAAAGATGCGAGTCATCTCTGGGGTAAGGAGACCAAAGAAACACTGGCAGCCATCAGAAGTGAACTCGGAGATGATCACGTTCAGGTAGCCATGATCGGTCCGGGTGGTGAAAACAGGGTGTTGTATTCCTGCATTATGACGGGATTAAATGATGCTGCCGGTCGTGGTGGGCTGGGAGCCGTTATGGGTTCTAAAAACCTTAAAGCCATCGCGGTCAGGGGCAGCAAATTACCGGAAATTGCTAATGAGGAATATATCAAAGCCCTGAGGCAGGAATTGAATTCCAAACCGCATCACCTGACCGATATGGGTACCGGCGGACCTGAACTGCCCATGTTCGTGGAAACCGGAAACCTGCCGGTGCGTAATTTCCGTGATGGGCTTTTCCCTAATGTCAGGCAAATCAGCGGTGTGGCCATCAAAGAGACCGTCAGGATCGGTATGGAAGGCTGTTTTGCCTGCCCGATCCGGTGCAAAAAGATTGTCAAATTTGAAGAACCCTACCAGTGTGATCCGGCTTACGGCGGACCGGAATATGAAACAATCGCCGCACTGGGTTCAAACTGCGGGATAGACGACCTGAAGGCTATCTGCAAGGGCAACGAACGCTGTAATGCTTACGCCCTCGATACCATTTCTACCGGGGCATCAATAGCTTTTGCTATGGAATGTTATGAAAAAGGCATACTGACACCGAAGGATACCGGCGGAATAGACCTGCGGTTCGGTAATGCCGATGCCATGCTGAAGATGATCGATTTGATCGCCAGAAGGGAAGGCATTGGCAATTTTATCGCCGAGGGTACTGCCCGCATGGCGAAAAGACTGGATCAGGGCACCGAAGCCTTTGCCATGAATGCCAAAGGACTGGAGCCAGGTATGCACGAACCCAGGGTTAATCTCAGCCTGAAAATAGGTTACATGCTGAATCCGCATGGGGCTGATCACTGCTCCAGCTTTGGTGGAGGGACCTCTCCAATGGGGCTAAACGATATGAATATGTTCGGCATTATTAAGCCGATTAAGGATGAGGTCAGCCCACGCAGAATGGCACTGGCAAAACTGAACCACTGTATGTCCATGGTAAATGATTATCTGGTTATCTGCCTGATGCCAAATATTAATGCTTCTCAAAAGGTCGAACTCCTGAAAGCCGTCACCGGCTGGAATACTAGCTGGGTGGAAATGCTGCAGATCTCCGAGAGAATTTTGAACGTTATGCGGCTTTTTAATATCCGCGAAGGGTTTACTTCCGCCAATGACGACCTGCCCGAGCGTTACTTCCAGCCCAAGACGGATGGAGTGCTCGCCACGAAGCCGATAGTTGATCGGGCAACCATGGAAAAAGCCAAAAAGTGGTATTATTTCTACATGGGCTGGGACGCGAATGGTGTGCCAACACCAGAAAAGCTGGCAGAGCTGGAAATTGAATAAGCACTTATCCCGGTAAAAGCTAGCTGTGTACACGAGCTGCCTTGTTTCAAGGCGGCTCGTACCTTTTTAAAGATTACCCTGCCGCCCCTGAATTTTGTTTCAGATGATCAAGCTGATGAACAAGCGGTAAGTGGAGCTTAACCGTGGTACCCCTGCCTGCGGCTGATTCAATCTCGATACTGCCACCGATGTTACGCAGACGCTCCCTGATCTGTAACAGTCCAAAACTTCTGGCGGATTTCCCGGTGTTCAACTGATCAACCTTAAAGCCTACTCCATTATCCTGAACAATCACCTCAAATTCTTCATTATGCCTGAATGATACCTGAGCACGACTGGCTCTGGAATGTTTGATGATATTCCAGAGTAATTCCCTGATCACCTGAAATAGAATGATTTTAATTTCCTGTTCCAGCGGTACCGGCTGACCGTTCCAGTCAATGGTAATCAGAATATCCCTTTGCTGTTCAAGCAGTACCGCCAGTTCTTCCACGGCTGGTTCGAGTCCAAAATCATACAAAACAGGGGGACTCAGTTGAAACATCAGTGAACGAGTTTCACTGTTCAGCTTCTGGAGTATTGACAGGACATCCTCCATTTCTTTTTGCAGTTCTGAGGGTGATTTTGGCAACAGCGCATCCAGCTTTAAATTAACAAGTGCCAGCATCTGACCAACATTATCATGGAGTTCCGTAGCTATCCTCTTCCTTTCTTCCTCCTCGGCAATCGCCAGTTTCGAAGTCAAATCACGAAGCTGTGCGTTCAACTTTTCCAGTTCGGCTGTCCTCTCTTTCACCTTAATTTCCAGGCTTTCATTAGCCTTCATCAGGGCTTCCTGCGCCTGCTTCAAATCGGTAATATCATGGATGACCATGACGATGATCCAGTCCTCGCCGGTCTTCCGTGCAGAAAATGCTATTGAAACCGGAAATAATTCACCACTTCTCCGCTGTGCGAGCATCTCGCCACACGTTTCGGTAAAATGTGAACCATCGCCTGCCAGTTTCAAATCGGCAATTTTCTTCTGCATGTACTGTCCGCTCTGATTAAAAAATAGCTGGTTAACTGAAAGCCCCTGTGCTTCGGCCGGCTGCCAGCCGAACATCTTTTCCGCTGCAGGATTCCACTGAATAATTCTTCCATCTCCATCGGTAGCAATAATGGCATCACCTGAGACCTTGATCAAAAGCTCATAATATGCGCGTAAGTCCCGGAAAAACCCCGCTACTACCTTCTCAATACCGGTTTTCTTTTCACGGGCATCCCTTAAAGCACTGAGAGTAGAAATTAAGAAGTATATTCCTCCTGTGTATTGCATGATCCTGCCTGACCAGGCAAAGATGCTACTGGGAGGAGCCAGATCCTGTACAAAAAGGCCGGTTGCCAGCAACAAAATTGCCAGTGCATACCAGAAGAAAAACTCAATTCCGTTCTGGTAATGCGCCATTAAATAGATGGCGCTGGAAAATAACAGCAACGTGATTGTGACAACCGTGAAGAGATTACTGATAAAAGTGGAACCATCCCCGGGGATGAAAAAGGGGGGAAGAATGCCCAGCAGGTGACACAGGTAAAATATCAGGACTGATGCTGTAATCCCTGCATAGTAAATGCACAGCCTCCAGACCCTCTGGGATGGGTTCGGAATACGGGTCATCTCTTCAGAAAAATTCCTGAATGTCCCGTGCAGAAAAAAGATTGCCGCAATCAGAGTTGTGAAATCAGATACGGCCATGCTGAAATTCAAATCGAATATCATCTGGATGCCGGCAACAAGACTGCCTGTTCCAAGCATAAATACGCCCGAACCCAGCCATAACACCTGCCACTGTCCTGTCATCAGGAAAACCCGAGATCCCCAGCCGGCGATAAAGAACAGGATCATTGATAAGAAAGCCGCATTGAATACTGCTACCAGAACTGGCTGTATCAGAACCGGCTCCCTGCCGGCTCCGGTAAAAGAAAGAGTTATGGCGGCTATTACGAATAATCCGGCGATAATCAAACCCAGCTTTTTAAACACTGCAACTTGCTCACCCTGTCAATAAATTGTAACCATGTTTCAATTCTATTTTATCTTTTTTATTCAGGGACTACTGCGAGTACGCAGAACCGGTTCGCCCCTGAAGCCTTTTTCATTTCCGGGGTAAAAGAAACTTCCTGAATTTTGATAGCGTTTTTACGTAGTTAAAATAAGCATAACCATTGAATATTTTGGTAAAATTCGTTTTATACTTTCAGAAACGGCGATTAAAATGGAATTAAATATATAACGGGGAGGTGGTGAGATGGCGAGTACACGATCCGTACTTGAGAAACTGAACCAGGAACATGAGATAATTGAAGAAAATATCCACAGAATTTCAGATCTGGCGGAAGATTTCGAGATAATATCAAGAGTACAGGATAATCCCTGGGAACTTTCCATTTTTCAATTTGATTTCCTGAATGAGCGCAAAAATACTTTACGGTTATATCTGGATGAGTTTGAAAAGATTCTTTCACTGCATTGCAGATTTGAGGAGAAGGTACTGACACAGTTACTGGGCGACAGCCTGCTGGATTTCATTGCTACCGCTCACAATCAGGTGTTGGCAAGCATAAATTACCTGAATAATTTATTGCTTGACCTGAGTCCGGTTGGCATACTTTTCAACAGTACCTGCCTGAGACAGAAGATAGCATTTTTAAAAACTAAAATAAATCAAAACAACTCCATGGAAAATTCGATTCTGGAAGCTCTTAAAACTTATGCGATCTAAAAAACAGGGATAGCCCTGAGCAGTATGTTTCTCAGGGCTATCCCTGTTACTGATTACCAAAGGAAATCATTCTTGACCTACAAATGGTCAACTGCGTTATGTCGAATTTAGAATTCGTTCAGAACTTTTAACTCCTTGATTCGGCTACTTCCAGTTGTTTGACGGTTTTAACATTGGTTTGATTCTTTTCTGACGAAGAATGGCTGTCAGAAATATCCTGAAGACCATAAGTTTTGAGCAACGAATCACGCCGAGCCTGATAAGCCTTCTCAGTTAAATCAACCAGGAATTTCCAGAACCCGTTCATGCCGACCTCCTGTTTCTCTTCTAATCGCATCTTCTTACCATGATTATCATAGCATGTATATCGTATTGTGTAAATACTCGGATATGATTGATTCCTGAGACTCATTCATGTGCGCTTTTTTCTTTACCTGAGACCCTCGCATACCGTCCGGCGATTTACCATAATCCCAGGTAAGGTTTGACGCCTGCTTCCGATTATGCTATAAGGATATCGAAGAGAATGAAATTTAAAAAAGGTTGGCAGAAGTGAGAAAGATAGCCGTTTATGGTGGCCTGCTGTTTATTGCACTGGTTCTTATCACTTTAGGGATCGCGGGATGCTCATCCAGAACCGGTTCACCCACAACAGCGACCACTTCACCGGCTCAGACCGGGCTTGACATTCAGGCTATCCGAGCCTACGCTGACCCTGCCACGGAAACCACCCTGCAGGGTTTGAGCGAAAGCAATCTCGCAAAATATACCCAGTATGCCAGCAATGAATTCAAGGCAGCCCTGACACAGGATCAATTTAACAAAGTCGCCGCACAGATAAATGCGCAGTACGGCTCTTATGTGTCCAAAGAATTCCTTAGAGCCGAGGAATCTCAGGGATACATCGTGGTTCACTATAAAGCCAGATACGCCAGAGGTGAAATCGGCGTCCGCATGGTTTTTGACAAAGATCACCTGGTGGCCGGACAGTGGTTTGAACAATAATGCGGTTATCAGCAAAACAAAACCTTTGAACACTTGCCATGCCGGATAACCTGAGATTTAAGGGGGAAAATGCTCGACCAATCAATTGAATTCTTTAAATCCGCTTTTGCTTTCCCCGGTCTCGCCTGGCAGCTCATATTAATCGGCATAACCCTCGGTCTTGCCTTTGGTGCCTGCTGGCTGGCACTGTACCACCCACCCCTGTTCAGTCAACGGACTCTCTGGCCGGTGGGAGTGGTGAGTGCATTCCTAACGTGGGCTGCCATATCCTTTATCCAGATACCTCTCCAGAGCTGGACGGGCAAGTTTTTGCTCTTATTCTGGAGTCAGCGCACACTCACAGACTGGATTCTGCTAGCAGGAATTCCGCAAATTCTTTTAAGCGGACTGGTACAGGAAGGTGCCAAACTCGTACCGGTTGCCCTGATCTGGTTAAAATACTCGCGTAAATTATCCTTGAAATCCGGCCTGATTTTCGGCGCGATTGCCGGAGCGGGCTTTGGTATATTTGAGGCAGTTTGGACACATAATTCTATTTTTGCATCCGGCTGGACATGGCAAACATTTGAGACGAGCGGCTTCAATGCACTGCTGGGATTCTGGGAGCGGTTTTTCACCACCGGCTTTCATATTGCCGTTTCTGCGCTTGCCGGCTACGGTCTCGCCAGAGGCATGGGATGGCAGTTCTACCTCTTCGCATCATTGATACACGGATTGACCAATTACTCGGTCATTCTGATGCAGAATCTCCTCCTCAATGCTTATCAGCTTGAAATATACATCACGATTTTAACCCTGTTGCTGACCGGATTTGTTCTGTACCTCAGGTGGCAAAAAGTTAAATTAGCCTGAATTCACCGATTCAGGTAAAATTGTCTCATGAAGATCATAATATATTCAGGTAGATGTTTATGTACAGTAACCTGAACCGGCGGGAAAATTCTTCACCGGATAACCCGGTATTTAATACATGGCTGCGCAATATCCTGGAAAAGGTTCAATCGCGGGAAATCCCTGTTGAACAGGCGGTGCAGGAGTTGAGCGTCCTTCCCTACGAAAAACTCGATTTTGCGCGGATTGACCATCACCGGAGCCTGCGTTCGGGCTTACCGGAAGTGATCTTCGGTAGGGGAAAAACCCGTGAACAAATTATTAAGATTGCCACAAGCCTGATCTCACGCTGTGACAGGCTGCTGATCACACAAACTACACCGGAAGTTTTTCAATCTTTGCACGAGGTAATCAGTGATGCTGTTTACCATCCTCTCGCCAGAGCGATCACAGTCAACCGCATCCAAAACCGGATTGCCAGACCAGGGATAATTGTTATCTCAGCCGGAACTGCTGATATCCCGGTGGCAGAAGAAGCTGTGGTCACCGCCGAACTGATGGGAAACCAGATCGAAAAAATTTACGATATTGGGGTAGCAGGTCTTCACCGTCTGCTGGATAAACTACCCCGGCTGCGCACGGCAAGAGTACTGGTAGTGGTTGCAGGAATGGAAGGAGCCCTGCCCGGCGTAATAGGTGGGCTTGTGCCGGTGCCGATAATTGCGGTTCCCACCAGCACCGGTTACGGAGCAAGTTTCGATGGGCTGGCTGCCCTCCTTACCATGCTCAATAGCTGTGCCCCCGGTGTAGCAGTGGTCAATATCGATAACGGTTTCGGAGCGGGTTACCTGGCGGGCTTGATTAATTCTGCGGGTCAAGAGGCGGCTGATGGAGAAAAATACTGAAAACAAACTGGTATTACTGAAAAAAATTCTGGCAGAAATGGGCAAAGTGCTGGTAGCCTACTCCGGCGGTGTGGATAGCAGTTTCCTGGCTTCAGTAGCAAATGAAGTACTGAGATCTAATTCACTGGCGGTTTTTGCCTCTTCTCCCTTGTCTCCTCCCGGAGAAAGAGAGGAAGCAGAATCCTTCGCCCGCAGGGCAGGCTTTCGCCTTAAGATGATTGAAACCCATGAAATGGAAGACCCGAATTTCCTCACCAACCCACCTGAACGCTGCTATTATTGTAAAAAAGAACTGTTTCAGGTCCTGCAGGAAATCGCCCGGTCAGAAAATATAACCTGGATTGCCGACGGAACCAATGCCGATGACCTGAGCGATTACCGTCCGGGTCGAAGAGCTTGTCTGGAAGCCGGGGTACGCAGCCCCCTGCTGGAAGCGGGATTGACCAAGGATGAAATCCGCCTGCTCTCAAGGCAAAAAGGACTGCCAACGTGGGATAGACCTGCTTCTCCCTGCCTGGCTTCCCGCATTCCCTATGGTACCCGGATAACCCCTGAGATTCTCACAAAAATAGCAGCGGGCGAAAAATACCTGCACAGCCTCGGATTACGCCAGCTGCGCCTGCGACATCACGGAGAGATAGCCCGGCTGGAAATAGACATCAAAGATATTTGCGTTGTTCTCCAGGATAAAGTCCGTGAGGATATTGTGCAGTATCTAAAATCCCTGGGTTACCGGTACATCACTCTGGACCTCTCCGGCTATCGCACGGGTAGTCTTAATCAATTACCATCTACAGCAGAAATATAGAGGTGAGCTAATGACCAGGGTAATCTATTTTGATTGTTTCTCAGGATGCAGTGGCGATATGATTCTTGGAGCACTGCTTGATGCTGGTTTAAGTCTGGAGGAATTAAAAGAGGGCTTAAAGGGACTGAACATCGGTAGCTATCAATTGAACGCGGTTAAAATGAAACGTTCCGGGATCATGGCAACAAAATTCGAGGTTAACCTCGATCAACACGAGCATCATGCACACCGTGGATTAAGGGATATAATGGAAATCATTAACGCAAGCAACCTGCCCGCAACTGTCAAAAAGCACAGTATCGGGGTGTTCAGGCGTCTGGGTGAAGCAGAAGCCAGAATTCATGGCGTTCCTCTGGAAGAGGTTCATTTTCATGAGCTGGGAGCAATTGATACAATTATTGATATCGTCGGTACAAACTACGCCCTGGAATTGCTGGGCATTGAAAGGTGCTACTCTTCACCGCTACCAGCAGGCGGGGGCAATATTTCCACGCAGCACGGGATTCTTCCAACCCCGGCGCCGGCCACTCTCCAGCTACTGGCTGAGGTTAAAGCCCCTCTTGTCCAGAATCCCGGTATTTACCGAGCACCGGGAGAACTGGTTACACCGACAGGTGCTGCCCTGATCACCTCGCTGGCTGCTTTCAGTCGTCCCGATATGCAAATCACGGGAGTTGGATACGGTGCTGGCAATCGGGAGTTTCAGGAATTTCCGAATGTTCTGCGGGTCTGGCTGGGTGAAACTGCGGAAGATACCGAAGCCGGGGAGATGGCACTGCTGGAAACCAATATTGATGACATGAATCCCCAGATTTACGGTTTTCTAATGGAAAGATTGCTGGCAGAAAAAGCCGTGGATGTCTGGTTCACCCCGATCCAGATGAAGAAAAACCGCCCAGGAATCATACTCAGCGTTCTGGCACATAAAAATGATGAAGCCAGGCTGGCGAATTTAATATTACGCGAGACCACCACACTGGGAATACGCTCGAGAAGCATTTCGCGCTACATCGCTCAAAGAGAAATTTTTGAATTCGATTCCAGTCTCGGACATGCTCGCGTGAAAATCAAGCGCTTACCTGAATTTATCGGTGTATTCCCGGAATACGAGGATTGCCGGCGGATTTCTCTCGAAAAACAACTCCCCCTTCAGGAAGTAATGCGCATTATTGAGACCGAAGCCCGGACCTGGATCAGCGAGAAAAAATAGCTCTGCCCTGTTGACAGGGAGGTGGTTTTTGCCATATACTTGCAACCAGGTGCAGGAACAATGAGTTGCCTTGAGACTCTGAAAAGCAGGGGATGCAGACTGACTCCTCAGAGACGGTTAATCATTGAAATTATCCATGATGCTGGAGCACATTTAACCGCCGAGGAGATTATCAACCATGTTCAGAAGCGGATGCAAGGAGTAAATAAATCAACCATCTATCGCACTCTTGAGCTTCTGGAACAGTGTAATTGTGTTATCCGCAGTGAAAAGGGCGATCGTTTCATTTATCACCATGCCGAAGACGGGCACCATCACCATCTGGTCTGCACCAGTTGTGGGGCAACCGTAGAATGTAACGAAGACCTTTTTACCTCGCTGGAAAAAAGGCTCGCCGAAACATATCAATTTAAAGTCGAATTCCAGCACATGGTAATTCCCGGTCTGTGTCCGGCATGCCGGAATAAAACCGGATAAGAATTTATTTTTTTAAAATGTTATTGCAACTGATTGCAGAATTTTAAAAGTGAAGAAATTCCCGGCCCCGGGAATTTAAGGGAGGCAAGACATGCATATCCCGGATGGCTTTCTGAACATCGCCACTGTTGCCACTACATCGGCGGTTTCTGCCGCTGGCGTCGCCGCAGCGATAAAAATCACGGGCAAACAGCTTAAAGAAAAACAGGTTCCCCTGATGGGGGTCATGGGAGCATTCATCTTTGCTGCCCAGATGCTGAATTTCCCGATCGCCGGTGGCACTTCAGGACATTTTATGGGAGCTGCGCTGGCAGCCATATTGCTGGGGCCATGGGCAGGGACGCTGATCATGACCTGTGTTCTGATCGCCCAGTGTTTGATTTTCCAGGACGGCGGTCTCCTCGCTCTCGGAGCCAACGTCCTGAACATGGGATTGATTGGCAGTTTCAGCGGTTACGGCATGTACAGGCTGATGACCCTTTTGGCGGGACGCGGTGCTCGATCCAGGCTGATCGCTGGTTTTGCCGGTTCCTGGGCAGCAATCGTTCTTGCCTCGATCGCCTGCGCACTCGAACTGGCAATCTCCGGAGCTTCACCACTTCAGGTGGTACTGCCAGCGATGGCTGGTGTACACGCATTAATCGGTCTGGTTGAAGGAGCAATCACCGTAGTCGTGCTTGGTGTGATCATCGCTACTCGAGCTGATCTGCTCGAAATGGCACGCGTTAAGGCAGGAGGAAACCCGAAATGAGATCTAAATGGTGGCTCATCGCTTTATTCTTTTGTCTCCTGATAGCCATACTGTCACCACTCGCTTCCACTTCTCCGGATGGGCTGGAGCGGGTAGCTGAAGAAAAAGGCTTCATCGGTTTAGCCGGAAACTCACCTTTCCAGGTTATTGCCGATTACGTTTTCCCTGGTATTGAAAATGAGGCACTGGCTACGATCGTTGCCGGCATAATCGGCACACTACTCCTGTTTGGCCTTGCATACGGAGTTGCCTGGCTGCTCGTCGGCAATAAAAAGCGCAAGACTGCCTGATGGCTACGGACTGGGAAGAGGCTGTGGAAAAGGATTCGGTTTATCAATCCAGCGAGAAGAGGAGGCCTGAAAACGATCTGGATCCCAGGATAAAACTGCTCTCGGTTTTATCCATTATTATCCTTATATTAATTTTACCCCCGGGCAGATGGCTGGCTTATATCCCTTTTTTTGCGATTGCTCTGGCTTTAATCATATCTGCCAAGCTCCCCTTTAAAAAAGTGATCGTGAGATCGTTTTCAATAATCCCCTTCGTGCTGGTTATTACCATCTTTCTGCCCTTTTTCAAAGATGGGTCGACTATTTTTTCCGGTCAATTCTGGATTTTCCGGATCAGTGTTTCGCAGGATGGCATTGTGGCGATGTTGACCATACTGATAAAAGCCTGGTTGTGCCTGTTGAGCCTGATCTGGCTGACTGAAACAACCACCATTACTGGTCTTCTCGAAGCCCTCCAGCGCCTTCACTTCCCGGCGGTGATGGTAATGATCCTGTCCTCCATGTACCGTTTTATTTTCGTAATAATCGATGAGACATGGCGCATGAAACATGCCCGCGATTGCCGCCTTTGCGGAGGAAGCAGGCTAATTCAATTCCGCAGTCTGGGCAATCTGATCGGAACACTATTCATCCGCAGCTATGAACGAAGCGAACACGTCCATGCTGCCATGCTGTCCCGTGGATTTGACGGCACGCCCCGAACAATAAACACTCTGAGACTTCGGAAAAGCGATTTCGTATTTGCTACCGGTTTTGGACTGGTTCTGACCTTTGCCCTGTTGATGAACTACCGGTTTTTTATTTGAGGTTAATCATGCCCGAACCTGTAATTGAAATCGAGAATCTCAATTTCTCCTATCCGGATGGCAGAGAAGTTCTAAAAAACATTCATCTGACCGTGTTTCGCGGTGAGACACTGGCGATCATCGGCCCAAACGGAGCGGGAAAGTCTACTCTCTTACTACATCTGAATGGTATCCTGCATGAGAACGGTTCGGTGAGAATTCTAGGTGAAACGCTTAATGACCGTAACCTGCGCCGAATAAGAGCCAGAGTTGGGCTGATCTTTCAAAACCCGGATGACCAGTTGTTTTGCCCGCTGGTATATGACGATGTGGCTTTCGGCCCTCTGAATCTGGGATATTCTCCATCAAAAGTACGTGAAAAGGTTGAGAAAGCCCTGGCTGAAGTCGGCATGTCCGGCTTTGAACAGAGGGCGCCTCATCATCTGAGTTTAGGTGAGAAAAAAAGGATCGCAATTGCCACAGTCCTTTCCATGGATCCGGAAATTCTGGCTTTTGACGAACCCACCAGCAACCTTGATCCAAGAGCAAGATGGTTACTGATTAATCTGTTAAAAAGATTGCCAGCGACCAAAATAATCGCCACCCACGACCTTGAGATGGTACGCCTTCTGTGCGAACGTACCGTGGTCATTGATAAAGGTCAAATTCTGGCAGATGGCCCGACTGATTCTATTCTAAATAATCTGGAATTGCTGAGGACAGCTGGACTGGCTGCCTGAAAAGAGTTTCTACAAACCCGGATTCTCAGGCCTATCAACTGGCCGTAAAAGATCGGCATAGTTTACATTTCGTATTTTCCGAACAGGTCTCTGGTAATAATGTAATCCATAATCTGGGCTGTGCCCTGGGCAAATGACCAGATTCTGGCATCGCGATAAAGCCGCTCAACCACCTGCTTTTTAGTACATCCGAAGCCGCCGTAAACTTCAATTGCCATATTGGCAGCTTCGAGCATCACCCGGGTAGCCAGCAATTTCGCTTTGGCTGTCTCCACCGTATGCCTTTTCCCATTGTCATGTAACCAGGCAGCCTGGAAATTCATTAACCGTGCGGCATCTATTCTGGCTGCGATCTCTGCCAAAGGGAAACTGAGAGCCTGGCGGTGGAACAATTCTCTGCCAAAAGTCTTTCTGACCCTGGCATAACGCACTGCTTCATCCAGACATAACCTGGCGAGACCGATAAAGCCGGCAGTTAGCGTGGTTCTGGTAACATCCAGAGAACGCAGGGCATAGCTTAAACCCTTCCCTTCTTCCCCGATCAGATTTTCCTCCGGAATCCAGCAATCATTGAATTCGAGCTCTTCCTCCCGATGTCCCCTCAATCCCAGGCATTCGACTCGTTCGACCACCCGGTAACCTGTAGTATCGGTAGGAAAGAGGAAAGCACTGATCTTGCCGGATGAACTTCCATCCTCCACAACTGCAAAAAGGATAATGTAGGCCGACTGGTGGGCAAAACTGGTATAACGTTTTCTACCGTTGATGATATATCCGCCAGCGACCTTTTTTGCCCTGCAGGTGATGCCGGAGGCATCCGAACCTGTACCGGGCTCGGTTAATCCGTAAGATGCCATTTTTTCTCCGCGGGCAACAACCGGTAGATATTTTTTCTTGAGTATTTCGCTGGCATGATTCACCACAGTAACCGTGCCCAGACCGGCAATCTGGAGCAGGACAGCAGAAACCGGACTTTTCCCAACAAAAGTAATCTCCTCAATAATCAGCACCTGATCCATTAGAGAACGCGGACTGCCGCCGTATTCAGCGGGAATATGCATACCGGTATAAAAATAAGGTTTCTGGCTCATCGCCTGCCAGATATCCACCGGTGCGCTATCAGTCTGCTCAATTTCTTCCGACCTCGGCAGCACGAATTTTCTGGCAAACTCCGCCGCCTCAGCCCGGACTCTTTCCTGCTGTTCAGTCAACTGAAAGAACAACGTTCATGTCCCCCTTTATTTTTTAGGCCACCATCCCCACCAGCGTTCCTTCCCGCAGGTGTTACACCTGACCAGTGCCGCCACGTAGCTCTCCGCGCCACAGGCATCACACTTGAAGGTCTTCCGCAGTCCGTAGAGTGGTATCGCCTTCAGATTGGCCTCCAGTTCAGCCACCTTTGATTTAAGGTCCTGAACGACATCACCCGAAGCCGGTGCTGAACCTTGCCCTCCCCGTCCTGCAAAAGCACCCAGCCTTTCCACTCTGGCTTCAAGCTGTTCCAGCTGTCTGACCGTTTCCTCCAGTTTTTCCAGCCGGGCGGCGATTTCGGCTAACGCATTATCCTGATCAGTGCTAGCCGGTCTGATCGGATGGGCAGATGAAACCTTCCCGGTTTCCGGTGTCGCCGCTGGCTTGACTGGAGCTTTCGCTGCAGGTGGAACTGCTACCGGGGCAGATGATGATGGCGGTGGCACGCTACCGGTTTTTTTGGCAGATTCACTTGCTGCTATTTTGCGTGCATTGCGTGCCAGAATCGCATCTATTTCTGCCTGTGAAAGCACTCTATCTCCGTTATTAGCCATCAATCATACTCCAGTACCCGGGTAATCAGTTTGTGCTGATTTTCCGGGCTCGATAGATTGATATCGTAAGGTTCATTTACCGGGAGCCCCCGGCTATTGTAACAGATTCTGACGACCGGTCTGCCAATAAAACCCAGATTGGGATCAGATACTATACCCCTCTCTTTTGTATTTAATTCAACGCTTAATCCGCTGGGATAGCATGGAATCTGCCTGACAAACACTTCCACTAGATCCGGCTTAAACATCTCTCCGCTATAAGCCATTATATACTCAATAATCTCGTGAGACAAAGTTCTGCTTTGACCAGGTTTAACCAGCAAGAAAGAGGAATATTTATCTGCGATAGCGATTATCTGGGCAAAATGGGAAATTGCTTCACCCCTTAAACCCTGAGGATATCCGCTGCCATCCCAGTGTTCATGATGCTGCAGCACAGCCCTGGCTACATCACCGCTGGTAGATTGGGATTGGCTCAATAGTTTGTATCCCAGAACGGGATGATCGGCGACCAGTGCTTCATCTTCTTCGCCGCCGTTCGGCAGGTTATTTAATATCTCCGGTGGCATTATCAGGTAACCAACATCCTTCAGGACTGCTGCCATCCCCAGCTTGATCAGTTCTCCTTTTGGCAGGCCGATTTTGTGACCGATCGCCATTGAAATAATGGCAGTTTTTACAGGCTGCACATAGATATAATCTTCCGGGAAAATGCAACCCGTCGCATTCAATTCACCGATCGACTCAAGCCCCAGATTCCTGGTTAAATCTACAATCGCAACCTGCACTTCATCCAGGCTAAACCGGCTGATACTGTTTTTACCCCGGTTGTCAACTACCAGATGGTGATATGCCCGCGTTAAACGACCTTCCAGTTCGGGTGAAAACATCAGGACAATAGGGACATCGTTGGTACGCCAGTCTTCCAGTAATATCTCGGAAACTCCACCCTGCAACATTAGCTGGATGCTTTCTTCATCCAGCCTGGTGGTCGGATAAAGAAGCAGGTTGCCATAATTGTCATATACGGGTAAACTCAAAACCATTCCCGGACGGGCATATTTTGCCGAAATACGCCTCATTTCACCGCCTCCGCTCGATTGAGTGGATACCCGAATGACTGTATGAATTCTTCAACTCCTGGTAATTACTGCATTTTTTAAAAAAGCACAGGTGCATTTTTTGAAAGCCAATTTCTTCAGCATCAAGCATCGTTTCGGTAGCACCGATGAAAAGTACTCCACCCTCCCTTAATGATTCATGAAATTTCAGCTTGAGCCTTTGCTTAGCTTCCTCTGAGAAATAAATTACCACATTCCGGCAAAGAATCAGATCAAAGTCTCTTTCATATTCATCTCTAACCAGATCATGCTTTTGGAAAATCACTTTGCTACGCAGATAATCTTTTACCCGGTAATTGCCTTCAAATTCGTTAAAATAATCTTTTAATGTCTTTTCAGGAACATTTCTGACCTCCTGGCGACGGTAAGGGCCACCTGCCCGGGCTTTATCCAGTATTCCTTCATCTACATCGGTTGCCAGAATCCGATGATGTCCCTGTGGAGAGAGCTTTTCCAGGATTAAAGCAACTGAATAGGCTTCTGCCCCATTAGAGCAACCTGCACTCCAGATATTCAGCCTGTGCCGCTGCCTGAGAAGCTCGGGAAGAATCAGATTTTGCAGCACGTTAAAATGCTGAATGTCCCGGAAGAATTCCGACACATTTATGGTTAAAAAATCTTTCAGCCTGGCACATTCTTCAGGATCCTGCTCGATCAATCTGACATAGCTGATTACACCGGTAAGACCCTTTCTGGAAATCAGGCCGTCAAGGCGCCGCATCATCTGATTGCTCTTATACCCATCCAGATCGAAGTCTATTAGCTTCCTGAGCTTTAATTTTAGATAGTTATACTCATCCTGGGTCATTGTGCCCTCCTCATCAGACGGCAACACTCTCCATACATTCTTTCACAATCTCAGATGCCATTTCGGGCAGTGGCACTACCCTGTCTGCATAACCGGCCTTGATTACACTCATCGGCATTCCATATATAGTACAGGTAGACTGATCTTCTGCCAGAACTTTGCCTCCCTGTGCCTTGATATGAGAAGCCCCTAAAGTGCCATCTGAACCCATCCCCGTTAATATCACACCAATAGTTGCGGATTTATAAATCCTGGCAACAGATTTCATGGTTACGTCAACAGACGGCCGTACTCCCATTACTGTTGGTGATTGGTTCAGGGAAATTTTCCCCTCATCGCTCAATTCCATATGGTAGTCTCCCGGCGCCACCAGTACCTGACCGCATTTGAGCGATTCACCCGGTTGAGCTTCTCTCACCTCCATTTTTGAAACCTGTCCCAATCTCTCTGCCAGAGTTCTGGTAAAAACCGGGGGCATGTGCTGCACCACCAATACAGCGGCAGGCAAGTCCGCAGGCAGCCTAGGTATTACCTGCATCAGCGCCCGTGGTCCCCCTGTCGAGCTACCGATTACTACAACCTTTCTAAGAATTGATTCTTTTCCGGCACTGCTTTTTGGTTTTTCAACGTTGCCTGCTGCAGCCTGAGCCCTCAGTTTTTTGATCAATATTTTCACTTTGGCCGCTATTTTCACTTTTTCAATTAGAGTAGCTGTATCCTTTCCATTCCCGGCCGGATTAACCACAGAAGGCTTCAAGAAGAAATCAACCGCTCCCAGTTCCAGGGCTCTAAGCGTACTTTCGGCACTCTCGTTTGTCAGGGCACTGAGCATAATAACCGGTGTGGGGTATTCGGACATGATGTGCTCAAGAGCAGTCAAACCATCCATCTCGGGCATGACCACGTCCAGGGTCACCACATCCGGTTTAAGTGCCTTCACCTTTTCCACCGCCTCTAAACCGTTGTGTGCTGAGCCTATCACCTCAATTCCCGGGTCGGATTCCAGTTTTTTGGAGACCGTTGCAACAACGTAGCTGGAATCATCCACCACCAGGACTTTGATCTTCTCGTACACCTTATCCTCCCAGGTAAAATCACATTTCTTGAAGATTAACTGGTGATCTTTTTAATGGCTGAAAGCACCCTGGCCGCATCAAAAGGCTTAACCACGAAATCCCTTGCTCCGGCTTTTAAAGCCTCAATCAATATGCTTTGCTGTCCCATAGCCGTGCACATAGCGACTCTGGCTTCAGGATCCACTGCCAGCATTTCCTTTAATGCCTGTAATCCATCCATGTCAGGCATGGTAATATCCAGCAGTACACCATTAGGTTTCACTTCCTTATACTTTTGAACTGCTTCTGCCCCATTCGAAGCCTCTACCACCTCGTAGCCATTTTGAATCAGCAATTGGGCACATTTTTTTCTCATGAATATCGCATCATCTACAACCAGTATTTTTGCCATCTTCCCTCCTTGTTCACCATCCTGTTTATTATACGCATCTGTTATATTTCCTTCGGTTCCTGTCCTACCGAAGTGACGAGAACCTTGCCGGTGTCCAGAAAAAGCCTTACGGTTCGACCTTTGTTTCCACCAGTTTCTGTAGCAGTGATGGGAATACCCTCTTTATCCAGGGCAGCGATCACTTCTGCGAGATTTCTTTCACCCGTATTGAAGACATTTTTTACTCCTGATGCCAGGGTCATCTGGGCTCCGCCTGCCAGTTTTACCACCAGTCTTGATTTTGCACCACCCAGCTTGATCATTTCCTCGATCAGCAAAGGAACTGCAAGGTTGCCGTACTTTGCAGGATTCTTGCCATCTTTGCCTTCGCATCTTGGTAATACAACATGAGCCATTCCACCTACTCTGGTTAACGGATCATAAGCACAGATCGCAATACACGAGCCGATCCCCACACAGACCAGAACCCCACCAGAAACCCGGCTGACCTTCAACTCGCCCATACCAACCACAATCGATTCTGTGGTTGAAGCCATTGTCGTCACCATCAGTATTTTCCTTTCTCCTGTTAAACAAATTCCATTTCTGGTGCCGGTACTATCAGGAAAGCGCCGGTTACCTGACGGTCGGGGCTGCCGAACGTGGTTTCCACAATATAGGTATAATCATCTATTTCCAGTACACTCCCCAGTGCAGAATCAAGTATTGCACCTGCCATATCCATCATCACAGCCGGCGGTGAAGGCTGGAAACTTAGTCCTGTAGTATTGGCTATGTGATTCAGGAAAAAAGAACCCATAATATTACCAACTTCACCCAGGACCGATTGTTCCATGTCCGAAAGCTCTCTGGTAGTTCCCTGAGGCTGACTTAGCAGCAGGTCAATCAAATCAAAAGCAGTTTGAGGATCATAGATTACCACCATGTGCCCGTTGGCATATCCAGTAATGGAAAGATATACCCCTATGATCAGATTCTCCGGACCCCCGAAGAGGTTCGGAATATCCTTCACCATCACCCTCTTAAAACTCAACTGCGTGATTTTGATGTCCCTCCCCACCATTTGAGATAAACCGGTCATAGCGTTGCTGATGCCACCCCCAAAAACTTCAGCAGCAATCGGCCCCTTTAAATTAAGTGTGTTTAAAGCAATTCCATCTGGCAACGTTTCCTCCTTTTAACCTGCGATGTTAGTTTTTATAAGCGTTTGCACCACCGGGCATTCCTGAAGAAACCAGGGTTTTAGTTTCATATTGGCGTTTAAGTTCGCCGTCCCCGTAATAACCTCTGGCTGCTCCGTTGATCAGCGAAGGAATATCCAGAATCAAAACTACCTGACCATCTCCCAGAATGCTGGCTCCAGTGATACAATTAACACCACCCGCAAGCTGATCCAGAGACTTAACCACGATTTCCTGCTGTTCAATCAGAGAATCAACCATTAGACCCGCCTGGATTTCACCGACTTTAACGATTACGATATACTTTTCTTCAAGATGTTTTCCCGAATCACTGTCCCAGCCAAAAATACTGTTCAATTTTAAGAGGGGTAAAATCATTCCTCTGGAAAGAATAACCTCTTTCCCCCTGACCGTCTTAATCTCGGTTTGATCCAGTTTACCGACTTCAACAATATTGGCAAGTGGAATAGCACAGGTTGCGTGGCGTGTGGAAACCAGCAATGACGGGATAATTGCCAGAGTTAAGGGTAATCTAAGTTTAAAACGAGTACCCTGCCCCACTCTAGACTCCACAGTAACTGAGCCATTTAGCGCTTCCACATTGGTCTTCACCACATCCAGCCCCACTCCCCTTCCTGAGAGCTCGGTAACCTTCCTGGCTGTGGAAACTCCCGAAGCGAAAATCAGATTGATTGCTTCCTCATCTGTCATTTTTTCAGCAGCTTCGCGCGTGATTATCTGCTTTTTAATTGCTGATTCTTTTACCTGGGCAGGGTCAATCCCTTTACCATCATCTACCACCGTGATCACGATGTTATCCTCTTCGTGATAAGCCGACAGTCTGATGGTGCCCGTTTCTATCTTGCCGGCTGCTTTTCTCTCCTCGGCAGTCTCAATACCATGATCAACAGCATTCCTGAGCAGGTGCATCAACGGATCGCGAAGATGCTCTATCACACTGCGATCAACCTCCGTTTCCTCTCCTTCGACAATGAAATTGACCTTTTTACCCATTTTGCGTGCCAGATCTCTGACCATTCTGGGTAGAGTATTAAACATGATTTCAACCGGCAGCATGCGGATATTCATTATATCCTGTTGAAGGATACTGACAATCTTGCCGATCTGGGAAAGGCTTTCGCCCAGATTTTGAATTAATTCATCATCAGGGTATTTCTCACCGAGTGATTTGCCAATCGAAGCAATCCGGTTGCGATTGATCACCAGTTCACCGATCTGCTCCATCAAAGCATCCAGCCGGCTGACATCAACCCTGACCGTTTGAGTCTGAGATTCTTTACGGGCGATGCCTGTTTCTGAACCACCTGCCTCGAGGCCCTGAGACCTGGTCTCACCGTTTTTCTCCGTTCCGGTATTACGAATCTGAGGCCGGCTTGAGATTACAACTTCTTCTACCTCTTCCACGGTATTTATTAATTCGCGGATTGATTTCTCATCCAGCTTTGAGACGAATATCAATTCCAGTGCAGGACCAGCCTTCCCCTCATCTATCTCTCTAAGCGGTGGATTCGACTGGATTATATTTCCTCTGGAAACCAGAGTCTGTACTATCTGGAAACAGCGTACCCCCGTCCAGTCTGAATTCTTATTCAGATTTACCTTCAGGTGATAGGTGGTTCCTGTCTCACCTGCAGGCATGCCCGAACAGGCATTCTGAGTAGGAGGCTGGCTTCCCGCTTTTTTTTCATCTGGCTGGCCACCCTGTGCCATCGCTTTTTCCAGGTCAGTAATTATGGATTTGACATCCACTCCCGAGGATTCCTGAGTTACCAGTTCTTCTTTTAAGTCCCTCATGGCATCCAGACCATTGAGCAGTGCATCTACTACTCCAGGAGTGACCATGAGTGTCTTTTTGCGTACCCTATCCAGAACATTTTCCATGGCATGAGCGAGTTCGGACATTTGATGATGCCCGATCATCGCCGAAGATCCTTTCAGGGTATGAGCTGCCCGGAAAATATCCTGGAGCAACTCCATATTATCAGCTTCTTTTTCCAGCCTGATGAAATCCTCATCAAGTAACTGGAGCAGTTCATCAGCCTCAAGCAAGAATAATTTCAGGTCTTCCTGGGTGATTCCATCCGCCAGTTCCACTCGATCCTCTCCTTATCCTGAAAGCACTCACCTGCAAACTGAAAGCACCTTTTCTCTTCACCAACTCAGTTCTTTTTACTGTCATAGAATTTGCCGGTCTTCCTGCTTTCATTCTTCTGTTGGTGATTTACCGGCAGAAGATAAATGGTTCTGTAACGTTGGTAAAGTGGTCACGGTGGACTCTCTGGACAACAACCTGTCAAGATCCAGGAGAATCACCATTTTGTCCTCAATCTTGGCAATACCGATGAGATAATCAGATTCATCATTCACGATAATATCCGAAGCAGACTCAATCGAATCCTGAGGGATCCTCCTGACCTCTGTGACCGCATCCACAATAATTCCCAGCGTGGTGCCTTTGATGTCCACCACGACTATCCGGCTATTTTTCCCCCTTTCGATTGCTTCCAGGCCGAATTTCTTACCCATATCAATGATGGGAATCACTTTTCCTCTGAGATTGATCACCCCCTCCACATATTCCGGTGCTCTTGGCACCCGGGTCACCGGCTGCATACGGATGATCTCGTGAACCGCCGCAATATCCAATCCATATATCTCGTTGCCGAGTTTGATTAATACCACCTGTTTTTCATTTACAACAGTACTCTTGTTCATCGTTTATCACCCTCTGGTTCCTGAAAGGGCAGGGCACTACAGCTTGAAATCCGAGGTTCCCTGCCTTTTACTTCAGGCTACTTTAGCTTCTTCAGGTTTGCTGTTCTCTCTCCGGTTTGTGGCTACTCCACGTCCCCCAAGATAGAACCTGGAGGTCAGTTGTTGCAGCTCACGTGCCATGTTCGAAAGAGACTGTGAAGATGCAACAACCTGCTGAACCTGTGCGCTCATTTCCTCGGCCGAAGCCGACATTTCTTCCGCAGCCGCACTGTTTTCTTCGATGGTAGCCGCCACAGTACTGGCAGAATCGCTGACCTGCAATTTGCTGGAAGTCATCTGACGAGTCGCAGCAGCATTTT
>Ga0123519_10002618_pt1 | contig 30374 bp, 28 predicted proteins | sample YelNatPaOPRAMG02_FD_87396 | JGI IMG/M metagenome (GOLD analysis project Ga0123519, IMG submission 87396) | Hot spring microbial communities from Yellowstone National Park - Yellowstone National Park OP-RAMG-02 (version 2) | ecosystem: Environmental > Aquatic > Thermal springs > Hot (42-90C) ... | reverse complement strand
CTATTTTCCCCAAATGCATGAAAGCAAGTTCATCGCATAAATGAGCCTCATCCATATATGGAGTTGATATTATAATAGTTATTCCCTGTAAGGTTAATTCCTGTAAAATATTCCAAAATTCTTTTCTTGAAACAGGATCAACACCTGTTGTTGGTTCGTCTAAAAATAAAATTTGTGGAGTATGGATAAGTGTACAGCACAGGGCAAGTTTTTGCTTCATCCCACCAGAAAGGTTGCCTGCCCTTCTTGTTTGAAAAGGCATAAGACGGGAAAATTCTAAAAGCCTGTTCATTCGTTTTTTTCTCTCTTCGCCTTTTATGCCAAAAAGATCTGCAAAAAAAAGCATATTTTCACGAACACTTAAATCGGAATAAAGTGAAAACTTTTGAGGCATATATCCTATGCTGTTTCTGATTTTTGCAATATCTTTTATTATGTCAAATTCATTTACGGTTACATTTCCTTTATCGGGAGTAATAAGGGTTGTACATATTTTAAGCAAAGTAGATTTTCCTGCACCATCTGCACCAATAATACCAAATAGACATCCTTTGGGAATATTTAACGATATTCCACGAAGGGCATTTTCACCCGCATAATTTTTATATACATCAACAATCTTTACCGAATATTCCATATTATGTCAACTCATAAAAATTTATTTCCATATTTCAACAGGCAAACCTCTCTTGAGTATGCCATTTTTATTTTCTACTATTGCTCTTATTTTATAAACAAGTTCATTTCTGCTTTCGCGAGTTTGAATATTTTTTGGAGAGAATTCTGCCTCGCTGCTTATCCATGATATTTTTGCAGGCAAAAAAATTTCTTTGTGTTTAACTTCTTTAGATTCATAATCTATTCTAACGCGCACATTCTGCCCACAAGAAAACAATGGAAGCATTGGCTGGGTAACATAAAAATCTATTCTCATTGTATCTATTCTTCCAAGCTCAAGTATGGGGTTACCCGGAAGAACAACCTCGCCATTATTTTTATATTTTGTAAATACAATTCCACTGGCAGGCGATCTAACATAACATCTTGATATCTGATCTAAAAGCTGTGACTTTTGAGTATTAATGGTATTTGCCTTTGCAATAAGACTGAGCAATAGCGACTGATTTGCCTTATATCTTAAATTTGAAGAATTAAGCTGTGTTTCTAAATTATCTTTCTGCTGAGATGGAACAGAACCCTGCTCAACAAGCGTGGCTATTCTCTTGTATTCTCTTTCTATTCCTTTTAAATCTGATTCCCAAGATAAAACCTCGGTTTTTTTTGCATTTATATTGTTTGTAAGTTCAACAAGCGCTGCATTAATCTCATTTAATTTTAAAACCAACGGAATTGTGTCTATAATTGCAACAAGCTCACCCGCCTCAACCCTGTCGCCTTCGTCTTTAAAAAGAGAAACTATTGTCCCTTGTGCTGTTGTGGCAATCTGATAGGTTTGCGTTTCTACTATAGCAGAACTTATAAAATCTTTATTATTTGTTTGGCTACAATAACAAAATACAAGTAAAAATATTATAATAAAATAGGCAAAAGTTTTTAATAAGATATTTATACTATTCATGAATACCTCTTTCTTTTAATAATATTTTCATTTTTACTATTTAGAATTCTATGTCTTTGCCCGATGCATAATAAAGCTGTAAAATAGCCATGTTCATCATAAATTCTGCCTTTTTTACAGAAAGCAATGCCATGGCACGAGCACTAAGTGCGTTTAATACGTCTGTTTGAGTTGCTGTGCCAGAAGAAAAATTATTTTTAGCATCTGTAAGCACAGCCTCTGCAGCTTCACAAGATGTTTTTGCAGCATCAAGCTGACTCTGTGCTCTTTTTATCTGCATTTTTGCATTATTTATTGCATTATTCCACGAATCTATCATCTGCTTTTTCTGAATCTTTATTATTTCCTGCTGCTGTTTTGTTTGCTTATGCTGTGAAGAAACCTTAAATCCGTCAAAAATATTCCATTTAAGCATAATTCCGGCAATTGCATATCCCATAAAAGTAGAATCTCCCATATTTAGCCCGGGATTTGCATACCTGTAGCCTCCATAGGCAACTAAAGAAGGATATTTTTGACCACTTATTATTTTATGAAAAACTTTTAGTTGATCTTCCAAATATTCTAAAGATGTTAGTTCGGCACGAGTATTATTAATAGAAATTGTATCCAAAGAAGCAAGTTGCATAGAATCCAGATTAAAGCTATATTCTTCTGGTATAAAAGAAGAATCGGTGCATTGTAAAAAATTTTGAATTTCAAACCTTATAGAATCGCACAAACTCTTTGCAGAAATAAGATCGGTTTTTGCAGAAGCAACCCTTGCCTTTACTTCAAGAAGCTTAGATATAGAACAAAAGCCAGCATTATATTTATTTTGTGTTTGTTTTAGCAGGTCTTCTAGCTGTTCAATTAGAGTATTATGAACTTCTAACTGATTGTAAGATAAATTCCACAAAAAAAACATAGTTCCAAGCTTAAAGCTTAAAAGATTCTTTAAGCTTTTATTTTGAGCCTCTTTTGCCATTAATGCAAAATGTCTATAACGAACATTGTAAATATTTACAAATGCCTGTGTAATTGGCCAGGAAATATCTATTCCTGCCTCTGTGCGGTAATTTGTTCCTAAAACTTCTTTTCTTCCCAGAAGAGCAACAGAATTTTTTTCTGAAAAGTAATTATAAGAGCCAACAATATCAATAGAAGGGTACCATATTGCCTTTGCCTCGGCTTCTTCGTAAGATTTTTTACATAATTCCATATTTGCCGCAGCTTTTTCAAGATTTCTTGCCAAAAGATATTCCTGAGCCTTTTTAAGAGTAAGAGAATTTGCAAGAGAAATCAACAAAAAAAGCAATAAATAAGTAGCAGGATAATTTTTTACAAATATCATTATTTATTCTCCTTTAACATTATACTATCGCATATAGTATTTGTAATTTCATCAATTCTTGATTGATAAAAATCGTTGTTGTAGCAAAAAGGATAATTTACTATGTTTTTTAAAACTGGCTCCAGTGGCTTAGAAAGAAAGGTAATAATAATCATTCCTAAAAGATTTAAAATAAGATGATGTAGTCTAACATTTCTTATTCTTTTAAGTTTTATTTCGTTTTTTAAATATTCAATTAACTGAGAAGGACCTATTTTTGTAGATACAAACATATCGTTTATAAGTTTAACAATTCTTATGTCGTTATTTATAATAGGTCTAATAATAATCAGAGGATATTTAGGATTTTCGGCAAAGGTATTTATATAAGCAGATACAACGCTTCTTATTATTTCGCGAATATTTGCAGAAGAAGATAAAGAATTTACTTGTTTATTAATTTTTCCCCAGATTTCACAAATAATATTTTTTAATATCGTTTCAAAAAGTCTTTCCTTTGATTTAAAATAATAATGCAAAAGAGCCTTGTTTACACCTGCTCTTTGAGCAATAGATTTCATTCTTGCACCATCTATTCCTCTTTCACAAAATTCCTGCGCCGCAGCATAAAGAATTTTCTTCCGGGTTGACAGAATATTGTTATTCTTATTTTTTTTTGCATTATATTTAACCATCTGGTTAAATATAATTTACAAATATTATAAATACAATATTTATAAATAATAGCTTTAAGAAATGGCAATTAAAAAACAGAAATTATATAATTAATAAGATTTATTTTATTAATAGGTAAAAATATTATGGCATATTTAGAAGTAATAAAAGGCGACATTAAGGGCAGAATAATACGTTTTGATTCTCAACTCACCATAGGGAGAAGTACAGATAACAAATTATGTCTTTCTGATACAAGCGTGAGTCGTCAGCATTGTATTATTACAGAAAAAGAAAATTATTTTACAATATCAGATTTAGGCTCTGCAAATGGAACTCTTGTAAACAAAAATAGTCTTCATCGTCACGTTCCACATCCTTTATATGATGGAGACGAAATTGTAATAGGAGATTATACTTTTATTTTCAAATCAGAAGGCAAAGATCCTATATCTGCAAAAAAAAGATCTGCATTGCAACATACTGCTCGTTTTGATAGTATATCAAGCAAGGTTTCTGGTTTAACCATGGTTTTTACCTCAGAAACTCATGTTCCTTCTGTATGCATGACAATTGATGCCAGTAAACATTCTTTTGACATACAGGAAAAAACTTCAAATAACGAACTGATGCAAACCCTCAAGCGCCTGGAGTCGGTGGTAAAGGTTTCTCAGGATATTGGTACTTTAGAAAAACCAGCCATACTTCTCGAAAAAATCATGAATAGTATTTTTGATATTTTTCCTCATGCAGACAGGGCTTTTATAATGCTTAAAGATAAAAAATCCAACGAATTTCTGCCTGTATTAGGTCGTTCAAGAAATTCTAGCAGCAAAGAAAAAGAATTTCCTGTAAGCAAAACAATTATAAAAGAAGTCATAGAAAAAAAACAGTCAATTCTTTCTTCCGATGCTCAACAGGACAATCGTTTTGCGTCACAGCAGTCAATAGTTAATTTGTCTATAAGATCATTAATGTGTGTTCCTTTTTTATGTAAAGACGAACTTTTGGGAATAATAAGTGTAGATACAATGAGTGCTCAGCATGCCTTTTCAAAAGAAGATTTGTCTATGCTTACAAGTATTGCTGGTCAGGCAGCAATTGCAATTAAAAATGCAGAACTTTATGCTGTCATAGAAAAAGAAACACAATTAAGAACACAGCTATCTAGATATTTATCTCCCGATGTTGTTGAGGGAGTAATAAAAGGAAACATATCGTTAAAGCTTGGTGGCGAAAGGAAAAATGGTACTATTTTATTCTGCGATATTGTTGGTTTTACTTCTATGGCAGAATGTCTTCCTGCTGTTTTGGTTGTTGAGCTTCTTAATAAATATTTCTCTATAATTACAGAAATTATATCTAAAAATCATGGCACGCTTCATAAATTTGGAGGTGACATGATTATGGCTTTTTGGAATGTCTTGTTTCCCGACGAAAAAGCAAAAGAAAATTCAATTATAGCAGGATTAGAAATACAAAATGCTGTATGGAAATTTTCCTGCGAACTTGAAAGCTCAAATAAAAAACCTATCTATGTTGGTATTGGTTGCAATACTGGTGAATTTGCGGGTGGCAATATAGGCGGAGAAGAAAGAATGGAATATACTGTTATAGGAGACAATGTGAATCTTGCACAGCGCATAGAATCCCTTGCCTCAAGATGGCAGGTTTTTATTTCCGAATCTACATTAGAAGGCATATCATATAAATGCAGTGCCATAGAGCTTCCAACCATCAACGTTAAAGGAAAATCTTCTCCTGTTAAAATATTTTCTATTAGAGCAATAGAAGATAAAAGCAACCAAATGCTTTTAAATATTCCCTCTGAAATATTTATAGAATCCCAAAAAATATGCGATGGATTTTTATCACGTTTTTTTATAAATACCCAGACCTTACATATTCTTATCCCAGCTAACATTAATTTAAATTCAGCTAATAATATTTGCAGTATTAAATTTAACTTGCCAGAACTTTCTAAAGATATAATATTAGAAGGAAAAATTTATGCTTTTGAAAATTGTGAAAAAGAATTTAGTAATTCAAAGATTTTAATTTTAAATGAGCTTGAAGGCGAAGATGCAATTTTATTTTTGTCACCAAATTATCTAATTTCTTCCAATAAAAAATGGGAGGAAATGGAAAGACATTAAGTTAATAAATTATTATGGAACACCAAACAAAAAACAATAAACCAAAATCAAATAATAATTTTTTGGGAATTTATTTTAAATGCTGTAATGTTTATTGTCGCATTTATAAAAATCGCCAGCAAACCGCCTACGAAGGCTATTGCCCCAAATGCGGAAAAAAAGTTAAAATATTAATTGGAAAAAATGGCACGGATTCAAGATTTTTTGAGGCATATTAGGTTATTAATTTACAGGATAAAGAATATTTTTGCACGTTAAAAAAGTCTTGCCTAATTTTGCTTTTTTATTTCTTATATATAATTAGCAATCATTAAGCATAATGTTTTATTAATAAACATTATTTTAATATAGCTTGATATATTATTTGTAAAAATTTGAAGATAAATATTAGTTAAGATATTTTTCTTCTGATTGGGAAAATCTTCTAATTATTATTTGTTTCATAATAAATAAATTCTTCTGTTGGGAGAAGTCTCCCCCTTGCTCCATCCATGGCCAAAGGTCGTATATTACGCTTCCCCACTGCAAGGTTATTAGTGAGTTTCCTTTTCAAAACGCTTTAATATTTTTAGAATTCTCATAGATTACTTTTTCTAAAATTTCAACCGATTCTTTAATAAGTAGGTAAACACTTTTCCAGTTATAAACTATTACCTCCTTATGCTTAAATTCAATTTTAAATTCATTCGACACAAACGTTCTATCTATTGTTCCTTTTTCTGGCTCAATATTATTAACATATTTCTTTTTATGAATAAAATGAATACCTTGATTATGAAAAGAATTTCTAAAATTTGCTAAACATTGTAAAGTATTCTGATAATCTTCTTTTTTATCAATATTTTTTAAAACTTTTGTCATTCTTTTATAAAAACCGGATGTTGGATCATTTGTTAATTCACAAAGTTGGCCAAAATATGAATCTATTTGGAAATGAATCATAGTAACTAAAGCTTCTATAGGAAATTTATATAGTAATCCTAATTTCCCCTCTTCACCTTCTATTTGTTCTTTAGTAACACCTAATTTTAAAATATTAAGAAATTCTTCTGAATTATTAATCCTTTTTTGTAACTCCATAAATGTTCTTATATATAAAACTAAAGATAATAAATATTGTTGAATAGTGTCCAAAGTAATAACCCTTAAATCTTTAGGAGTTATGAGCATAACACCATCTTCTTTACAAAAAATATTGAATTCTTTACATAATTTTTTTTTAAACAATCCAATATTATTTGAAAGATCTACAAAATCATTGGCTGCATCTATTAATGAATATTGCATATTTATTTACCTTTGAAAAAGTATTATTATTTTTTTTATCTTACAGAAAAATAAATTTCAATTTTAGTTAAAATTAATCAGCGTAAAAGAAATTTTTAATAAGCAAAAATTTGGGTGAGTACCCCGAGCCAATAGGTGAGAATGCAACATGACAAGAAAAACAAATGCATTCGTACATTTAGAAAACCTGCTGTAAATTATATTGTTGCCTTAGTTTTTATTATTTTTGGTCATTCAATATTACTTCTTAGAGTATGTTATGAACTTATTGTTAAGCAATATCTTAAAATTATTTAATTGCGCTTCTTCCTTCAAAAGTTTCAACATTTTCTTTTGGGATTTATTCAAATCCTGAAGACTAAATTTATCTGCAGTTGTAAGTTTTAATATTGGTATAGGTAATAATTTCTTATTATCAATTTTTACTTGTTCAAGATTGGTAAAAAGAATCATCTTAAGTAATCCATCTTTGATATCTTCTACAGATGGCAATTTATTCTTTTTAGTATGTTTTCCCTCAATTAGATAAATATTTTTGTCATGTAATTCAACTTCGTCAGAAGTAAAATAATAATTTCCACCAAGATAGTTTGTTATAGTAATTGTACCCTTTACTCCATCTAAATGTTCTTTGGGTTGTATTGTTACACTTTCTCTTTTTTGGGCAATTTTAGCAAGATTTCTGGATAACCTCATAAATGTATCTTTTCCTTTTTTTAGTTAATCTATTCTTTTTTCTGCTGATTCTTTTGAATGCATCTCCACTCCTTATTTTTGAGAAATTTTACAGTAAAAATCTAATGCCTTTTTTCCAATCAATGCAATATTATCAATCTGTGATAAATTCCAATGTAAAGCATCAGATTGATAAGAAAGAAGTATATTTATTTGATTTTTTAGGTAACCAATATCAAATCTCTGTTTAGTTATCTTGTTGTGATATCTAGGACTTCGTGTGGCATCATTATAATAAGCAATTATAACGTAGACGCCAAGTAAACTCATCAATGAAATTGTATCCCATTGTAAAAAATCTCTGTCGCCATCTTTTCCTTCATCTTTCACGATAGGAATGATAGTTACTTTTCTCCCTATAAAAGAAAGAGAATCATAAACTCTCGCGTAAGGATAAGATCTTGTCCTCTTTGCAGATACCCACCAGCTTAAAGCAATCTGGTTTTTATCACCTATCTGTAAAAGAAATGTTGCCTCATTTAATAATGCATTGTCCAATTCGGTAACATTAAAAATGTTCAGCTCTCTACACAAAAGAGGAGTATATTTTATTTCTTTGATTTTAGCTGTGATATTATTCATTTTATCCATCCTTTTTCTCTTACAATCAGCTCAAAAGTATCATCATTTTTAAATAAGTTTTGCTGCCCGCCAAAACCTATTTTTTCTTTTATTATCGGAATTAATGATTTTTTAATTTCAATGCCTATGCTGTTTCTTCCTAATTGTCGCGCTACTTTCATAGTTGTTCCAGAACCAACAAATGGGTCTAAAACTATTTCATCTACATAAGAAAATAGCTTTATTACTCTATAGGGTAATTCTTCAGGGAACGCTGCAATCTCTTTTTCTAGAACTTGGTTTGGTAATACGTTAGTCATACCCCATAAAGTCATATACCATTTATTGCTTTGAATTTCATTTGTATCAACTTTTGATTTTTCTCTAACATCCTTTGGAATTGACCTATAATTAAACTTACCTTTTTGAAAGATTATAATACTTTCAAGAAGATTATCCGGATAAAAATACATTGGATAAGGATTTTGCAGAATAACTCCGCTTCTTTTGCTTATTCTCAAATATCCCTCTGGTTTTTTCCATATAATTCTATCTCTATATCTAAATCCAACTTCTTGGAATATCTTTGTGGCATCTGCAACTATAGGAAATTTATCTCCATTCACCAGCATATCATCAATATTTAAAATTTAAAATAAATATTCTACCTTCTGCTAAAACCCTAAATAATTCTTTTGCGACTCTTCGCAGAACCCCTAAATATTGCTCATAATTATTAAATAATCCTTTATAATCAAAAGGTGCATTAAAATATGGTGGAGATGTTACAATAAGATGAACGGTTCCGTCTCGAATTTCAGACATATCCATACAATTACCGATTATTAGTTTATGATGTGTAGCCATACTTTTTATATCTTTCACATGTAAATGTTATATATTGTTTTTCAATTTAATTCTTTTTAAAAGCACCATGCGCGTTAAAATAAAAAAATATTTTTTTAACTTTCGTTATATGAAAGTTGGGTAGCTATTTCATTATATGTTTTTCTCTTATAAAATTAAATGAATGCAACAGCATTGCCATAATTTATGGTTTTTTTTCATGAAAGGTAGGTTTTTTGAATTTTATATAACGCCTTTGCTTATATGAAGTTCCAAGCGAAGCAAGAGATTTTAGGTGTAATGCCGTGTTAACAGAGTCAAATAGGTTTGTTAGGCATAGGATACTTTCTTAAGTTCATCATGAATTCTTTCTAAGATACTAATTACCTTTTTAGTATTTATTTCAATAGTATCTTTGCAAAAATTAAATTCCCATTTATATATTGATATATATTCTCCTTTTCTATCTTTTGTTCTTTCTCCTCCAAGCTCTTCTTTATATTTATCGCATATAGTTCTGATAGTTCTGACCTTGTTTTTTAGATTATCATTTTTTCTTTTTATATGAGCTTTCAAGACTAGGAGTTCATTATTAAACTCCCATAACAATTCATTACCATCTATATCTATCCAACCATCTTGCCAATTCATAACAGCGTTATTCGTTCCACTATAAATTCCCCATTTTTTATAAGGAGACTTTTTCTCAATATTATCTCGTAATTTTGCATAATACAAATAAAACACAGGTAACCCAATTCTATAGCCTAGACCTTTAAGTTGTTCATCCCATGGGTTATTCATGTTTTTCAGCTCTTGATCTATATTCATGGAACGTTCGTTTTCTTTTTGTAAAGCGTTATACCAATCATCATAAATTTTATTTTTTCCTTTAATTGATAAATCAGAGAATATTTCTAGTATATTGGATAAATCAATTATTTTATACCCCAACTCCTTTTTAATAATACTTTCCTTATGTTGATATGTGAATTGACTCGCTCCTAATAAGAAAACATAAAATGATGATTTATTATTCCCATGTTTCTCTTCAAAAGATGTCTTGGAATTTCTAAGTTGAGTTATGTCTACATCAGAATCTGTTTTACATTCTATTACAATAAAATGTTTATTCTTATCCAATTCTAATTCTACGACCAAGTCGATTCTTTTACTTCTTCCAAAAGAATATTCCTGAGTAGGCTTTATTTTTATATTATTAAGAGGCAAAGGTGGGATAATTTCATAAAGTTTTTTTAATATTTTTATTTTATCTTCAAAAGGAACTTTGGTATTTTTAGAATCAAGCAACCAACTTATTACTCCTGTGTGTACTTTTTCTAATTGGTATCCAACAATATCTACGAAGTTATCATCTAACATATTTCCCCTTTCTGTAGAATTTCGCCTAACGTTTTGCACCTACCTGAAGGTGACGATTTCAAAGCACTTCACTGTCAACCAGGCACAAACTTTAATAAAATGGACTAGTTTGATTTTACCACTAAACCGCCACTCGCGAGTAAGTGCTGTTATGGGCTGGCTATTTATGCAAAGCTTCAAATAATTCGTTAAGCATTACTCTATCAGTCATGCCAACATTAGCCTTTACATAATTTAGCCAATCCTGTTTTTCTTTATTTTTTTCTGAATATCGTCTTTATGCTCGCGCCAAATCCACCATTGAAAAATTCTATGTTTAAACAAATTAAATCCTAAACGATAATTGTCTGGTTGCTTTGAAATAAATTTTGTAACATAATCTAAAGGAGAAATTAAAGTTCTTGTATATGCTAAAGGCATTCTTCTTTTCATTTCTAATCTCTATCTATAAACATAGAAATTTTTATTATTACTATTAATATAATATTATTATAGGTTGCAAGCAACATATAATCGCCTAAAAATATTATCCCAAAAGTTATATCTTTATATAAAGTCCTAATAAAATTGGCAACAGGAAAAAAATTCCTATTAATAGAAAAATATTTTCTTAAATCTTTATCATTATAAAAATTTTGCTTGTTTATAACATCTTGAAAATAAAATAATTATGCTAAAAACAACACATAGGCATAAAATGTGCTTATATAAATAATTGATTTATTATGTCAATCAATAATATGGAGAAATTATGATACAAGGAATCTATCTTGCTGCCATGGGAATGACTCCTTTAATGGATAAACAGGATCAAATAGCCAATAATCTTGCAAATGTAAAAACAACGGGTTTCAAGCAAAGTGGCGCATTTATAAAAACATTTCAAAAATATCTTTCAAATGATAAGCAGGAGCCTTTTGTAAATATAGAAATGAAAACAGATGAAATATATATAGATTATTCTCCTGGTTCTATGATAAAAACCGATGCACCTTTAGACTTATACATTCAGGGTAATGGATTTTTTACAGTAATGACACCAGATGGAATAAAATATACCAGAAATGGCAACATGACTATAGACAAAGACGGATATTTGACAACTGCCGAGGGATATAAGGTTTTAGGAAAAGAGGGATTTATAAAAATAAATTTAAAAGAAAATTATCCTGTTGTTGTTTCGGAAACTGGAGAAATTTTTCAAAACAATATGAGTATAGGGTCTTTAAAAATTACAGATTTTGAAAAACCATATAATCTCAAAAGAGAAGGAAACTGCCTTTTTATGCCAAAATCGCCAGAAGTTAAACAGGGAGATTCTGTTTCTTTTGTTGTAAAGCAGGGTTATCTTGAAAGTTCAAATGTGAATATAATTAAAAATATGGTTGAAATGATTTCTGCTTACAGAAATTTTGAAGCAAATCAGAAGGCTCTTGCGGCTCAGGATGATACTCTTGATAAAGCAGTTAATCAACTTGGCAGAATTCAATAAAATATAGCAAGGAGAAAAAATTATGATAAGATCTCTTTACACAGCAGCAACAGGAATGGAAGCCCAACAACTTTGTATGGATACAATTTCTCATAACTTATCTAATATCAATACCACAGGCTTTAAGAGATCCAAAATAGAATTTAAAGATTTAATTTATGAAACATTAAAAGAACCTGGCTCAAGAAATCCAGAAGGTGAAATTGCTCCAGTTGGTATAGAAGTGGGACTTGGTGTTAAACCAGCAAGCACTCAAAAGATTTTTCAACAAGGTTCTTTAACAAGAACAGGTAATGATCTTGATGTGGCAATACAGGGTGAAGGCTTTTTTCAGATTGCATTGCCCGATGGCACAATAGCCTATACAAGAAACGGGGCATTTCAGGTAACTGCCGATGGAACAATAGTAAATTCCGATGGGTATGCGGTTTATCCTCAAATAAATATTCCTTATGGCGCAGAACAAATAGGAATAGATGCTGCAACTGGCAAGGTAACGGTAGTTATGCCAGGAGAACAAACATCAACAGAACTCGGACAAATAGAACTTGCAAGATTTGTTAATCCCGCTGGCTTAAAATCTATAGGAAACAACCTGTATGTTGAAACAGAGGCATCGGGAGCACCGGTGATAGGGGTACCGGGAGAAGAAGGCTTTAAAAATACAACTCTTCAGCAATTTTATTTAGAAGCATCAAATGTTCAAATAATAGAAGAAATGGTAAACATGATTACAACACAAAGAGCATACGAAATAGTTTCTAAATCTATACAGGTTTCCGAAGAAATGTTGCAAGTAGCAAATAATCTAAAGAGATAGAACATATATTATGAAATATTTTTTATTGTTAATTTGTTTTATTTTTACATTACAAAATCTTTCTTTTGCGAATAATATTTGTAAAGAAAGAATTTATCTAATTTTTACAGATTCCTGTAAAGTCTCAGATACTATTATAAGGTTAGAAAATATTGCTACGTTAAATGGAGCAGATAATGTTATTTCTAAAATTAAAACTACAGTAATAGGAGAAAATGCGCCTTGCGGATATTTCCGATATGTAAATTCCAACGAAGTTTTAAACTTTATTTTAAAGCAAAAATATCCCGAGGTGTGTTTTATTTATAATAAAGAAAAAAGAATAAAAGTTTTTGCAACCTATAAAGAAATAATAATTGGTAATTATGAAGAAGATATAAAAAATTACATATACAGCAATGTTGACTGGAATAAAGAAAATGTTGTTATAAGTCTAAAAAATAAAGAAGAAAAAATAAAATGCCTTGATTTGCCTTTTAACATAACAATTTCTGGTCTTAAAAATAAATATCCAAAAGGCAATCTGAATCTTAAACTTACTGTTTCTCAGGGAGGAAAAACTTTTTCTGCTCCTGTACTTTGTTTTGTGAGTGTTGTTGCCCCTGTAGTTGTTTCGTCTCAAACTATAAAAAGAGGTGAAATGTTAACAAAAGAAAATTGCAAGTTAAAAAATATAGATATAACTAATCTGGCATATATGCCTATTACAAAGTTAGAAGATTTAGAAAATTTAATTAGCACAAGAACTATTCTTTCGGGAATTGTTATTCATGATAAAAATACAACCAAAATTCCAGATATAAAAAAAGATGATATGGTTTTTTTAGAGATAAAAAGAAAAAATATTTGTATTTCTCTGGCTGTAAGGGCAAGAGAAAATGGAGTAATTGGTAATAAGATTTGGGTAGAAAACGAAACAAGTAAAAAATTGTTAAGAGCATTAATTATAGGTAAAGGGAAAGTAAAACTTTTGCAGGGAGATGATGCAATATGAAAAAGAAATTCTGTTTAATTGGCATTTTTATTACGGTTTTTTGTTTCTATTATGTCTTTGCAGGTTCAATATATAGCATGTATAACGATAAAAAAGCCTATACAACTGATGATATTTTAACCGTTATTATTGTTGAATCTGCCAAGGCAGGAAGTGAGAGCGGAACAAGTACAAACAAAAAAAATAACATTTCTCTTCAGGCACAGGCAGGAACAGGTGCTCTAAGCTTTCTGCCTGCAATGGGTGCTTCGGCAGGAAATGGGGTTGATTATGGTGGAAAAGCTGGAACAACAAGATCAGGAAACTTAGTTGCAAAAATTTCTGCAAGAGTTGTAAAGGTGCTTGACAATGGGAATCTGGTAATAGATGGTAGCAAGGTTGTAGAAATAAACGACGAAAAAGAGATTATAAAAATTAGCGGAATAGTAAGACCTCAGGACATAGAAGCAAATAATACCATATATTCTTATAATATTGCAGATGCACAAATAACTTATTCTGGTAAAGGCGTTGTTCACACCGGCGAACGTCCGGGGCTTATTGCAAGAATCTTAAACTGGATTTTCTGATTTATTTAAATCAAGGATGGGCAATATGAAAAAAACAACATTTCTTAAAAAAAAGTCTTTAACATTCTTAATGTTAATATTATTTAGCAGTATTACTCTTGCTCAAACAGTAAGAGTAAAAGATGTTGCAACAATAAACGGCCTCGAAGATATTCAGCTTTACGGTTATGGACTTGTTGTTGGTCTAAATGGAACAGGAGACAGATATCAAACATTATTTACAAATCAAACCATAAAAAACATGCTTAAACATTTGGGAATAGAGCTGCCCGACAGAGAAATGAGAGTGAGAAATGTGGCTGCTGTTATGGTAACAGGCAATTTAAAGCCATTTAAAAGAAAAGGAACAAGATTTGATGTTACCGTGTCATCTATTGGCGATGCAACAAGTTTAGAGGGAGGGACATTGCTTCTTACACCAATTCAGGGGCCAGATGGCATAATATATGCATCTGCTCAGGGCCCGCTTTCTACCGGTGGCTATGACGTAAGATTCAACAATACAGCCTATTTAAAGAAAAATCATGTTCTTGTTGGAAGAATTCCCGATGGTGCAATAGTTCAAAAAGAATATGTTTTTAATATTCTTGACGGAAAAGAATTGTCTTTGGCACTTTTTAATCCCGATTTTACATCTGCTGTTTCTATGGCAAATGCAATTAACGAAGCATTTAAAAATTTATCTGCAATTGTGGCAAGGGCTACCGATGCCGCAACGGTTCAAATCAATTATAACGCATTTTTAAGAGACTCCATAGGAAATATGGTTAACCTTTTGGAATTTATTTCTAAAATAGAAAATGTAACTTTTACACCGGCAACACAGGCAAGAGTTGTTATAAACGAAAGAACCGGCACAATAGTAGCAGGCGGCGATGTAAGAATATTAGAAGTGGCGGTTACCCATGGAGGTATCAAGGTTGAAATAACAAATACGCCCGAGGTGGTTCAGCCTCAGCCATATTCAAATGGAACAACAACTATAGTGCCTAATCCAGATATAGTGGTTGAAGAAAAAAATCCCGAGCTTGTTGTTTTAAAAGGAAATACTACTGTTTCTGAACTTGCTCAAGCCCTAAATTCTTTAGGAGTTAGTCCGCGCGATATAATTACAATTTTTCAGGCAATTAAAGAAGCAGGAGCATTGCAGGGGCAATTGATTATTATGTAGTAAGATAACAGGCACTCGTTGCGCCAAATGTTCTTATACCATCATCTGTAAGGCAGGAAACTTCGGCTCTCAGATAGCCACTTTCTAAATTTTTTATATTTATTTTTTCAACTTTTTCAAAAATTCTTTCTTTATAATAATATTTTGCAAAAACAATAATTTCTTTTTTTGTTGAATAATTACCAAAATAAATAACAATTTTCTCAATATATCCATACTCATAAGAGCTGGTTATTATGGCAGATAATTCAATTTGCCTGTTATAGATTTTTATATCATTATTGCTTATAATTGCGTCTTGGCAAAGGCTTGAACTACTTAAGCATAAAAAAGGTCCTGTGGTAATAAATGTCTTGCCTTTTTTTATGCATTCTAATACATCTTTTTCCGATTTTGCCTTTGAGTAAATCCCTGTTCTTGCATAGGCTAGATGCCTTAAAAAGTTTTCGGCAACATAAATAAATGGCACATAAATATATCTATATCTGTTAAAATCACCATGCGAATCGTTGCCTGCAACCAAAGGAATTTTTTTATTGTTAAGCAATTCTCTTGTCCACATCTTTTTGGCTCTTTCCCACGACAAAGAAAACCCATTGTTTACTGCCTGTATTGCATCAATATCAACAAGATCGTTGTTTTTCCAAATCCCCCTTTTTAAAAAAAGTCTTTGCATAAAACCGCATTTAGAACCGGGATGAGCTGCTATGGCAAGTCCGTTTTGTAAATGAATCTTTTCTGCAGCTTCTTTAATTTTATATGTTCTTAATGAATTGAATCTTGCCCCATCTGCCGAACCCTCAATATATTCTTTCATGCCAATTCCACATAAATGAACCACTTTATTTTTAGAATTAAAAACAGAAATTTCCTCTCCGCATATAGTAATTATTTTGCTTTTTTTATTTACTTTTGATATTTCATTTAACATTAATTCCCATCTTTGACTTTTATTAGAAACCTTTAAATAATTATCCACCATACAGGCTAAATCGTAAGAATGATCTGTTATTGCAACAAAATCTATTCCATAAGCTTCTGCAATTAAGTCTATTACTTCTATTGGTGGTCCAAATTCAACAGGGCTCTGGGAAAATTGAGAATGTATGTGTAAATCTCCATAACTGCATAAACTTGCTTGTGGAAGAGATATGTTTGTTAAAAAACAGCAAAATGGCATTTTTGAAGAAGAAAAGATATTATCGTTAACTACAATAATTTTTTTATTCCTGTATTGTAAAGTTGCTTTGCAATTTATATAAACTTTTCCTTCTGGTAATTTATTTCTTGGAAGAAATAAAATATAAACATCGGAATACATTTTTAGCGGATGAGATATTTTGTATTGTTCTGGATTAGAAAAAAAGAAAGAAACAGGCTCTTTTTTGATCTGGTTTACAACAATATTAATATCTAATACATTAAAATTGAATTTATGCAGATCATTAACAATAAGAATTACTGGAATGTCTTTATTTGGAGTGCATCGGGCCGGAATATCAAAAATAACCTCTGGTTGCTTTTTGTATATTATGCTTGGAAAAAAACGAAAGAATTTATAATGAATCTCTGGGTAACAAAAAAAACATGGAATATTTATTGGAAAAGTAAGCATGCTGTATTTTAATATAGTTTAAGTTAAAATAACTTTTTAAAGAAAATATTAAATATGAAAACATCAGATTTTGATTATTATCTTCCAGAACATCTAATAGCCCAATACCCTATTAAAGAAAGAGACAAATGCAGGCTTCTTTATTTAGATAGAAATGCACAAAATATCTCACATTATTTTTTTTATGAGCTTCCAAATCTTCTTTTGTCTGGAGACCTTTTGATTGTTAATAATACCAGGGTGTTGCCGGCAAGGCTATTTTGCAAAAAATCAACAGGAGGAAAGGTAGAAATTCTTTTTGTTAATTCAATATCCCAAAATTTATTTAAGGCAATGGTAAGACCTGCTCGCTCTTTAAGAGAAAAAACGGTTTTATTCCTTTGTAAAGATTCTTCAATAGCTTTTGAAATAGACTCTGTTTTATCTGATGGTACAAGAATAATAAAAAGTTTAAGCAGTCAGAATATATATAACATAATGCAAAAATATGGTGAAGTTGCATTACCTCATTATATTAAAAGAGATGTAGAAGAAGAGGATAATTATACATATCAAACATTTTTTGCTAAAAAAGATGGTGCAATAGCATCCCCAACTGCGGGGCTTCATTTTACCAGCGAGCTCATTTCAAAATTAAAATCATGTGGCATTGATATATGCGAAGTTACTTTACATGTTGGGCCCGGTACGTTTAAACCAGTAAAAACAGAAGATCCCAAGAAGCATAAGATGCATGAAGAAGAATATATTGTTCCCAAAGAAACAACCAATAAAATATCGGAAACAAAAAAAAATGGTGGCAGAGTAATAGCAGTTGGAACAACTGTTGTTAGAGTACTTGAACATTGCGCTTTGGAAAATGGTAAAATTGTTCCATCTTCTGGAAAAACAGGGCTTTTTATTTTGCCCGGTTATAAATTTAAGGTTGTTGATGGAATAATAACAAATTTTCATCTACCAAAATCTACTTTACTTATGCTTATATGTGCCTTTGCAGGTAAAGATCTGGTTTTTAAAGCCTATAAAGAAGCTATAAACAGGCAATACAGATTTTACAGTTATGGTGATGCTATGCTTATTCTTTAAAAAAATTATCAATATTTAATTGACAAATATTTAAACCGACATTTATCTTATTTTTAAAGACTATAAGCCCGTATGCGTTTTTTATACATGCGGGCTTAAATTTTTAGAATCTTTTTATTAATATAAAAAGAAATTCGTATAAATTTATATTTTAGCAAAAATTCGTTTAAATAACATTGCGTGGTTAATTTTTCACGGAAAGGGAAAAATATGAGCCTTGAAATTTTTAAAAAATCACCCGACAGTATATTATGGCAGGATTATCGTAGTTTTAACAAGGGGATGATAGTTTATTATTCTTCTGATCCTGTATCAGAAATACCTATAAGAGAAGTACCAGAAGATGAGGAATCACCACCAATGCCAGATCCAAATTATGAGACAGGAACTTATGGCTTTTATAGTTGCTATCATTCAAAGATAAGAGCTGCTTTTACAAAAAACAAGCTGAGATATCTTTTCTTTCTCACAAAATATGCAGGAATGAATAAAGAGGCACAAGGAAAAAGTATTATTACGGGTTATTTTAGAATCAAAAAAACTGCGAATGTTCAAAAACTACATCTTAGGTACCTTGATGAATATTCATGTACCGATTTAGATGAATGTTTTGCATTAAAAGCAGATGAAATTCATTTTGTTTCATTAAAAGATGCCTTTGAAGTAAATGATGAACTGCTTAAAAAATGGGGATATAAGGCTAAAATATCAAAGCAGATGAGGATAATTCTAGACGAAGAAAATACAAATAATCTTTTATCTTTTTTAAGCTCAAAACCAAACGATTTGGAAAATTACATAAAAGAAACCAAAAGATTGTCTCCGTATCAGCAAGAAGAAATTGAGGAAGAAGCCGAAGAAGAGATATTACAGCAACAAAGTAATATTATGCCTAATAATGAAGAAATTAAGGTTGATAATAATATTTCCCAAACTTGAAATTTGTTTAAGAATTGTTTATTTTTATATGTCTTTTGGAAATATAATTATCCCAAATAATAATTAAAAAGGAGATTTTAAAAGTGGCAAAATTAGTTGGAAAAGCTGTTATAGCCCAAGGCGGAGGGCCAACGGCTGTTATTAATCAAAGCCTTGTTGGTGCTGTTTTGCAGGCAAGAAAATATACCTGCATAGAAAATATTTATGGAGCAATTCATGGTGTAAGAGGAATAATAAACGAGGAGTTTTTGGACCTTACACAGGCAACAACACATAATCTAGAAAAGGTTGCATGTTCGCCTTCTTCTGCAATGCTTTCTACAAGAGATAAGCCCGACGAAGAATATTGTGCAAAAATATTTAAGGTATTAAAGGCACATAATGTTCGCTATTTTTATTATATTGGTGGAAACGATTCTGCAGACACATGCAGAATAGTAAACGAAAATGCTAAAAAGGCGGGTTATGAATTAAGGGTTGTGCATATTCCAAAAACAATAGACAACGATTTGCTTGTAACAGATCATTGCCCGGGTTTTGGTTCGGCAGGAAGATTTGTTGCTCTTGCATTTGCGGGGCTCAATCTTGATAACAGGAGTCTGCCGGGAGTATATATTGCTGTTATAATGGGACGTCATGCTGGTTTTCTTACAGCAACCTCAATTTTTGCTAAAAAATATCCCGACGATGGTCCTCATTGTATTTATCTTCCAGAAAAGCCTTTTGATACAGAAAAATTTCTTGCCGACATAGATAAATATTATAAACAATATGGTAGATGTGTTGTCGCGGTTTCCGAAGGAATTGCAGATAAAAATGGAACACCTATTATTGCTACTTTAAGCCCAAATCGCGAAAAAGATGCTCATGGAAATATTCAGCTTTCTGGAACTGGTGCATTAGGTGATGCTCTTGCCAATCTTGTAAAGGAAAAACTAAAAATAAAGCGTGTTCGTTGTGATACTTTCGGATATCTCCAGAGAAGCTTTTTAGGTGTTGTATCGGAAGTTGATGCTCAGGAGGCAAGAGAAGTTGGAGAAAAGGCTGTTCAGTTTTCTGTTTGGGAAGATGTTGATGGTAGCGTTGCAATAAGAAGAATTGGTGATTATTCTGTTGAATATTTTCTTACTTCCTTAGAAAGCGTTGCTAAATCTACAAAGCAGATGGCAAACGAATACATTGATGAGGCAAATGCAACGGTTACCGAAGCCTTTAAAGATTATGCCCGTCCGCTTATTGGCTTGATGCCAGATTACGAAAGGATTTCTGCACCAACAGTAAGCAAGCTTTTGGTCTAATTAAATCTAAATTTTTATTCCAAAACTTTTTTGCTTAATATAGTAAGTATATTATCAAACAAATATTTTGGGGGAAGTTTTTCCCCCATTTTTTTAATTTTAAAATCTTATTAAATTGAAATAACACAATAAAAATGAAATTTTCGTTAGTTGGATGAAGCATTTTATTCATATTTTTTATAACTTAAAATTTTCTTAAGCATAAACACATTACTTAATCAACATATATTAAATATTTTTAATTACGCTTTTTTTTATATCCATTCCAATTTGGCTAACTTAAACTAATACTGCTTCTTATTAATGTTAATTTAAAATTATATTTTATTTTTTTAAATAATAATTAATTTAAATTTTAAAAAAATCATATTGACAAATTTAATTTTTTATTTTATATTTAATGTTAGTAATGTTTATAAACTTAATAAACAATTATATTTAATTAAAAATCAAGGAGATATTTTATGAAAATAGCAAAAGATATTACACAACTTATAGGGAATACGCCGCTTGTTTATATAAACAAGCTAAATACAAGTCAAGCAAAAATAGCCGCAAAGCTTGAATTTTTTAACCCTCTTTCCAGTGTAAAAGATAGAATTGGTTTTTCTATGATAGAAGCAGCTGAAAAATCTGGTTTAATAAATAAAGATACTATTATAATTGAGCCCACCAGTGGAAATACTGGCATTGCTTTAGCCTATATTTGTGCTGTAAGAGGTTACAAACTAATATTGACAATGCCAGAAACAATGAGCATAGAAAGAAGAAAATTGCTAAAGGCTTTTGGCGCAGAACTTGTTCTAACAGACGGTCAAAAAGGAATGAAAGGCGCAGTAGAAAAAGCAGAAGAACTAGCAAAAGAAATAAAAAACTCATTTATTCCTCAGCAATTTAATAATTTGGCAAATCCAGAAATCCATAAAAAAACAACAGCAGAAGAAATCTGGAAAGATACAGAAGGCAAAATTGATATATTTATAGCAGGCGTTGGAACAGGAGGTACAATAACAGGTGTTGGAGAAGTTTTAAAATCAAGAAAATCTGATATAAAAATTATTGCAGTTGAACCAGAAAAATCACCTGTACTTTCTGGAGGAAAACCAGGCTTACATAAGATTCAAGGAATTGGTGCAGGATTTATCCCAAATGTTTTAAACAAAAATATCATTGACGAAATTATACAGGTTAAAGACGAGGATGCTGGCAATATTGCCAGAGAGCTTGCTAAACAAGAAGGAATTTTTGCTGGTATTTCTTCTGGGGCTGCTTTATGGGCTGCACTTAAGGTTGCTCAGCGCAAAGAAAATTTTCAAAAATTAATTGTAGTAATTCTCCCAGATACTGGAGAAAGATATTTGAGTACATGGTTATGGGATATTTAATAAAATATTTTAATAATTTTTAATAGGAGATTTTATGAATAATAATCATTATCATTTTGAAACTCTGGCTCTTCATGCGGGTCAGAAAATAGACGAAACATTATCTCGCGGAGTTCCAATATATAGAACATCGTCCTATATATTTAAAAATACACAACATGCCGCAAATTTATTTGCTCTTAAAGAACTAGGAAATATTTATACAAGGCTTATGAATCCAACAAACGATGTTTTAGAACAGCGAATAACTCAACTTGAAGGTGGAGCAGCCTCTGTTGCCTTAGCAAGCGGGACATCTGCAATTTTTTATTCTATTATTACTTTGGCAGAAGCCGGAGACGAAATTGTTTCTGCCAATAATCTTTATGGAGGAACATATACTCAATTTGATGCAATTTTACCAAAATTTGGTATAACAACAAAATTTGTAGATCCGCACAAAATAGAAAATTTTAAAAAAGCAATTACAAAAAAAACACGTGCAATATTTATTGAAACTATTGGTAATCCAATGCTTGATTTTGTTGATATAGCTGAAATTGCGAAAGTTGCTCATGATAATGGAATACCCCTTATTGTTGATGGTACATTTACAACTCCCTATCTTTTAAGAACAATTGAATATGGGGCAGACATAGTTGTTAATTCTCTAACAAAATGGATTGGTGGTCATGGTACTGCCATTGGTGGAATAGTAACAGATTCTGGAAAATTTAACTGGAAAGATAAATCACATAAATTGTTTACAGAACCCGATCCAAATTATCATGGACTTAGATGGGCTTATGATCTTCCAATAGAGCTTTCTAATATTGCTTTTGCTTTGCGGTTACGTACCGTTCCCTTAAGAAATTTAGGAGCCTGCCTATCACCAGACAATGCATGGATTTTTCTTATGGGCATAGAAACCCTTCCACTGCGAATGGATAGACATTGCCAAAATGCATTAAAGATTGCGAGTTACCTTAAAGATCATCCTAAGGTTTCATGGGTAAGATATCCTGGTCTTGCTGATGATCCATCCCATAATTTAGCCAAAAAATATCTTAAAAATGGTTTTGGAGGAATGGTTGTTTTTGGCTTAAAATCAGGCTACGAAGGAGCGGTTAAACTAATAGACAATATAAGACTTTTTTCCCATTTAGCAAATGTTGGTGATGCAAAAAGCCTTATAATACATCCAGCAAGCACATCTCACTCACAGCTAACAGAAGAGCAAAGGCTTGCCAGTGGACTATCATCAGATTTAATAAGGCTTTCTATTGGACTTGAACATATTCAGGATTTATTAGAAGCATTAGAAGAGGCATTAGAAAAATCATAATTAAATAACTAATTTATCCAAGTTATTATGTATAATTATCAAAAAGATATTTAACTTGTTGTTATAAAAATTGAAAAACTGTTTTTTAATTTAATCAAATTGTATAGAATATTTATTACAATAAAAACTGGTTAAATTTGGATTAAACGAGAAGGGGACTTCCCATGAAAAAAAATCAACTTATTTTATGATTTTTATCTAGCTAAAAACCAAAAAAGTATCTTGGAATTAACATTCAAATATTACTAAAAAATATAATAAAAAAATTTTTAAAATTAAGAAGTATTTTTATAAATAAAGAAAAAGCATATAAAAAGAGGTGCCATAAATTGAAGGGGGAAGAGATGCTAACAACTAAAGATAATTTTCTTATAATTAATATACTTTTAAAAATATAAAAACAATTATTTAAAAAATATTCCTCAAAAGCAAAACTCACCAGTTTTATTATAATTACTAGTAAATAAAATTAATTTCCAATGATAAATTTTGAATAAATCAATTCTTTCTAAAAAGGAATTTAGATTTAATTTTTATAACAAATAACATTTTTAATTTCTTTTAAACTTTTTTATTAAATTTAACAACTTAAATTATAATAAATTATTCTTAAATTTTATCCAGCAAATCATTTTATTAATTGATATATTTATATTATTGATTGTAAGTTTAGATGATTTTACAACATAAAGGAGGAAAATATGAATAACACATCAAAATATCATAAAATTGTATTAATATTTTTAATAATAATATTTCTTTTTGTTTTCTCCTATTCTCAAATTACACAGCCGAATTATCCATATATTATTGTTACACCCTCTTCACCTATTGCTAACAAAGATTCTGTTAAATTGCAGATTATTTTAGGAACAGCATCCAATTCCTGTATGGCACCAACATTTTCCAATGAAAAAGCAGTGATACAGCAAAGCCCTTTGGCTGTTTATCCGCCTCAATATATCGTAACTGTTTCATATAAAACAATACCAGTTCCTCCCGACAAAATTTGCCCTATGATTTATGCTCCTATTAATTATGGTCCTGTTTTTGATTTAGGCATACTTTCTTGCGGGACATACAATATAATAGATTCTGATAAATCTGTAGGTTCTTTTAATATTAGTTGCGAATCATCTAATTCTAATACAGGAAGTGTTACATGGAAAAATGCCACATTTACGATTTCAACAGATAAATATATCTATTATCTCACCGACAGTCTTTTGGTTAGCTATTCTATTATAAACAAAAGTAATTCAAATATAACCTTTGGTCCTTTCTCTGGAAATTGTGAATATGACCTTGTTATTTCTGTTAAAGGCGGTCCAGAAATATACCGCGAATCCTCAGACAATTCTTTGTGCTTAAGAAATCAGGTATATGTTACTGTTCCTTCTTTAGGAACAATAACAAAATCATATCCCAAATTTGGTTATCCTTCTGGAATAGAAACCTTTGTAGCATTACTTGATTCAATTGAGTTAACACTTTCTAACCAGCTTAGAGGCGCGCAATATGATTCTTCAAGAGCAAGTGTTGATATTAAAATAAAAAGGTATCCACCTTCATACATTGCAACGCCACATTTACAAAAAGATAATCTATCTATACAGGTTATAAATTTTAACAAGCTTGTTATTTTTTCTCAGTCAAAAGAAAAAACAAATATTTATGTATTTGCTCCCAATGGAAAAATATTAAGTGAATCATGTTTTTCTAAAATTCTTGATATTGGCAACAATATTATTTACATTAACAAATATATAAAAAATAAAGGAATATATTTATTACAAGTCAAAACAAAATCTTTTGAAAAAACATTCAAGATCGTTATAAATTAATAATTATCTTGGGGGGAGTAATATTATATGCAATATTTACTATTGCTAATTTGCTTCTTTTTTTGTTTTTCTTTATCATCAAAAACAATATCTTATCAATACGATACTACCGATTTTCCAAATCCAGAACGTGGATTTTACTGGCAAACTAATCCCAATTATAATGAGTTTTTAAGAGCAAGATCTCAGGATAAGGTTACTCTTTTTAGGTGGCCAATTGTTTTACAACAATTTATTAGTTCTTCTATTTCATCATCTTTTATTTCTCAACTTGATTCTGGTTTTGCAGCAGCCCGAAGAGCAGGCTCAAAAATAATACCAAGATTTGCGTACAATTACGATGAATCGGGTATTGATGCTCCTTTAGATACTGTTTTAAAGCATATTGATCAATTAACACCTCTTCTTAAAAGAAATTATGATGTTATTGCCATTTTAGAAGCGGGCTTTATTGGTGCGTGGGGTGAATGGCATACGTCAAGTAACAATCTTACAACACTTTCTGCAAGAAAAGCAATTTTGCTTAAGTTACTTTCTGCTTTACCCAAAGAAAGAATGGTTGTAGTTCGCACACCTGCTTATAAACAACAAATATTTAGCACAACACAGCCACTTGATTCATCTTTGGCTTTTAACGGTTCCGACATAAGCAGAACAGGACAACATAACGACTGTTTGGGTGCTTCAGAAACAGACTGGGGCACTTATCCTTCAAATTCTATTGAGGCTATGAAAAATTATCTTAATCTGGATAATAGATATGTCCCAATGGAAGGCGAAACCTGCAATCCCAGCGATTATTCCACATGCACAGCAATTCTTGCAGAACTAAAAAGAATGCGATGGGATGCACTTAACCTTTTATATCATCCTACTGTAATTTCTGATTGGAAAACCAATGGCTGCTTCTCTGAAATAAGCAAAAAACTGGGATATAGATTTGTTCTTATCAATTCTACATTCCCAGACAGTTTAAGGCCTAATTCAAGATTGCAAGCAGAAATTAGAATTACCAACATAGGTTTTGGCAAATGTTATAATCCTCGTGGATTAGAACTTGTTTTAAGGGAAATTACATCTAAACAAAAATTTGTCTTTAAAATTAACAAAGATCCAAGAAGATGGCTTGCAAATGATACTGCCATTATTTTTATTGATACCATAATTCCTTCTTCAATTCAAGATGGTGATTATGCATTATTTTTAAATCTGCCAGATACAATATCTTCTTTATATTCAAGGCCAGCTTATTCAATAAGACTTGCAAATAAAAATGTATGGGAAGATTCAACGGGTTATAATTATTTAAATCATATTTTATACATTAGAAAAACGGCTTCTGTGAGTTCTTCTCCTATTACCTATTATGCATATTTATCAACTTTACAAAAGTCAAACGTAAACATTTATGATATTCGTGGAAAGTTTATTTGCAAAATTAATGATTTAAATAATGTAAATCCAATAAAATTAGCTAATGGTATTTATTTCTGTAAAAGAAATCCTCTTGAAAAAAAATTAATAATTAACAAAAGTATAAATTATAAATGAAAGAATAATATATTAAATTATTTTTTTTAATAAGAAGCTTATTTTTTATAGCTGTGCCTTGAATGTTTTGCTTCATATTATTATGAATATTTTTTATAGTTGTGAGACTTTCACCCAATAATAAAATTATATAATTTATATTTTTATTATATAGATTATTTTAGCAAAAGCAGTTAATTTCTTCATCAATTTCATTTCTATATTTTTGTGGCTTAATTTTAAAAATCAATTTTTTTAATTGAATTTGAAAAAAAGTCTTTCTAAACTATTAAATAAATTTTTAATAATTTTATTGCTTATATGAGTTAAATAAAAAATTATTAATACTTATTGTTAAAAATAAAAGCTTATTTATTCCATTAATAAATCTATGGCATTATTTGTGTTTTAATTAAATGTATAATTTTTTATTGTATTTTAATAAATTAAGAAAATACCAAGATTTAAATAATAAAAAAATTATTTTAAATACATTATGATTTTAAAAATTATTTTTCATAATATAAATAATTTGTAAACTTTTATCTTAAATAAAAGGATAATATTTATGAAAAAAAATAAAACATTAAATTTAGTTTTACTTTTATGTTTTTTAATATCTATTGCTTTTTCTGCAGATAAAAAATCCTCTCAAACAATAACTCTTAAAGCAGATTATTCTGCAAACCAGAAATGGACATATTCCATAAATTACACCTCACAAGGTAATTTTAGACAAAAATCATCTAATACTTCTAAATCAACACAAATAAGTGCTAATATGAAAATAGAAAAAAAAGATTCTCAGAAATTAGAAATTACATTAGATAGTATCTCAATTAAATCAGACATTTACAAGGAAGATATTCAAAAAGATATTATAGATAAATTAAAAAAAGCTCAATATACTCTTACTCTTATAAATGGATTTCCATCAATAGATACTTCTATTGCTTTACCCGTTTCTTATATGGAATGGGATTTATATAGGCAGTTAATCAAGTTACTTCCTACACTTCCAACTAAGCCAGTTAAAGAAGGATTCACATGGGAAAGAACAGATATTTTACCTATCAATACTTCTAGAGGAAAAATTTCCTGCGAAGTTTACCGAAGATATACTCTCTCATCTATATCAGGTGATTCTGTTAAGATATTCTGGAAATTTAGATATTCGGGTGGTAAAGCAGACAGTTCTGCCTTAAGTGAAATTCCAGCATTTGGCACGGGAAACGGAACCGCTGTTTTAGACATCAAAAGCGGATACATACTTAGCGCAGAAATGAATTTTACAACACCAGTTGCAACAATTGGAGATGTTAGCGTTGTGTGGCATGAAAATGCGGTGATAAGGTTAGTAAATTTAAGATAAGAAATAATTTTGGTTAATAAGGGGAATAATAATTTAAAAGAATTTTATAAGAAAAAAGAATAACATAATAGCTGGCAAATATTTTTAGAGCTATCAATTCATTTGAACTTTTACAAATAAAAATTTCTCTTTTGTCTTACATTGTGTAAAGAATACAATCTTTTTTTACGATTTCTTATTAAAATACAATAAGATATTTATATTCCATTTCTATTTCTATTGCATTATTTGGATTTATTTTCTTACAGCATAGTTAAAGGGATAAAAATATTTATGCCAGAATTCTCTTGATGAGTTATATTCATTATCAAAGTAAAAATAATCAATTAATAACTCTCTTAATCTAGTTAATTCCTTAAGATGTATTTTGTTTTTTTTATCTTCAATTGTTAAATATAAAAGTTCTAACGCGCGCTCTATTGCCTTTGTGCTATAATTAATATTTTTATCTCGCCAGTTTACTGCACGTTCTACTTCTGCACCTATATTTGCCATTTGCTCTAATAAAGAAATTTTAAACCACTTACCATCCGATAGCTCTTTATAAACAAAATTTTTCATAAGAAGTTAACTAATTTGTTTCTTCTTTTAAAACATTTTGCTTTTCAATTAATTTATTTACAATTTCTATAATTTTTTTTCTAATTTCTAAATTGTCTACGTTGCGAGATTTATTCCCCACCGAAGGACGTAAATTTATTATAGAGTCAAATTCTATCCAATCTTCTCCTTGCAAATCGGGATATAAATTTATTCCCCACAAGTCCTGTTGTTTTGAACCCTTCTCTAACAAAAAAGCCTCCTCATCAGAATGTAGTTCGCCACCTACAGCTATAACTTCATTCCCTATATCTACAACTGCTTTAACAAAATCTCCAAACATTTCTCTTGCAATTTTCTTTATCTCATCAATTGATATTTTTTGTTTAATTATTATCATTTGTATAAGTTGATATTTTTTACAACATTAAAAAGATAATTATTCATTTTGAGCCATTATTTATTAAAATTTGAATATATCTAATATTTCATTTTTATTTTTCTAATACTTTTTTATATACTTCATAAGTTTGGGAAGCAATTATATCCCAATTATAATTTAATAAAATAAAAGAACGCGCATCAGCAACATAAGACCTAATCTTTCTTTCTATTGCTTGTTGCATAAGTGCTGCTAATGCGGAAATATCATTAAGTGGAAAATAAAATATAGAAGAATGTTTAATATCTTTATTGGCAGGTATATCGCTTACTATACATAAAAGTCCATAACTTAGAGCTTCAAGCAATGCTATAGGTAAACCTTCATGAGAAGAAGGTAAAACAAAACAACCAGCATTAGAATATAATTCCTGTAATTCTTCTCCAAAAATAAAACCCGTTAAAACAACATTAGAAATTTCTTGTGCCATTTTTTTTATATCTCTACTATATTCAGTCTCATGATCTGCATCACCAGCAATTACAAGTTTCCAATTTGAGTTTATCTTGCTAAATGCTAAAATCAATTCTTTAATACGCTTTTCTGGAACAAATCTACCAACAAAAAGAAAATATTTTTGTGGTAATAAATTTAATTTTTTACAATATTCTCCATACGATAAAATTTCTGGTAGCTCTACACCATTTGGTATTGTAGTTATCTTAGAAGGATTATAATGATATTTGTCTATAATAAAATTTTTAATATGCTGGGATATTGTAATAATATAATGAGCTTTACAAAAATTATGTTCGCATATTTTTAGAAATTGCTTTGCAAAAAATCCCCATTTTTCTCTTTCGTAATCAAAACCATGATGAGTAGCTACTATTTTATTCTTTAATATTTTCCTTATGAAAGGAATGTAAAATCCCGGACCTATTGCATGAAAATGTATTATATCGGGTTTATATTTATTTACTAGGCAAGCACTTAAGCCGGTATGAATAATGGTTTCTAATGATTTTTGTTTAGGCGCCCAAATAGGAAGAACTTTTACATTTTTATATGCATATTTTTTTTTGCCAATATATGGTGATCTTCCAAAAACTAATATATCACATCCAAGGTTTGCCAATCGCGGATATAATTGTTCACAATGTTTTTCTATCCCCCCTAAAACATTTGGAATACCCCTTAACCCTACCACTAAAATTCTCATAAAAATACACAAAAAAAGTTTTTATCTTGTCATGAAAGATAAAAGAAATATATTATTTATAATTGCAAGTTCAAAAACAGTTTTTTATATAAATATTAAATCTATTTCATAACTTTTTATCAAAAAAATTATTTTCACAAAGTTGATATTTACCTTTTATCTTATGTTTAATAATCCATTTTATTGGGATGAATATATTATCTCTCATTGCAGGAGCCGCACTTCCTATCATCCAGCAATTTCTTTTGCATGTTTTT
>Ga0123519_10002617_pt1 | contig 30382 bp, 21 predicted proteins | sample YelNatPaOPRAMG02_FD_87396 | JGI IMG/M metagenome (GOLD analysis project Ga0123519, IMG submission 87396) | Hot spring microbial communities from Yellowstone National Park - Yellowstone National Park OP-RAMG-02 (version 2) | ecosystem: Environmental > Aquatic > Thermal springs > Hot (42-90C) ... | reverse complement strand
TTGGCGCGCCCGGTGGGATTCGAACCCACAACCTACTGATTCGAAGTCAGGCGCTCTGTCCGTTGAGCTACGGGCGCGCGCATAGCCATTCTACCACGATACCCGGCGCACGGCAAGCGTCCCATGGCACACGCACCCCAATCGCCGCCTTCGCCGGCGGCGGCTCACGAGACGCGAGACCCCGGCAGAGCGCGCGTGCGCCCTGGCCGGAACTGGGTCTCGTAGAGCCGGGCGTACAGCCCGCCCCTGGCCACGAGCTCGGCGTGGGTGCCCTGCTCTACCAGCCGGCCCTGGTCGAGCACCAGGATGACGTCGGCGGCCAGGACGGTGCTGAGCCGGTGCGCGATGACCAGGCTGGTGCGACCCACCATCACCCGCTCGAGCGCCGCCTGGATGAGCGCCTCCGACTGGCTGTCGAGCGACGAGGTCGCCTCGTCGAGCACCAGGATGCGCGGGTTCTTGAGCACCACCCGCGCGATGGCCAGCCGCTGCTTCTCGCCCCCCGACAGGCGGTAGCCCCGGTTGCCCACCACGGTGTCGTAGCCGTCGGGAAGGCCAGCGATGAAATCGTGGATGTTGGCCACGCGACAGGCCGCCTCGAGCTCGTCGTCGCGCGCGCCGGGCCGCGCGTAGAGCAGGTTGGCGCGGATGGTGTCGTTGAACAGATAGGTCTCCTGCGTCACCATACCGATCTGCTCGGCCAGGGTGTCCAACGTCAGGTCGCGGATGTCGATGCCGTCGATGGTGACCCTGCCCTCCGAGGGATCATAGAGGCGCGGCAGCAGGTAGGTGACCGTGGTCTTGCCCGCCCCGCTCGGCCCCACCAGCGCCGCCAACTGGCCGGGCCTGACGGTAAAGGTCACATCGCACAGCGCCCAGTGCCGCTCCGGCTCGCCTTCCGCCCCCTGCCCCTCCTCCGCCTGGGGGCGGGCGCGGTGGCCCGGCCGCCTGCCGCCCTCCTGCGAAAGGGGCGGCGCCAACGCCTCCATGCCCCGGCCGTAGCGGACCACCTCGCTGAGCCCGGCTGCCGCGCCAGGCTCGTTCTCGCCCGGGCGGTAGCTGAACGAGACGTGCTCAAAGGCAACCCAGCCCTCGATCTGCTTCAGCCGCAGCGCGCCCGGCCGCTCCTGGATCTCCACCGGCAGGTCGAGCACCTCAAAGACCCGCTCAAAGCTGACCATCGAAGTGGCGAAATCGACCCGCGCGTTCGTCAGCGCGGTCAGCGGCCCGTAGAGCGCCCCCAGGTAGGCGGTGAAGGCGACGATCGTGCCGATGGTGAAGGTGGGGTCATGCAACACCAGGAGCCCACCCACCCAGAAGACCAGCGCCGAACCGACGGCGCTCACCAGGCCGGTCGTCAGCGTGAACCAGCGCATCAGGTAGGCCTGCCGGATGCCCGCCTGGCGCACCCGGCCGGCGCGCTCCGAGAAACGGTCCACCTCGCTGGCCCCGCGGCCAAAGAGCTTGACCAGCAACGCGCCGCTCACGTTGAGGGTCTCGTTCATCATGGCGTTCATCTCGGCGTTGAGCGCCAGTTGGTCGCGCACCACGCGCCGCAGCCGGTTGCCCAGCAGCCTCGCCGGCACCAGGAAGAGCGGCAGCACCGCCACCGCCAGGATGGTCAGATGCACGTTCAGCCGCGTCATGATGGCCAGGGTGCTCACCAGCGTGACGATGTTGGTGATCAGGTCGACGATGGTGCCACTGATGGCCCGCTGCGCCCCGCTCACGTCGTTGTTCAGCCGCGACATGAGCTCGCCCGTCTTGGTGTTGGTAAAGAAGCGGAGTGACATCCGCTGCATGTGGGTGTAGAGCGCCACCCGCAGGTCGTAGATCACGCCCTCGCCGATGGAGGCGCTGAGGTAGCGCTGCGCCACCCCCAACAGGCCGTTCACCAGCGGGATGCCGATCATCCCCAGGGCCAGCAGGTTCAGGCGCGCCAGGTTGCGCTGTGGCAGCGTGCGGTCGATGAGGTCCCGCACCAGGAGGGGCGGCACCAGGCCCAGCAGGGTGATGACGAGGATGATGCCCAGCATGGCCACAATGCGCCCCAGGTAGGGTCGCCCATAGCCGGCCACGCGGCGCAAGAGCGCCAGGTCGATGGCCGGGTTGTCCTGCTTCTCATCGTAGCGCAGGTACGAATGCCATCCGGCACCGTGCATGAGACAGGTGCTCCATCTGAACGGTAGCGGCGCTAAGCGCCCCCGGCCACGTGCTCCACGATCTGGCCGTCGGAAAGCCGGTAGATGTCCGACACGTACTCGTCGACCGTGGGGTCGTGGCTCGCCATGAGGATGGTAACCCCCTCCTCGCGCACCAGCCGTTGGAAGAGGATCATGATGTGCCGGCCGGTCTCCGAGTCGAGCTCGCCGGTGGGCTCGTCGGCGATGAGCAGCTCGGGGCGCCGGGCCAGGGCGCGGGCGATGGAGAGGCGCTGCTGCTGCCCACCCGACATCTCGAACGGCCGGTGGTTGGCCCAGCGGCGCAGGCCCACCAGCGTCAGGCAGCGCATGGCCCGCTCGTGGCGCTCGCGGGCGCCCACGTGGGCGATGCGCAGCGGCAGCTCGACGTTCTCATAGGCCGAGAGGGTGGGCAAGAGCGAGAACGATTGAAAGACAAAGCCCAGCCGGTCGCGCCGGAAGCGCGTCCGCTCGGCGTCGGGCAGGCCGCTGATCTCCTTGCCAAACAGAATGACCTGCCCCGAAGTCGGCTCATCGAGCCCACCGATCAGGTTGAGCAGCGTCGTCTTGCCCGAGCCCGAGCGGCCCTTGAAGGCCACGAACTGGCCGCGGCGGATCTCCAGGTCCACCCCGCGCAGCGCCTGCACCTCCTCCGAGCCCACGCGGTAGACCCGCCGCAGAGCGACGGTCCTCACCAGTGCCTGGCCATCCCCTGTGCCTTGCTCCTCGCCCATCTTGACCATCCTCGTCCCATCGGGCCGCAGCGCATCCCGCCCTGCCCCCTTCCCCCCTCTCCCTTTGAGCGAGAGGGGGGGTGAGGGTGAACGCTGCTTGAGCAGCCAGTCGGAGGGCGCCTCCCTGCCCCTCACCCTAACCCTCTCCCCACAGGGGAGAGGGGACGCCGGGGCGCAGCCGCCACCCCCTCTCCCTCGAAGGGAGAGGGCGGGGGTGAGGGTGAACGCTGCTTGAGCGGCCAGTCGGAGGACGCCTCCCTGCCCCTCACCCTAACCCTCTCCCCACAGGGGAGAGGGAATAACCCAAGGCCCAACCGCCGGCCTATCCCCCCACATTACGGTGGGGGGTCGACCCAAACTGCGCCAGCCGGCCCAGGGCGCGCCACCAACGGGGCCACTGCCGCTCGGGCGGCACGTCCTCCCCGTCGTAGAGGCTCTCGCCGTAGCGCCTCTCCTCGCCGTTGGCCCGCACCGGCTTGCCCCCGCTCACCGGTCGGATCAGGATCCCCTCCTCCACCAGCTCCAGCCGGGCGCGCGTGCCGATGCCCCATTCCTCCAGGTACCGGCGCGGCACCTGCAGCCGGCCCGCCGCGTCGAGCACCACATACTCCTCATAGGCAGGCTGGTTGGCCTGCACCGGGCCCGCAGCCGGAGCCTGGCGCACCGTCTCGGTCGACGTCTTACCATCGCGGATCGAGACGACCCGGTCGACCTCGCGCGCGATGCCGGGGTCGTGGGTGACGATGATGGTGGTCAGCCCAAAGCGCCGGTTGAGCTGGCGGAATGCCTCCCAGATGACGTGGGCCGTGGCCGTATCCACCTCGCCCGTCGGCTCGTCGGCCAGGAGCAACTGGGGGCGGTTGGCCAGCGCCAGGGCGATGGCCACCCGCTGTTGCTGGCCCCCCGAAAGCTGGTGCAGCCGGTGGTTGCGCCGTTCCTCGAGGCCCACCGCGCTCAGCAACTCGGCCGCCCATGCGCGCGCCTCCCCGGCCGGCTGCCCGGCCATGAGCATAGGCAGCTCCACGTTCTCCTGCGCCGTCAGGTAGGGGATCAGGTTGCGCGAGGTCTGCTGCCATACAAAGCCCACCTTGTCGCGCCGGTAGCGGTTCAGCTCACGCCCGGAGAGTTTCAGCAGGTCCACCCCGCCCACCACCACCCGGCCGGCGCTCGGCCGGTCGAGCCCGCCCAGGATGTTCATCAGCGTGCTCTTGCCCGAGCCGCTGGCGCCGACGATGGCCAGCAGCTCGCCGCGGGGCACCTCGAGGTCGAGCCCCTGCAGAGCCACCACCTCCAGGTCGGCCACCTTGTAGATTTTGACCAGGTTCTCGCAAGCGATGAACGGCTGCGCGCCCTCTTGCGCCATGCGGATGCCTCTCCCACCCTTTCACTCCCCGCAGAGAGTTCTCTGTTTATGTGAAGGCGCTCTTGGGGCGGGTCACGAACCGCCGGACCGTTCACGAACCGCCGGGCTGTTCACGAACAGCCCCTACTACCACCGGGCTGGACCCCAGCTTGCGCCCGGCAAGAGCCGGGTGACCTGTCCGCGCCCGGCCGGCCCCTACCCTCTAGAGACCCTGCTCCGGCCCCGTGCGGAGCACAATGCCCCGAAAGGCCCCCGCGCCCCCTATGCCACCTCGCCCAGCTTGACGGCCTGGGCGATGCGCATGCGCATGAGCAGCCACACCAGCCCGGCCACGGCGCCGATGAGCATGGCGGCAAAGAGCCCCGCCAACAGGGCGATATCGCCCCAGGCGATCTCCACCACAAAGGGCGGCGTCTGCGGGTGGGGGCCGCCGCGCACCTGCAGGAACGGGATGAAAAGGTAGCTGGCCAGCACCCCCAGCCCCGTGCCGACGCCCACGCCCGCCGCAATCAGCGCCAGTTGCTCCAGGCCCAGGAAGGCGGCCATCTGGGCCACCGAGAGGCCGATGGCCCGCAGGATGCCCAGCTCGATGAAGCGCCGCCGGAACGACAGGAACGAGTAGATAAGGAAGCCCAGCACCGTCAGGATCGCAGAGGCCAGGAACCCCACCGAGAGCAGCCCCAGGATGCCCTGCCGCTCGGGGCGCAGCCGCTCATCGGCGATCGTGGCGCGGGCATCGTAGGTGTTCAGGACGTGCAGGCCCAGGTCCTCCAGGTCGGCTACGATGCGCTTGGTGTTCGAGCCTGGCGCGGTGCGCAGGAGCACGTCGTAGGGGAACTCGCCGCCGAGGCAGTCAAAGATATAGTCCAGGTTGGCCACAAAGAACGGCCCGTCCTCGGGGTAGACGGTCGGGAAGAGGTTGCTGATGCCGGCGATGATCAGGGGCACCTCGGGCGCCTGCTTGGCGCCGGTATCCGTCACGCGCAGCCTCACCTCATCGCCGATGCCCAGGCCGTGCTCGGCCAGGAAGGAGCGGGGCACCAGCACGGCGCTGTCGTCGACCGCCAGGCGGTTGAGCAGGCTGCCCAGCGAGGCGGGCGCCAGGTCGCGCCGGAAAAAGGCCACCTGTTGAAAGTCGTAGCGGTCGATGCCCAAGAGCGTCGCCGGCTCGTCGCCGCCGGCCACTTGCGCCATCACCCTGAAGCGGCCCAGCCTGGCCGCGCCCAACACCCCTTTGACCTTCAGGTGTTCGCTGACCGGGAGGAGATACCAGATCAACGGCTCCGCCTCGGCCGCCCCGCCCTGCGCGTTGGCGGCCTGGCCGGTGGCTGCGCCCATCAGGCCCAGCGGCGCCTCGCCACCGCCCACAGCATTGGTCTCGCCCGTCTCCACCAGGCGCACGTCGGCGCCCACTTCATAGTACGTCTGGTCCACCAGGGCGCGGTCGAGCGTCTTGGCCATCGAGGCGGTGAAGCAGGCCAGCCCCAGGGTCAGCACGATGAGCATGAGCGGCCCGGTGTACTGGCGCGAGGAACGGGCCAGTTGCCGCAGCGCCAGGAGCGGCGCCGCCTCGGGCAAAGCCTGCGCCAGCCGGGCCAGGGCCTCCATGAGCCAGGGGAACACGCGCACGAAGAGCAGCGCCAGGCTAAAGACGAACAGCGTCGGCACCAGGAACAGGAGGGGGTTGCGGAAGGGGTCGCCCTCGGCGGCAGAGACGCTGCGCCCCAGGAAGGAGATGGTGCCACGCTGGCGCAGCAGGTAGTAGCCGTAGAGGGGCACGGCCAGCAGCATCACATCCAGGTACAGGCGCTGCCACCAGGGCCGTTCGAGAGACCGGGCCACGTCGTGCTTGTAGGTGACGATGGTGTGCCGCGCAGCGCCCAGGGCCGGGAACAGGCTGGCCCCCAACGAGATGAGCACGGCCGCGAAGCCCACCCACAGGCTCTGCCTGGAGAAAGAGACGACCATCTCTTCGCCAGGGGCGAAGGTCAGGAACGACTGCGCCTGCCCCATGGCCAGCGCCACGCCCCTGCCCACCAGCGGCCCCAGCGCCATCGCCACCAGGCCCAGGATCAGCCCCTCGCACAGGTACAAAGCTACGATTTGCAGGCTCGAAGCACCGCGGCTGCGCAGGACGGCGATCTCATTGCGCTGCCGCTCGACCACCAGGTTCGACGTCAGCACGATAAAGTAGAGGATGAGGCCGATGATCGGGATGGCAAAGACGTAGAGGAGCACCGTGAGCAGGCGCGCCGCATTGCTGTAGGCCGCCATCGCCTCGACCGGCGACACGTCGAGGGTGGTATTGGTCAGGGCCGAGTTGGCCATGGAAGTGGCCACGGTAACCCGCCCTAGAAAGCCCGGCACATCCTCGGTGTGCAGGCCACGGCCGTCGAACACCATGTACCACAGCGCCAGGTACACCGGGGCCTTGGTCGGCGCCAGCCGGTTGGCGAAGGACTCCTCGGGCATCAGGAAGACGTTGTCGAGCGCGTCGGGGGCGTAGAACCAGAAGGGGTCATCGGGGTCCAGCGCCCGCCAGATGCCGGCCACCTTCACCGGCACCTGCAGCGGCGGCTCCTTGCCGCTGCTGTCGGCGCCCATGAGCACAAACTCTTCGCCCACCTGCAGGCCGAACTGGTTGGCCTTGCCCTCGTAGACGGCCACTTCGATGGGCGCATCTCCACCCGCGGGCACGGCCTGCGGGAAGGCGCCATCCACCATGCGCACGTGAGCGGCCAGGTCGCTGACAAAGCCCAGGGCAATCCAATCCATGGCTTTGCGCGGGTCGCCGTAGCCCGAGCTCTGGGCCGGGTAGAGCCGCAGGTTATCCGTCTTGACGTGGCGCACCGAGAGCTCCAGCGGCAGGCCGATCAGCCCCGCACACTGGCCGGCAAAGAAGGCATCGGCCTTCTCCACGGCTTGCCACTCCACCGCGCCATGCCAGGCCCCCACATAGCGGAACATGAACGCGAAGGGCGGACGCTCGCGGCCCTGCTCACGGCCGGCCAGCGCCTTCTGCAGGAGGCGATAGTTGACTCCGTCGGTGTAGAGGGGGATGCTCATGACGAGGGCCACAGCCACGATCAGGCCCACGGCTGTGCCCACCATCAGGCCGAGGTTGCTCCATAGCCGCCGGGCAGCCAGCATGCCGATGGCCAGCAAGTGGCGCAATACTCTCATCCGTCGCTTCTGCCTTCAACACCCGTCCGGTTCACCCCATGCTGCAAGGGCTCATCCCTGCACGTCTCCGCCCGTCATGGCCCCAGGACCACCATCCCCTCGCTCACTCCGCTCTCGATCTCGCAGCGCTCCTGCGAGCGGATGCCCACCTTCACCGGCACCCTCTTCTGCCCTTCGCTGCCGACGAGGAGCACGAAATCCTTGCCCGAGTAGGTGCGAATCGCCTCGGGCGGCAGCCACAGGACGTTCTCCTTCTGCTGCAGGGTGACGGTCACGCGCACGAGCGCCCCGCCCTCCAGCGACACGCCTGCCGTGTCGTCGATGCTGATGCGGGTCGAGCGGTCCTCGCCCACTGCGCTTGCGCTGGTCGACCCGCCGGTGCCGTAGGGGTACGGCAGGCGGCGGATGGTGCCATGGAGCTCCTTGCCGGGATAATTGACCAGGGTGATGGTGCACTTTTGGCCGACGCTGAGCTTCTGCAGCGTATCGCTCAACAGGTCGGCCGAGATTTCGAGCGCGCCCGGCGCCGCCACGTTGATGGCCGGACTGTAGGCGCTGATCGTCCGCCCGGCATAGGCAGCCACCATGGTCACCTGGCCATCCAGGGGCGCCACCAGGCGCGCGGCATCGACCTGAGCGTTCAGCCGGTCGACGGCGAGCTGGGCCTTGGCCACATCCTGCACCAGGGTCGGATCCACCGCATGGCCCGCCTTGCTCACAGCCAGCTCGGCCAGGCGCACGTTCTGTTCGAGGATCTGCAGGTCGTACTCGTGCGCCTTCTGATTCTGCAGGGCCAGCTGGTACTGGGCGTCGGCGATCTGGTAATCCTGCGTGGCGCGTTGGAGGGCCAGCGCCTCGGGCGAGGCAGCGGCCCCAGGCTGCGCCGCCCGCCGGTCGTAGGCGGCCTGGGCCAGTTGCAGCGCCGACTGCGCCTTGTCGCGGTTGGCGGCAGCGATGGCCACGCTGGGCGCAGGGTCCTGCACCTGGGCCTGGGCCAGCCTGAGCCTGGCGATCTCCAGGTTCGCCTCGGCCGTGGCCCGTTGGTCGGCGGCGCCGGCCTGGGCGCTCGATAGCCTCAGCTGGGCCGCCTCGAGGGCCACCTTGGCCTGCTCCAACTGGTTGAGCAGGTCGGCGATGTCGAGTTCGGCCAGGATGTCGCCCTTTTTGACCGGGTCACCCTGCGCCACGTTCACTTTGGCCACCCGGCCGTCCACGCGGAAGAAGAGCTGCTCCTCCTGCACCGGCGCGACGCGCCCGGTAAAGCTGACGCTGTCGACCACGGTGCCACGCTCGACCTTGTAGGTGGGCTTGGAGGGAACCTCTGCGGTGGGAATGGGGGTGGGGGTGGCCTCTTCCTGGTCCACAGTGCGGTCCCCGCAGCCGGCAAGGGTGCCGGCGACGAGGGCAGCCGCGGTCAGAAACGCCCAGCGCCAACGTTGCCTGCCCATGGCCTCGCTCTCTCCGTCGGACGAGCGGTCAAAACTCGATGCCCCGGCGCGCCGCGATGCCACGCTGGTAGGGGTGCTTTTCCTCCACCATGCGCGTGACCAGGTCGGCCCGCTCGAGGATGGCTGGCGTGGCCCCGCGTCCGGTCAGCACCAGCTCCACCTGCGGCGGCTTGGCTGCGATCAGGTCGAGCAGCTCCTGCTCACCCAGCAGGCCAAAGGCGACGGCCGTGTTGGCTTCGTCGAGGATGATCAGGTCGTAGCCGCCGCCGAGGAGCGCCGCGCGCGCCCGGGCCAGCCCTTCCTGAGCCAGAGCGCGGTCCTCGGGCGCCCAATGGCCCGGCTTCAGAAAGCCGGGCCTGCCGAACTTTTCCAACGTCACGTAGGGCGCCAGGCGCTTGAGCGACTCTTCCTCGCCGGTCGGCTGGTGCTTCATGAACTGGGCGATGTACGAGCGCAGCCCCCAACCGGCGGCGCGCACCGCCAGGCCGATGGCCGCCGTCGTCTTGCCCTTGCCCTCGCCCGTGTACACCTGTACCAGCCCCTGCGACAGAGCCGCCACCCGGCACCTCCCAGGCGCAACCCACGAATTCGGCAAGCAATACGGAATGAGTGGAGAATAGTATCACCAGCGGGCGGAGTCAAATGCGCCGCGCCGGCCTCCACGAGGCGCGCCCGCGCACGTTTTGACGCCCCTTCTTCCCCTGATATAATACCCTCCATACCTCTGGCGATGGGCAGTGCTCCGCGCCGGGGCTGTGAGTCTCGGCTTTGACCTGTGGGGAGGCGGCCATGACCAGGCAGCGCGCAAGCGGGTTCCAGCGATTCCTCCGGCTCCTGGGCACCATCGGCATGGCGCTCATGCTCGTGGCTTCGGCGGGGGGTGCGTACCTGTGGGTCATGCACGGGCAGGCGTCCATCGAAAGCTACCAGTCTCCCATGCGCCTGCAGCCCAGGTCGCCCGGCCAGCCGTCAGCCCCCCTCGTGCCCGAGGTCGTCTTGGTGATCATCGACGGCCTGCGCTGCGACGCCGTGGCCAACATGCCCACCCTTTCCCTGCTCCAGAAACAGGGCGCAACGGCGCGCGCCTTTGTGCACACGCCCAGCTACTCGCAGCCCACCTGGACCACCCTGGTCACCGGCGCCTGGCCCGAGTTGAACGGCGCCGCCCTCCTCAACGCGCCCGACGACGCCATCCGGCCCATTGCCCCAGACCATATCTTTGCCGCGGCCAAGCGGGCGGGGCTCACCACGGCGCTGGCAGGGGCCTCGTGGTGGGAGAAGATGATCCCCCAGGAGCTGCTCGACGCGCACTTTTTCACGGGCAGCTTCAAGGCCGACGGCGACCAGCAGTCGGCCGATGCGGGCCTGCGCTTCATTACCAACTTTCACCCCAACCTGACCCTCATCTACTTTGGCAATGTGGATGAGACGGCCCACGAGGCGGGGGCTACGAGCGCCGCCTACCGCGAAGCCGTTCTCGGCGTCGACAACCACCTGCACGACATCGTGCAGAGCCTCGACCTCCGCCGCAGCGTGCTCATCGTCACCGCCGACCACGGCCACATCGACCGCGGTGGCCACGGCGGAGGCGACGCCAGCGTGGTCTACACGCCCTTTGTGGCGGTGGGCGCGCCGGTGCTGGCCGGCAACTATGGCACCATCGACCAGGCCGACATCGCCCCGACCATTGCCGCCATCCTCGGCGCGCCGGTGCCCCGCCTCAGCCAGGGGGTTGTGCGCTTTGAGATGCTGCGCACCGATGAGGCCAAGCGCGCCCAGGTGGAGCTCGACGTGGCGCAGCAGCGCCGCGAGTTCGCCGCCCTCTACCTGGCCAGCATCGGCCGCGGCTCTCTGAGCGAGACGGCCCAGGGCGATGTGGAAGTGGCCCAGAGCTCGATGGAGGTCGGCAACCTGGAGAGCGCTTTCGGCCTGGCGAGCATCGCCGCCGACCGCATCGACCAGGAGGTGGCGCAGGCCCGGGAGCAGCGCATCCAGGCCGAGCGGCGCCTGCGCCTGCCGGTCGCGGCGGCAGCGGTGGCCGTGCCGCTCCTGCTCCTGCTCGCGCGGGGAGGCCGGCGAGGCCTCTGGCTCTTCGTGGCAGCCCTGCTCACCCAGGCGGCCTACCACCTCCTTTTCCTGCGCCAGGGCGGCTTGTACTCCTTCAGCGTCCTTTCGGGGCTCAACGACTTTATCATCCAGACGGCCCAACGCGTGGCCCTGGCCAGCGTGGTGGGGGCCATAATCGTCGTGTGGCGGTTGATCCGCGAGCACGAGGGGTCGGTGTTGGGGGTCATCCGGGCCAGCCTGGGCTACTCGCTCCTGGTGATCTACCTGCTGGGCTGCCAGGCCGCCGTCGCCTACTGGCTGAACGGCTTCCGCTGGACGTGGTACGTCCCCAATATGACCGTGGCCTTTGTGCAGCTCTCGGCCCTGGCCCAGGTGATCCTGACCGCGGCGGTGGGGGCCATCCTGCCCATCGTGCTGCTTCTGGCGGGGGTCGTCTACCAGGCCGCGCGCTCGGCGCGCCGCCGCCTGCGGTTCGGAGCGGGCAGTTGAGGCGCCCGCGCAAACAGCTTGGATGAAGGGACGATCGATCATGCGCATTGCCATCACCGGTGCCAAAGGCCAGCTTGGCAGGGTGCTCCAGGAGCGCTTGGCGGGCGAGACGTTGCTTGCCCTCGACCTGCCCGAACTCGACATCACCGACGCCTACCAGGTGCGCAGCGCCTTCGAGGCCTTCCGGCCCGACGTGGTTATCCATGCCGCTGCCCTCACCAACGTCGACCAGTGCGAGAGCCAGGTCGAGCTGACCTACCGCGTGAACGGCCTGGGCACCCAGAACGTGGCCCTGGCCTGCCAGCGCTGCGGCGCCGCCATGCTCTACATCTCCACGGGCTACGTCTTCGACGGCAGCAAGGGCTCCCCATACTTCGAGTACGACCCTCCGGCGCCGCAGGGCATCTACGCACGCTCCAAGCTGGCCGGTGAATGGGCCACCCAGGCCTTCCTGCAGCGCTTTTACATCGTGCGCATCGACCGGCTCTTCGCGCCAGGCGGCCACAACTTTGTGGAGACGGTGCTGCGCCTGGCCCGCGAGCGGGGCGCCATGACCATGGTGACCGATGAGGTCGGCTCGCCCACCTACGCCCCCGACCTGGCCGACGCCATCGCGCGCCTGATCACCACCGAGGTCTACGGCATCTACCACCTGACCAACGCGGGCGTGTGCTCGCGCTACGAGTGGGCCAGAGAGATCCTGCGCCTGGCCGGGCTGGAGGGGGTGCCGGTTGCCCCAGCGCAGGGCTACGTGCGGCCCGCGCCGGTGCCCAAGCAGCTCGAGCTGGCCAACCTCTGCGGCGCCCAGCTGGGCATCACTCTGCGGCCGTGGCAGGAGGCCCTGGCCGACTATTTCAAGGAGCGCAGGGCTTGAACGGGGTGGAACGCGCCGTCGAGCAGCACGGGGAGCACACGGCCGGGGGCGCTGCCGCCCACGGGCTCTTTTCGGTCGTCATCCCCAATTGGAATGGCGCCCGCTACCTCCCCACCTGCCTCGACTCGCTGCGCCGCCAGACCTACCCCGCCCTCGAAGTCATCGTGGCCGACAACGCTTCGGCCGACGCCTCGCGCGACATCCTGGCGCGCGACTACCCCGAGGTGCGCCTGGTGGCCCTGGGCGAGAACCGCGGCTTTGCCGGCGCCGCCAACGCGGGCATCCGTGCGGCCAGGGGCGAGATTGTGGCGCTGCTCAACAACGACACCGAGGCCGACCCCCATTGGGCGGCCGAGCTCGCCGGCGCCCTGGCCCGCCACCCCGACGCCGGCTCGGCGGCCAGCAAGATGCTGCTCTTCGACCAGCGCGATACCTTCCACTCGGCCGGCGATGCCTTCGGCGCCGACGGGCTGCCCGCCAACCGGGGCGTGTGGCAGAAGGACGTGGGCCAGTTCGACCGCGAGGAGTACGTCTTCAGCGGCTGCGGGGGTGCCGTGGCCTATCGGCGCGAGATGCTCGACCAGATCGGCCTCCTCGACGAGCTCTTCTTCTTCAGTTGCGAGGACGTGGACCTGGCCTGGCGGGCGCAGTTGGCCGGCTGGCGCTGCATCTATGTGCCCACAGCGGTCGTCTACCACCACTTGAGCGCCACCGGCGGCGGCGTCACCTCGAGCTTTTACACCGGGCGCAACACCATCTGGGTGCTGGCCAAGGATGTGCCGGGGCCGCTCCTGCTTCGGCACGGCCGGACCATGCTGCGCGCCCAGGCGCGCATCGCGTGGCAGGCGCTGCAGGCCTGGCGCGGCGCGGCAGCCAGGGCCAGGTTGCGCGGTCAGCTGGCCGGGCTCCTGGGCCTGGGCCGCATGTTGTCCCGGCGCCGGGCCGTGCAGGCCTCGCGGCGCATCGCCATCGCCGAGCTAGAACGCCTGCTGGAGGAACGCCCATGAAGGCCGGGTTGCGCAGCCCACACCTGATTCTGGCGGCCATCATCGTCGCCTACCTGGTGGCGGGGGTGCAGTACGCCCGGCTCACCCCGCCCTGGCAGGCCCCCGATGAGCCGGCCCACTTCAATTATGTGAAGTACGTCGCCGAGCACGGCTCGCTGCCCGTGCTGCAGGAGGGTGACTTTCCCGCTGCGTACCTGGCCCGCTTCACCGACCCCCACAACACCCCGCGCATGTCGATCGACCCCATCCGCTACGAGTCGTGGCAGCCGCCCCTCTACTACCTGATGGCCGCAGTAGTCTACCGCTTGGCGCCCGCCCAGGGCCAACTGCTGGCGCTGCGGCTGCTGTCGGTGGTGGTGGGGGCGCTGACGATCTACGTGGCCTACCGCGCCGTGGCTGCCCTGGCGCCGGGGCGGACCTGGCTGGCCCTGGGCACGGCGGCGTTCGTGGCCGCGGTGCCCATGCACGTGGCCACCACCGCCGCCGTCAGCAACGACACCCTGGCCGAGCTGTGGGTGGACCTGGTGCTCTGGCAGCTCTTCGCGCTGCTGCATGCCCCCACGCAGCGCCTGCGCCCCTGGGTGTGGCTTGGTGTGACCCTGGGCCTGGCGGGCCTGACCAAGCTCAGCACGGCCATCGTGGCGCCCCTGGCCCTGGCCGCTCTCCTTTGGCTGGCCCGGCGCCGCGCCGCCCCCGGCCAACGGTGCCGCTACGGGCTCGCGCGGCTGGCCCTGCTTTGCCTGCCGGCGGCCCTGCTCCTTGCGCCCTGGCTGGCGCGCAACGTGGCCGTCTATGGCCCCGGCGACCCCCTCGCCTCGCAGCGCCATGCGCAGGTGGCCGGCGAGCAATTGCACACCGCCACGCGCATCGCCCAGGTGGGCTGGGCCCGGGTGGCGACCGAGTTCATGCTCATCAGCTTCAACAGCTTCTGGGGGCAGTTCGGGTGGATGGGTGTGCCCATCGACGGCCGCATCTACCAGGGCCTGGCCGTCTTCTGCGAGCTAGCAGCCGCCGGCCTGGTCTGGCGCCTCCGTACCCTGCGGCGCAATTGGCGGGCCCTGCCCGAGGAAGAGCGGCTGGGGCTGGGGCTGCTGGCCCTTCTGGCCCTCCTCTCGGCGGCCAGCCTGGTGGGGTACAACCTGACCTTCGTCCAGCCCCAGGGGCGCTACCTCTTCCTGGCCCTGGTGCCCGCCGGAGTGTTCCTGAGCATCGGCTGGCGTCAGATCATCCGGCGCGCCTTACGGCCGCTTGTGGCGGGGCTCCTGGCCGGCCTGGCCCTGCTCCTGGCGGCGCGCAGCGCCCTGCGCGCCGGCCCGTGGGACAAGTGGACCCTGGCTGGCCTGGCCGGCAGCAGCGCCGGCCTGGGCTTGAGCGCCTGGCTGCCCGAGCGCTGGTCGGTGTGCCTCTACGCCGTGCCCTACCTTCTGCTCCTCGGCCTCGACTTTCTCTGCCTCCACAGCTTTATCCTGCCTGCCCTGTGGCCCCACTAGGAGCCCATCCGAAAAGCGGTGCAGTCTAGGGCCTTGTGCCCGTTTCACTGCGCCGCAGCGCCCAACGCGGGACGGGCGACGCCCACAAGAGCCTGCCCTGAGCAAGGCGAAGGGGGCTAGTCTACGGGTCAGGGCCGGTCAGGCGCGGAGCAGGTTTGCCGGCTGTTGCCGGGTGCGGGTTGGAGCAAGTACGGTCGCAGTACTGATGCCACAAGCTACGCAGCCCGTTGCCAGGGGTCGCCAAACTGGCGGTAGGGGTTTGGCACCGGGTGGGAGGCGGAGCGTGTAGCCCGGTCCCTGGCCCGGCGGCTGCCCGTCCAGGTTCAGATGCGCGGCACGCGGGCGAGGATCGCCGAGACGACCTCATAGTTGATGGTGCCCAGGCGTGCAGCGACCTCATCGGCGGTGATGCGCTCGTCGCCCTGCGCGCCGATGAGCACCACCTCATCGCCCTGGCGCGCCTCGGGGATGGCCGTGACGTCGATGATCGTCTGGTCCATGCACACCCGCCCCACGATGGGCGCGCGCTGGCCGCGGACCAGCACCTGACCCCAGTGCTGCGGCGCCCGCCGGAAGCCATCGGCATAGCCGACCGGGATCACGGCCAGCCGCGACTCGCGTGCGGTGCGGAAGGTGCAGCCATAGCTGACGCAACTGCCGGCGGGCACCGTTTTGACCTGGGCCAGCCGCGTCTTGAACGACAGGGCCGGCCGGAAGCCGGGCGGGCAGGGCACCTCGGCCGAGGGGTTCAGGCCGTAGAGGGCGATGCCCACCCGCACCATGTCGAGGTGGGCCTGGGGCATGGAGAGGGTAGCAGCACTGTTGGCCGCGTGGGCCAGGGGTGGGCGCAGGCCTCGCTGCTCGAGCTCGGCGAGCAATTGGCGGAAACGGCGCCATTGCTCGTCGCAGTGGCGCCGGTCGGCGCTATCGGCGGTGGCAAAGTGGGTAAAGATGCCCTCCACGGCCAGCCCCGGCAGCTCTGCGAGCCTTTCGAGGAAGGGCGCCACGTCGGCCGGCAAAAGGCCCAGGCGGCTCATGCCCGTGTCGACTTTGACGTGCACCCGCGCCGTGCGCCCCAGCGCCAGCGCCGCCTGGCCGAGGGCCTGGGCCGTCTCCAGGTCGAACACCGTCGCGTCGATGCCTTGGTCCACCATCTCGCGCGCCTGCCAGGGGGGCGTGTAGCCGAGCACCAGGATGGGTGCCTCGATGCCCGCCTGGCGCAGCGCCAACGCCTCGCTCAGGCAGGCCACTCCCAGCCGGCTGGCCCCGTTGTTCAGGGCCGTGTACGCCACCCTGACGGCGCCGTGGCCATAGCCGTCGGCCTTGACGATGGCCATCAACGCCACCTTCTCACCGGTGACTTGGCGCAGCAGGCGCACGTTATGGGCGATGGCGTCGAGGTCGACCTCGATCCAGGTGGGGCGTGGCGGCCGCGCCCACAGGCTGGTGCGCCAGGGCCCTGCCTGGCGCACCAGCTCGCGGCGGGGGGCCACCTCTGGGGCCAGCAGGCCCTCCACCACCTGCCCCAGGCGCGCCTCGGCCGCACCCTTGACCAGCACCGCCACGTCGGGGCCCAACTGCCCTTCGAGGGCCCGCAGGGCGTCGCCCGCCGTGTAGGCCACGCGCACCCGGTCGCTCGCCAACCCCTGGCGCCGTGCCTCCTGGCCCGCCCAACGCGCGCGATCGCCCACCGTGACCAGCATGTCGAGCAGCGCGGCTGCCTGTGCCCCTGCCCGGCGGTGGGCCTGCTCGTCGATGGCGCCGAGCTGCGCCATATCGCCCAGCACAGCAATCTTGCGCGGCTGGGGCAGCTCGGCCAGCGCCTTCAGCGCCGCCTCGAGCGTAGCCGGCGATGCGCCGTACGAGTCGTCGAGGATCAGTGCGCCCTGCTTCCCGGCCCACGGGCGCAGCCGGCCCGGCAGAGGCGAAAGGCGCCCCAGGGCCTCGGCGACCTGCTCGAGCGTGAGCCCGTAGAGCAGGCCCACCGCCGCGGCCGCCAGCAGTGCGTAGACGTGGTGGCGGCCCACCAACCTGCAGGCAACGCGGACGCCGCTGCCCCCCGCCCAGCCGGGCGCCGTCAGCGTGAAGGCCAGCCCGCCGCCAGCCGCCTCGATCTCGCTCGCACGGACGTCGACGCGCGGGCCGAGGCCAAACCAGATGGGCTGTGCCGCCGTCTGCGAGGCCATGGCCACCACCCGCGGGTCGTCGCCGTTCAGCACTGCCCGGCCGCCGCTGGGCAGGGCCTGCAGCAGGCGCGCCTGCTCCAGGGCCCAGCGGTCGAAGGGGCCAAAGGCCTCGGGATGCTCCGGCAGCAGGTTGAGCATCACGCCGTGGCGCGGCCGGCAGGCGGCCAGGAGCGTCGCCAGCTCCCCCGGCGCCTCACAGGCCAGCTCGGCGACGGCCAGCCGCTCATCCCCCTGCATTTGCCCCACAGCCGCCGCCAGGCTGAGCAGCCCGCCGCGGTCACCTGGCGTCTTGACCACGGGCCCCACGGCGCGCAGCACCTCGGCCATGGCCTCTTTGGCAGCCGTCTTGCCTGCCGACCCGGCGATGCCGATGACCTCAACCTGGCGTTTTTTCAGCACCAGACCGGCCCAATCGGCGAGGGCTAGGCGGGCATCTCCGACGACAATACATGTGACGGGTTGCGATGGCAGGTCCACCGGGCGCTCGCAGAGGATGCCCTGCGCGCCGTTCTGGCAGGCGGCAAGGACGTCCGCCTGGGTGTCGGCCCAGCCGCCGTGCATGGCCACGAAGAGCTGGCCCGGTGCCACCTGGCGCGCATCGCAAGAGAGCCCCGGAAAGCGGGTTGCCTGCACAGGGCCGCAGAGCTGGCCCCGCGTCGCCTGCAGAAGCTCATCGAGTTCGATCACGCTCCCTCCCGGCAGCTATTGTACCATCGTTGGCAGAGATGGAGCAATATCACCCATAGGAGCCTGTCATGACGAATGCACAACTGGCGCTCGTGGCCGCCCTGGCCGCCATCGCCTCAGGGGCCAGCCTCTTCGGCCTGTTTTGGATTCTTCGCCAGAGGCGCCAGGCGGAGCCACGCACGCAGCCGGTCGAGGCGGGGGGTCCACTCCCCTACCGCCGCACCGATGCCCTGCTCACTGCCAGCGAGCGGGCCCTCTACCGCGCATTGCGGCCCGTTGCCGAGAGCGCCGGGGCCGAGGTGTTCCCCAAGGTGCGGCTCGACGACGTCATCCAGGTCCGCAAGGGAGCCGCCGATTACTCGCTCCACCGCAGCCGGATCGCCGCCTGTGGCATCGACTTTTTGCTCTGCGACCAGTCCAGGTTCGTGCCCTTGCTGGCCGTGCAGGTGGAAGGCATCGCCCGCGACCGGGAGAAGGGTGAGGGCCTCGAGCGGTTCCTGCCCGAGGCGCTCGAGGCCGTGGGAGTCGGCTTCCTTCAGGTGCCGGCCCGCGCCAGCTACGACGAGGAGGAGTTGGGGGCACTGGTCCACGAGCAGCTCGCAGGTGCCTCGTCACGGGCCGACGAGGCGGCGGCACTGGGCGGCCTTGGCGGCACGCCCAGGCCAGCGCCCCGCGCCACGCCCTACTGGCTCGACAGCTTCCCGGCGGCGGCCCCCCGGGCCGGCGCGAGCGAGCCCGCCGGCGATGCCCTGGGCAGCGAGGAGGAAGAGAGCCCTGCCCTGGCACCCGATTCCGCCGCTGCCCTTGCTGACAGCCCATGGGTCTCTGAGCGATTGGGTGAGGAGCCGGCGCTCTCCCCCACTTCGGCCGCCCCCGGTGACAGCCTGTGGCTGCCTCCTGATGAAGAGGAGGGTGCAGCGCAGGCGGAGGCCTTGCCAGGCCCACAGGCGCCTGAAGAGGCCCAGCCCCCTCTGGCTGGCGAGCCGCTTTTGCCGCCGGCCGAGGAGCCACGCCCGGCCGACCTGAGCCCCGAGCCGCCGGCGCTCCCGGCCGTCACAGGCCAGGACGCCGACGCCGAGGCGCGGTGTCCGGTGTGCGGCCAGCCCCTGCTGCCCATGCAGGACGTCGACACGGGCGAGATTGTCATGGCCTGCTCGCGCTACCCCGAGTGCGCCTACGTCAGCCCACTTGAGCCGTAGGCGCGTGCCCGGGCCCGGCCGCCATCTTTGCCTCTTCGACATCCGCCACGCCTTGTGCTATAATCCGTCACCTGGCGGGCACAGGCCCGCCTCGGACTTGCACCACGGGAGGTAGGCGTTGGCGGTTCGGCTCTATCTCGAAGACTCCTTCTGCCGCTCCTTCGAGGGCCGCATAGAAGCGTCGCGCCGCTGCGACGAAGGGTGGGAAGTGGCTCTCGACCGCACCTGCTTCTACCCCACAGGCGGGGGCCAACCCGCCGACCGTGGCACCCTGGGCGGGATGAGCGTGCTCGATGTGCGCGAGGAAGGGGGCCAGGTGTGGCACGTTTTGCGTGAGATGCCCGCCGGGCCGGCCCTGCATGGCGAAATCGACTGGGCCCGTCGCTTCGATCACATGCAGCAGCACAGCGGCCAGCACCTGCTCTCGGCCGTCGCCCTCGAGCAGATGGGAGCCAACACCCTATCGTTCCACCTCGGGGAAGAAGTGGTCACCATCGACCTCGACGTGCCCGAGATTGCGGCCGATGCCGCCCTCGCCCTGGAAAACGAGGCCAACCGCCTCGTCTTCAGCGATCTCCCCGTGCGGGCCTACTTTGTGGCGCCCGGCGATGTGGCAGGCCTCAACCTGCGCAAGCTGCCCACCAAGGGCGAACAGACGCGCATTGTAGAGATTGTGGGGGTCGACCGGTCGCCCTGCGGTGGCACCCACGTCTCGGCCACCGGCCAGATCGGCCTGATCAAGCTGCGCCGCACCGAGCGCTACAAGGGCGGCACCCGCGTAGAGTTCCTCTGTGGCTGGCGCGCACTCCGCGACTATCAGTGGAAGCACCAGGCGATCGCCGCCCTGGCGCGCGACCTGAGTGTGGCTGACCGCGAGGCCGAAGCCGCTGTGCGGCGCGCGTTGGCCGGCGAAAGAGAGGCAGAGCGCCAGGTGGAACAACTGCGCAGCCAACTGGTGGCCTACGAAGCGGCCGCGATGCGCGCCGCTGCCGTCCGCATCGGCGACACGGCGGTCATCGCCCAGGCCCTCTCGGGCCGCCCCGCAGCCGAGGTCAAGCAGCTCGCCTCAGCGCTGGCCGCCCAGCCGGGCACTGTAGCGCTCCTGGCAGCCACCGCGCCGGCCGTGCGCCTCTTCTTCATGCGTTCGCCCGACGTGCCCGCCGATATGCGCGGCCTCTTGCATAGCGTGACCCAGGCCTGTGGAGGAGGGGGTGGCGGCCGGCCCGAAACGGCCGAAGGGGGCGGCTTGCCGGAGGCAAGCGTGGCCAGGGCCCTGGCGCTGGCCGTAGCCCAACTGCAGGCCCAACTGGCCCGCTGAACGCAGGCGTTTCCGTCGGCCGCGCCGCTCCTTGCCAGCCAGGCAGAGGGTGGCACGCCTTGGATATGGACAACTGGAGATCTGGCGCCAGGGCCAACCTCGCCCACCGGCGCCACCGTGCCCTTGCTCTCGGGAGGTGTTACCTTGTCGGTCCAGGAGATCGCCCCTGGGGTCTTTGTCGCGTCTGAGACGACGGGTGCCAACTTTGGTCTGGTGCAGACGGATGCCGGGTCGGTGCTCATCGATGCCCCATGGATACCCAGCCAGGCCCGGGCCTGGCGCAAGGAAGTGGAGCTGCGATCGCCCAACGGCGTAGCCTACAGGATCCATACCGACGATCATCTGGACCACATCCTGGGCAGTTGTTTCATGCCCCCCGCCCTCACGGTAGCCCACGAGACCGCCTGGAAGCACCTGAAAGCCCTCGACCACGACACGATGGTGCAGCACGCGCTGGAACAGGCCCAGGACCGGGTCGGCGACCTGGCGGCCCAGCTGGCCGAGGTCAGCCTGGTCATGCCCGAGATCACCGTCGGCAAAGGGATGGCGCTGTGGTGTGCGGGGCGGCCCATCGAGATCATCCACTTGGGCGGCCACAGCCCGGCCAGCCTGGCGGTGTTCGTGCCCGACCGGGGAGTGCTCTTTGCCGGCGACCTGGTGGTCAACGGCATCCACCCCTACATGGCCGACGCCAACTCGCGCGAGTGGATCAGTGCCCTCGAGCAGATCCGTACCATGGATGTGCGCATCATCGTGCCCGGCCACGGCCAGCCGGGCGGCCTGGAGATCATCGAGCGCCTATACGAGTATCTGGTGGATTTCCGCGCCCGCGTCGAGGCCTCCTTCCGGGCAGGGCACACCCGCCGCGAGACGGTGGAGCGCGTCAGGCCTATCGATGCCTTTCCCGTGGAGCCCGGCGACGAAGAACGCGTGCGCCGCATCCTGCGCTCGAGCGTCGAGCGCGTCTACGATGAGATCAAGAAAGAGGCCCTGCGCAACCGCCAGCGGGCATGACCCAGGGGTCAGATGTCGGCCTTGCACGTGCCTCACCTGCCGTGTATAATGCGCATTAGAGCGACAGGCTCTGGCGGTTGATCCGGCCCTACGGGAGTTGGTACCATGATTGACAACTGGCACCGGGGCGAGGCCGGCTTCTTCCTCGAGCGCGGCGAAGCGCTGGAGCAGGCCGGGCGCCTCGATGAGGCCATGAGCGAGTTCAAGCGGGCCGTCCATGCCGACCCCGGCATGGCCGAGGCCCACATCGCCCTCGGTTTTCACTACCGGCGTAAGAACCTGCTGAGCAAAGCCGCTGAGGAGTTCCGCACCGCAGCTTCGTTGGCTCCCTCATACGATGCATATTTCGACCTGGGCCATGTGCTGATCGACCTCGGCCAGCCGCGCGAGGCCATCGCTGCTCTGGAGCAGTGCCTGGCCCTGGCCCCCGGCGACACAGCCGTAGCCTACGAGATCGCCTACGCCTACTACACGGCCGGCGACCATACTGCGGCGCTCGAGCGCCTGCAGCCGCTGCTGGCCGCCTCGCCCGACGACTGGGAGCTACACTACCTGGCAGGGAGCTGCGAGCTGGCCTTGGGCCACTATGAGCGGGCCCAGGCCGAGTTGGAGCAGGCCCGGCGCCTGCTGCCTGCCGACGAGCCCGACGACGGCCTGTCGGAGGCGCTGCTGGTAGCGCAGCGGTACCGTGAGTTTCCTCAAGTCGACCCCAGCGACATCAAGGCCCGCCTCTACGCCGAGTACGGGGCCGTCTGCCTGGGTGCCCTGGGCGATGACGGCCTGCACCTGACAGTCGACACGCGCGAGCGCCTGACCTACCAGGACCTGGGGCGCATGCTGCAGCGCTTCCACGCTCTGCGCCTCCACGCGCACTGGCAGTTCGATGCCGTCGTCGCCATCGACGATGCCTCGCGCCCTCTGGCCATGGCGCTGGCCCATAGCCTGAAGGCGCCGCTGCTCGAGCCTGGCGAGCCCCACGAGGAGGGGCTGACGCTCCTGGTGTGGGCGACCGTGACCATGCCCCAGCTCATCGACGTGGTGATCGAGCGCCTGGGCGGGCCTTATGTCACCTTTGTGGCTGCCCCCACCGAGGCGGCCGTCCACCAGATCGCGCCCGACCTGGTTGGCGTCGTGGTGGCCGGTCCGGTGGCCCTGCCCTGGCCTCCCGCGGCGCGCGGCGCGGCTACGGCGGCCCGCGAGATTCTTGCCGCCGTCAAGTCGCTCCCGGCCGACGGCACGCTCACGGCCCAGGTCCGCTACTACACCCGCCACCACCGGCTCCGGTTCCTGCGCAAAGCCTGACGCACCGCCGGCAGGCCAAAGGGACGCGAGAAACCCCGGAACCAAAGGGGCAGCGGACGCCAGGGCCGCCAGCGCGTGCCGCCCCGGCGGTTCCTCCAGTGGCATTTCCAAGAGGACAAGTATGGAAGAGTTCTATGCGGCAATCGCCGAGGCCCTGCGCGCCGGCGAGCGGGTTGCGCTGGCCACGGTTGTGCACGTGGAGGGGTCGACCCCCCGCAACGCGGGCGCGCAGATGCTCGTGTGGGATAGCGGCCGCACCCTGGGCACAGTGGGGGGCGGTGCGCTGGAGGCGCTCGTGACCCGCGACAGCCTGGCCGCGCTCGACGAGGGCGGGCCGGTGCTCAAGGACTACTCACTCGAAGGGGGCCAGCCGGGCGCGTTGGGCGTCTGTGGCGGCCGGGCACAGGTCTTCATCCAGCCCCTGCTGCCGCCCGAGACGGTGCTCATCTTCGGCGCCGGCCACGTGGCCCAGTTTCTGGCCCGCGCGGCGGCTGCAGCCGGCTTTGGTGTGCTGGTGGTCGACGACCGGCCCGAGTTCCTCACGCCCGAGCGCTTCCCGGGCGCCCGCACCCGGCTCATCTCCTTCTCCGACGTGCGCGCCTCGCTGCGCCTCGACCGGCGCACCCATGCCGTCATCGTCACCCGCTCCCACGCCCACGACGAGGAGGTGCTCGAGCAGCTCATCGACCAGCCCCTGGCCTACCTGGGCGTCATGGGCAGCCGCACCAAGGTGCGGCTGATGTTCCAACACCTGCGCCAGGCCGGGTACAGCGAGGAGCTCCTGGCGCGGGTGCACGCGCCCATCGGCCTCGACATCGGCGCCGAAACGCCGGCCGAAATCGCCGTCAGCATCGTGGCCGAGATCCTGCAACACCGCAGCGGCGGCACCGGCCTGCCCCTGAGCCAGAAGGCCCGGGCGGCGCGAGGGGAGGAGGGCTGAGCGATGGGCGAGCCTGCTTTCACTCCGCGGCTGGTCGTCATCCGCGGGGCCGGCGACCTGGCCTCGGGCATTGCCCATCGGCTGCACCGGGCGCGCCTGGCCGTGGTCATGACCGACATCGCCCAGCCGCGGGCGCTGCGGCGCGCCGTGAGCTTTGCCACGGCGATCTACGAAGGGGCCGTGACCGTCGAAGGGGTGGAGGGCCGGCGCGCGGCTTCGGGCGCCGAGGCGCTGCGGCTCGTGCGAGAGGGGTGCATCCCCGTGCTCATCGACCCGGAGTGCCGCATCTTGCAGGAGCTGCGCCCCGAGGTGCTGGTCGATGCCATCATGGCCAAGCGCAATACCGGCACGCGCATCAACTGGGCCCCTCTGGTCATCGGCGTGGGCCCCGGCTTTACGGCCGGCGCCGACGTGCATGCGGTCGTCGAGACGCAGCGCGGCCACCACCTGGGCCGCATCATCTACCAGGGCAGTGCCGCGGCCAACACCGGCATCCCCGGCGCCGTGCTGGGCTACACCCGCGAGAGGGTGCTCTGGGCGCCGGCCGCAGGCACCCTGCGCGGCGGCCTGCCCATCGGCAGCCGCGTGGAGGCCGGCCAGGCTGTGGCCGAGGTCGACGGCCAGCCGGTCACGGCGACGCTCAGCGGGGTGCTGCGTGGCCTCATGCACGACGGCCTCACGGTCGACGCGGGCGAAAAGATCGGCGACGTGGACCCCAGAGGGGTCCCCGAATACTGCTTCACCATCGGCGACAAGGCGCGGGCCATCGGCGGTGGTGTGCTGGAGGCGATCCTGCATGCACGAGCAGGCGAGTGGTGGGGGCGAGAGGCCTAGCGCCCCCCTCGGCCGGCATGCCTGTGACCTGTCGCCCGTCGCCTGCCGGCCGCCGGCCAGCCTCTACCTGCACATCCCCTTCTGCCTGGCCAAGTGCAGCTACTGCGACTTTAGCTCGTACCCGGGCCTCGGCGCCCTGCACGCCGCCTACACCCGCGCCCTGGCCGCGGAGGTTCAGAAGGTCGGCGGCGCCTGGCGGCGCCCCGCCCTCCACACCCTCTACATTGGCGGCGGCACGCCCACCGTCTTGCCTGCGATGCTCCTCGAGGAGGTGCTGCGGGCGGTGGCGCAGGCGTGGGAGCTTGCGGCCGATGCCGAGATCACGGTCGAGGCCAACCCCGGCACCGTGGCCCTTGAGGCCCTTGTTGCCCTGCGCCGCGCCGGGGCCAACCGGCTGAGCTTGGGGGTGCAGAGCTTCCAGCCCGCCTTCCTGCGCCTGCTGGGGCGCATTCACTCTGCCGGCCAGGCTGCCGAGGCGGTGCGCCTGGCCCGCGCGGCCGGGCTGCAGAACCTCAATCTCGACCTCATCTACGGCCTGCCGGGCCAGACGCTGGCCGATTGGCAGGCCGACCTGGAGGCAGCCCTCGCCCTGCAGCCCGACCACCTCTCGCTCTACGCCCTCACCCTCGAGCCCGAGACGCCCCTGGCGCGGCGCGTGGCCTGCCGCGAGGTGCCCGAGCCCGATGCTGAGGTGGCGGCCGAAATGTACGAGTACGCCGAGGCGCGGCTGGCGGAGGCGGGCTTTGACCACTATGAGCTCTCCAACTGGGCACGCACGCCGGCATTGCGCTGTCGGCACAACCTCACCTACTGGCACAACCTGCCCTACGCCGGGTGCGGTTCGGCTGCCCACTCGTGGCTGGCCGGCAGGCGGCAGGCCAACGTCAGCGACCCGCGCGGGTATGTGGCCCGCGTCGAGCGCAGTGAGAGCCCGGTGGCCGAAGAAGAGGCCATCTCGCCCGCTATGGAGCGCGCAGAGACGATGATCCTGGGCCTGCGCCTGGTCGAGGGCGTCTCGCGGGCCGAGTTCCGCTCGCGCTTTGGTGCCGACCCCGGCGACTTGTATCCTGTCGCCATCGCCGAGAGCCAGGCCGATGGCCTGCTGGAGGTCGACGAGGGCCACATCCGCCTGAGCGCACGCGGGCGCCTGCTGGGGAACCAGGTCTTCCTGCGCTTCTTGCCCGGCTAACCCCGCTGCCGCTGTTCAGGAACTTCTGCGGTCGCCGGAGCAGAGACCGGGCTACACGCTCCGCGCCCACCCGGTGCGACACCATCTGGGGGCTGGGCCGGGGGCGGGCGGAGCCTACCAGCCGGCTGCCACCCCTGTTCGCAGCAAGTTTCTTGACCCGCCATAGGGCTGCACCAGCCCTGGTATACTCGCAATGACAGGTCCGCCGTACCAGCCGACGCCGCCATGGACCCTACGGCTACGGCCAGGTCACGCTGGGGCAGGGCGGGGCCGTGGGTGGGCAGGTCTCGGGGGGCGCCGCGGGCGTGGCGGTGAGGATCATGGGCGCCCGGGTGGCCGCCGCGGCGGTGGGGCACGTGGGTGAGGGCACTGCCGGCGGGCAGGTGGGCACGGCCGTCGCCGTGACGCAGGGCGGCACGACGATGACCGGAGGCACCGGCGTGCAGGGCACGACGAGCGGCCGGCGGATCTCCACCTGGGGCACACCGCCGTCGGCCGGGATGATCACCAGGCATCCTGGACCCACCAGCAGCGCGAGCAGCCCAAGCGCCAGCGCCGCCCTCACTGTCGTGCGTTTCCACAATCGCCAGATCCTTCCCATGCCTCCTCCCGGCAGCCGGCCATCCCGTCGACGCCGCCTCAAGGGGGCGCCATCACAATCTGTGCCAGGCCGGGGCAAAGGGGCCGGCGTAGGAGCGCCTGCCACCTCCATTGCCGCTCGCCGCCGCGGTGCAGGCATCAGCGGCGGCCACCCATCACCAGGCGCGGCTGCAGCCGGCTGTTGCATCCCAAGCCGGCGGGTGCGTGAATTGACGCCATACACCAAGTGTGGTACAATGCTGAAAGAGTGGCACAGAGTTGCCACTTTGCTGTTCCCTGGGATACGTACCGCGTCGAGCGGGCTGCTGCGCTGTCGCAGCCGCTGCGAGCGCCCAAAGGAGTTGCGGTGCGGCTAGACCAAGGCTTCGAGCACGTGGATCGACTGCCGAACCCTGGCCCTGTTCGCTGGCTGCGGGCGCATCGCTCTACCTCAAGCTTCCCTCCGCCGGCTTGGAGCCACCCCGATTCCCAGGCACCCATGGGCTGCCCCGAGCCCGGCTCGCGCGGCATGGCCGCCGCCGGACCTCCCCACCCCCCACCGCTGAAGTAACAGCCTAGCAATTGCCTTGTACTACCCCCAGCGGCGTGTCGTATCGTGCCAACCGGAGGTGCGTATGTCATTGTTATTGATTCCCTTCGCGGGCGGTTCTTTTGCGATAGTAGTGGCCTTTTTGCTCTTGTTCCGGCTATCCAAGTCATCCGTGCGGTCCCCGCGCATGGCCGAGATCGCCGGCTACATCGCGGTGGGGGTGCGGGCCTACCTGTCGCGCCAGTTGAGGACGATCCTCATGGTCACACCCGTGCTGGCGGTGGCCCTCTTCGTCTCCCTCCGCCTGCTGGGCGGCGAGCCCACCCTGAACGGGCTCTGGGGTGTGACCATCACCTTCATGCTGGGCGTCTTTACCTCGCTATCCACAGCATTTGTGGGCATGAACGCCGCCGTCCGCGCCAATGGGCGCACTGCGGAAGACGCCGCCTCGTCGCCTCTCAAAGCTTTCCACACCGCCGTGTTTGGCGGCTCGATCATGGGCTTCTCGATCACCGGCTTTAGCCTGGTGTTGCTCTCCATCCTCTACTTTGCATTCCGCGACCCCAGCCCGCTGGTGGGCTTTGGCTTCGGCGCCAGCCTGGCCGCGCTCTTTGCCCAGATCGGCGGCGGCATCTACACCAAATCCGCCGATGTGGGGGCCGACCTGGTGGGCAAGATCGAGCAGAACATCCCTGAAGACGACCCGCGCAACCCGGCGGTAATCGCCGACCTGGTGGGCGATAACGTGGGCGACTGCGCCGGCCGCGGCTCGGACCTCTTCCAGACCTTCTCCGACGACATCGTCACCGGCATGCTGGTAGCCCTCACCTACCCCAAGTATGGGCCGCTGGTGATCTTTTTCCCGCTCCTCCAACAGGCGGCTGGCCTCCTCTCATCCCTTGCCGGCGTGCTATCGATCAAGTGGCTGCAGAGCTCACGGCCTGAGAAGAGTTTCAACGCCGGCATGATGGTGGCCACGGTCTTGGCCACGGCGAGCGCCTACCTGTTGGCCAGGTATCTGCTTCACGACCTCAGCATCTTCCTGGCGGTGTTCTTGGGCCTGCTGACGACGCTGGTGGCTGCCTTCTTCACGCGGTACTATGCCGGCTCGGGTGGCACGCCGGTGAGGAAGATCTCTGAAGCCTCCAAGCGAGGGGTAGCCCTCAACCTGATCACCGGCCTGGCCTACGGCCTGCAAAGCCCGCTGGCCTCGATCGTCATGATCGTGATCGCCGTCTGCGTCTCGTACATGGTATCCGGAGGCTCCCTCATGGCCGTGGTCGGCGTCAACATCGGCACAGACCTCCTGATCGGCTACATCATGACCGCCGATGCCTTCGGCCCCATCACCGACAACGCTGCGGGCATCGCCGAGATGGCAGGAGCCAGCGACAGCGTGGTCGGCTCGCTGTCGCAGCTCGATGCTGTGGGCAACACGATGAAGGCCACCACCAAGGCGTACGCCATGTCGTCGGGCACGGTGACCTCCTTCGTTCTGTTCGCTACCTTCTTCTCATTAGTAGGCCTGAGGCAGCTCGAGATTGCGAGCCCGTATGCGGTGGGGTTCATGCTGCTGGGCGTGGCTATGCCCTACCTGATCGCCTCGCTCGTCATCGGCTCCACCGCCAAGACGGCCCTCAAGATGGTCGACGAGGTGCGCCGGCAGTTCCACTGCATCGCCGGACTCATGGACGGACATGGCAAGCCCGACTATGCAGCCTGTGTGGACATCGCCACCCGCAATGCGCTGAAGGAGATGTTCCTGCCGGGCCTGCTCAGCATCGCCGTCCCCCTGGCCATCGGCTTTGCCTTTGGCGCCTGGGCGCTCGGGTCATTCCTTGTGGGGGCAGTGCTCGGCGCTGCCCTTCTCGGGCCCTTCTTCAATAACGTGGGCACCGCGTGGGACAACGCCAAGAAACTCATCGAAGACGCGGGCCTCAAGGGGACGTTCGAGCACCAGGCCGCCGTGGCCGCCGACACGGTGGGCGACCCGCTCAAGGATGTGGCAGGGCCGTCTCTGCTCATCTTCATGAAGCTCATCGGCATGGCCGCGCTGCTCATCGCCGGCGCCCTGCGTTAGCAGTCTGTCGGAGAGCTCTGCCTGCGACGGCCCGCCATTACGCCCACCCATGGGCAGGGCCGAGAAGCGGGCTCAGCGCGGGGTGAACCCCGTCGTCGCCCGGTAGGTTTGCCCCTCGTAGGTGAAGGTCACCTGCACCGTGACGTACTCCCCCTTCGCCACCAGCAGGATGGGCAGCGAACAGGAGGCCACGCCGTCGCTGTTGGTCGTGCTGTCGCAGGGCAGGGTGACGCTGCGGAACTCCCAGTCGGTGCGCATCGGCACCCCGGCGATGCCCTCGCCATCTCTGGTGATCTGGCCGTAGACGGTGACGACGGAGCCGCGCCTGGGCGAGCTCGAGCTCATGCGCGCGGTCACCTCGATGCGGGCCACAGGCCGCAGAGTGGGCAATGGGGTGGGGGTGAGGGTGGGCGTGCGCGTCGGGGTGGGGGTGCGTGTGGCCGTGGGCACCGGCGAGGGCGTCGCCGTCGGCCAACCCGTGGGGCTTGGCCCCCGCGTGGCCCGGGCGGCGGCAGCAGGGGTCGGGCTGGCTGCCAGCCACGGGCTGCGCCGCGCATCCGGCGCCGTGCGCCAGGGCAGGGCAAAATAGAGCGCCAGCTCGAAGGCCAGCAGCACACACGCCAGAGCACTGACCGCGCCCATCGCCACGAGCGCCCTGCCAAACTCGTTCTGGCTCCGCCAGACGGCAATCAGGCTTCGCGCTGTCGCGCGGAGCCACGTTCCAAGCCGTCGCACGCTATCCTCTCCAGGGGCCAGCCGTCGCGGCCGGGCCCGCCCCCTACAGCCCCGCCCGCGACGGGCGACTCGAACCCCCGAAAGCATATATCAACTTGAAGATCGGCGCAAATCGCCTGCGCGCCCCTCTCAGCCTCTGGCCGCGGCTGGCACCACGGGGGAGAGGCGATGGGCGCCGCGACCTTCTCCCTCTCCCTCGAGGGTGAAGGTGAAGAGCCGCACGCGCGGCCAACTGCCAACGCGCGAGAGATGCCTCGCTCAGACGGCACAACTCGTCTTGGCGCTGGCTCTCCCCTCACCCTTCCCTCTCCTCAACAGGCGAGAGGGAAGGGCGGCCGCCTCAGCCATCGAGCCTGAGCTGGCGGTGGCAGAGCTGGCTGTACAGCCCGCCCCGGCGCAGCAGCTCCTCGTGGCTGCCGGCCGCAAACCCGCCGTCGCATCTTGGATGCACCCAACCCCTGTACGGATTCTTGCCATCCACAGCCATTCCGGCTAAACTAGAATTACACAGCCAGTGCCAACACTTCGAACCCGTTATGGTATTGGAGGTGCTTCAGTATGGCCAGCAAGAAGATCCTCATGGTGCTTCCGCCTCTGGACTTTGACGGAGCCGCCTACCAGGTCATCCGCCGGGCGCTGGAAAGCCGCGGCCACACGGTCGCCGTCACGTCCATCGCCGAGGGGGGCGTCACGGCGAGCGATGGCGTGTCGGCGCCGGTGAGCGTGAGGCTCAGAGACGTCAAGACCTGGGATTATGACGCCTTCATCTTCATTGGGGGCGAAGGCGCACGGGTGTACTACGACGATGAGCAGGTGCGCAAACTGGCCAAGGATGTCAAGTACAAGGCGGTGGGAGCCACCGGCAGCGCAGTTGCCATCCTGGCCCTGGCCGAGGTGCTGAACGGCAAGAAGGCCACCGGCCCCCACGAGCTGG
>Ga0123519_10002611_pt1 | contig 30407 bp, 25 predicted proteins | sample YelNatPaOPRAMG02_FD_87396 | JGI IMG/M metagenome (GOLD analysis project Ga0123519, IMG submission 87396) | Hot spring microbial communities from Yellowstone National Park - Yellowstone National Park OP-RAMG-02 (version 2) | ecosystem: Environmental > Aquatic > Thermal springs > Hot (42-90C) ... | reverse complement strand
TGCTGCCGTCCACGAGAGTGCTGCGGCTGGTAAGGTCGTTGAGATAGACTAATCCGTAAAAGTTAGACTCCTCCGGCAGATTCCCTGCCGGAGGAGCGAGAAAAATCGTTTCCTTTTTTCAGCTGCAGGGCACGTAATCATTCGTATAATTCAAAGAATTGTGTTTCGCCGACTTTGCGTAAGTGTTTTCGACAGAATAAAACTACGCTGTTTTGTTCTGCGGGTTCAAGCCTGGGCGGGGGGAGGCTGCTGGCGGCAAACTTCTGAACGATCACGAGTAGTCGTCCTCTTCCTCTTTTTATATCAGTTATGACTCTCTCGGCAAGCTCAGTACGACTGAGTTCCAAATGGTATACCCAGTCAATAGGTAGTGGGTTGGGTTGCTTTGAGGCAACCCATACAGCTGCGCAGTCTGGTAAAACACAGAAGCTCTTGTTCTTTGAGTGTTCCGCAATTCTTGCCAAGTCTTTTAGGAATCGGTAAGTGGTTTGGTTGGTCACAATGCCTTTAAGTCCTGGGATAACCCCGTCTAATCTATAGGTCAACTCCCTGTAAGGTCGTTCCCGATAGATGTGGTTGAGTCGTCCGTATGAGAAGCACGCAATAGAAGCGCCAAGCATAATCATTAGCGCTGGGCGCCAAAATCTTGTGATTAGCGTCTGCATATTGCTTCTGTAGGTGGCAGCCATCCAACAAATGATGACGTATGCAAGCAGCGGCCCAGACATCAAGGCAGGTGTATTGTAACCCACAGAAATTGAGGCGCACCAAGCCAATGCGACAACGAGTATTCCGATGCGCACTATATCAGTGTCTTTTGCCTTTCTGGTAGCAAATATCAGAACTCCTACTGCCAATCCAAGGATTGCAAACGCGCTATTCCAGCCGAATCCTCCCGCAGCGATTCGTACTTGGCTAACCAGAGTCAACGCAAGAATCAGCGAGGCGCTTACTATCACGGCGCGCCTTTTTCGATATTCTTGCTCCGCGGCCGACTGTGCCACAAGGTTCAAGACGCAATACCCAATAAGCAGTCCTATACCAAGGGCGGGTGTCCGTAGCACGTATGTCCCGATCCCATTCCGGAATAGGTTGCTTACCGTGCACAGTTGTGTGATGGTGTCGTTCAGGGCTCCCAAGGCAATAGCTGTGCCTATATACAGCAAGGCGGGCAACAAGCAATATGTCCAATGCCTGGCACTTTTTAGTCTACCTTCTGTTGCTAAAAGAACGGGTATCATAGCGGCAAAGTTCTGCTTGCAAAGGCAGCTAGAGCCAACAAGGAAGTATCCCAGCGCTTGAGCTGCGGGGTTCGCTACCGTCGACAGAAGCACGCCCAGAGTTGCGAGAAAAATACCGTCGATGGTATGCCAGGCCATTATTGGAAACAGGTGCGCGGAGGTGGTAAAAGCTAAGACGCTGAGCACTACGAACTCGATGGGCTTAAGAACGAATCTGATGCGTTTTTCGAGCAGATGCGTCCAAGCTAGGGCTATTATCGCGAATTCACACCAGACAAAGAAACGTGATGCTAGAAATGCATCATATTTCCAGATCGCCAGTATGGGAGTGTGCAGCAAAGGAGAAAGCACAGGTCGGATAGAGATAAAATCTCTGTGCGGGACCTGGCCATCCAGTAGCCTGCGGCTATAGGCAAGTATGAACCCGTCATCCGTCGGATTGAACCCCAGGCGCGAAAACGCCACGTGCGCGGCTAACGGCATCACAACACCGCAGGCTAGAACCGTTAACAGACGCACTGTATTCGGCGTTGTGCGTTTAGGACTTCCTTTCTGTCCCGCGAAGCACATTTGCTAGCTGCTATATAACTAGCCGCCAGGCTTTGCTAGCTGGCGGCTGAGTCGGTTACCTGATTGATAACCTAGTAAGTCATTGTCAAATTGTCGTTCAATCCGCACCACACATTCAGCCAACGAATGCTTATGTTACCCTGTGCCACATCGATCACAACTTCCGAGTAAGGCTTCAGGTCAAACCTTTTTTCTGGGGAAGAACCCTCGACTAGCCCGTCTAGGTCAACAGGTCCGTAATTCTTGAGAACTAATTTACCGTCTGGGGTTCGACTGGATTTCACCATCGCGCTCATAAGTTGAGAGAGTAATTCCTTCCTGCCCCAGAGCATGCCGTCAAACCATGCTACCGTCCGCCGGTTTCTAATGGCTTCCAAGACAGCCTTGTCTGTGCGTTCCGTGGCAAAAACTAGCGTCACGGCTGGGTTATCCTTGCGTTTGCTATGCGCATCTGTGCACGCCAGGACTGCCCAATTGTATTCCATCGCCCACTCGAAGGCTTTCGGATACCAGTTTGTACCGTGGCTTTTCTCTGTATTCCAGCCTTCGCCTACAACATCGTTTTTCAACTCGACGCCTACTACGATGCCTTGTTGCGTACCCCATATCGTGCATTCATTAAGCCCGGTATGTGGATGCGCCCAGATTATAAGTCCGCCGTGCTTAGCGACGTCCGTCATAGCATCTTGATAGAATATTGTTTCTTCACCCTTTTTTCTTGCCCAGCGATGCGAGTCTATTGGCACGTAGCTCGAATCCACACCTAATACGACATAGTGCTCGCCGCCTTTAATACCTGTCTCGTGTCCGCGGATTACGATAAGTCCAAGTTGATCGCCAATGTATTTCGCTACGCGATATGCCCTCGTCGTTCCGTGATCGGTAATCGCTATCGCGTCATAGCCCAGTTCTTTGGATTCTTCTACTCGGTCTCGTGTGGTGAGACGGCCATCGGAATTAACTGTATGCATGTGAAAGTCACAGCGCAACACTAAATATGGGCCGACGTTTGGAAAATCGAATCTTTGTTGATATGCTGCTAATGAGGTACTACCTAAAAGTGCGAGGATCGCAAAAAGCAGGATAGATAGAGTTTCTTTGCGTCTTACCATTGTCTCCTGAACCTCTCATTAGGATGTAGAATTCCGACGCTCATTTCAGGTTTTGCACGAGTTGCGGTTGACTCAGCTTTATTGTAGTTTCGAGATTGCTAGTTGGGCTTGTCCATACATTCAACCACCTCACTTTTACTTCATCACCCCCACGCCAGTCACAGCTGACTCGTCCGTATGGCGGTAGACTGATGACGTTATTGTCAATTTGAGCCTTGAATGTTATCGGACATCTATTTTCCATACTCAACTGTGTTGCACCCGACTTCCTTACTTCGACAGCAGAGAGTACAAGTTGCGACACTAGTTCTTCCCGTCCGCAGACGATGCCATTGAACCAGGCCACAGTTCGCCTCGCTCGAATTGCGTCCATCACTCCTGCGGCGGTTCTTTCTGCTACGAAAACGAGAGTGACCGGCTGAGTGCCTTCCCTGCGAGAATAGTGTGCGTCAGTATTGGCAAAGAGCGCCAAATTGTGTTTTAGAGCCCAGTCGAAGGAGTGAGGGTAACAGTGCACGCCACCAAGCGGTCCAGTGCCATCTCCGTCTTTTCCATAACCGTTCTGGATTTCAACTCCGATTACTACGCCTTGTTTTACTCCCCAGTCCGTTGGTTCTCGCCATTCGTTCGGTGGGTGGGCTTGGAGCAATATTCCTCCAGCTTCTGCTATCGCGCGCATTTCGTCCTGATAGTACACTGTTTCTTGACCTGGTTTTTCTGCCCAGCGGTGTGGATCTCGAGGTTTAAAAGTAGGTGGTACACCCAACGCTACATAGTGCTCTTTACCTAGCACTCCACTTTCAAAGCCTGGCAATACAATCAATCCGAGAGGTTCACCGACATATTTAGCCACTTTGTATGCCCTGGGTTTGCCGTGGTCGGTCACTGCAATCACATCGTAGCCAACTTTGTAAGATTCTTCTACGCGCTCTCGTGTGGTTAACTTTCCGTCAGAGTTTATCGTATGCATGTGGAAATCGCCGCACAACACTTGCCAACAGCCTACAGGTGGAAAATCATGTCTTGGGACTTGTGCAAACGCGGGCGTGAATACACATAAAATAATCGAGGTCAGAAGTAATACTCGTCTTAGTAGGTTCATGCGGACCCCTCCTTCACTGGGAACTACTTTTGTTCAGCTTTTGGCCAACTCAGCGCCTTAGCAGGGCAAACTTTTATGCATTCTGGACATCTAAGACAGTCCGGTTCAGCTACGACTCCGCCATCCTTATGCATTGCGATTGATAGGTCTATTGGGCACGCCTTTTCACAAATCTTGCACTCACGGCACAACACAGAGTCAATTAGCAACTGACCCTTGTCTCCGCCAATTGCAGCCTGAATCGTTCCAATCGGACAAAGAGCACACCAGGTCCTGGGGTGAATAATGGCTAGCAATACACCTGCTCCCGTCGTGATTACGCACATTAGCCAAAACACGCGACCCCAGTGGTCTGCGCTACCCGGGTTTTGGAGGATTCTATAGATCATAAATCCCATCAATACTACAACGAGGGTCCACCGCAGAACCGGGTGTCGCAGAGCTTGAGGGATGTGTTTCTTTGGACTTATAGGAGCAATTATGCGGTCGAAAAATGCGCCGCGAGGGCAAAGATGTCCGCACACGTATCGACCATTAATAAAAGCCCCACATATGCCAGTTAGCATTACTACCGGCACCGCAAATCCGAGAATCGGATACTTCCAACCAAGTGCGATAACCAAGATGGTAATGGGAGCAAGTATGGATTGAAGGAGCTTACGACGCTGCGAAAGGTGTGCGGCGTCATAGCCAGCGTTTGCCCAATTTTCCTCAGCAGGGTTCATTTCATTTTCTCTATTATTGCGTCTGCTACTTGGCTCGTGCCAACCGCTGTCGGGTCATCTCTGTCCGGTTTCATATCGTATGTCACATTCTTGCCTTCTCTTATAACTTCCGCGACGGCACGTTCTAATTTGTCTGCAGCTTCGTTTTCTCCGATGTGCCTAAGCATAAGTACTCCGGAGAGTATCATTGCTATGGGGTTGACCTTATTCTGCCCTTTATATTTTGGAGCACTTCCATGGGTCGGTTCGAAAACTGCTGCCTCCGTTCCAACATTGGCGCCCGGCGCCACACCAAGTCCACCGACCAGTCCGGCGCATAAGTCGGATATTATGTCGCCGTAGAGGTTCGGCAGGACAATTACGTCATAGATCTCAGGTTTCTGGACCAATTGCATACACATATTGTCGACGAGTCTTTCGTTATAAACAAGGTCAGAGCCGCGCCCTGATTCATTTCTCAACGTAGGATCTGGCTCATCTGGTTCGGGTGTACCGGGCTCGAACTTCGCCCCATATGCTTTTGCCACCTGTCGGGCAACTCTGTAAAACAAACCATCAGTGAACTTCATTATGTTGGCTTTGCATACTGCGGTGACGGTCTTACGACCATTTGCAATTGCATAATCAAAAGCAAGTTTCACAATTCTTCTGGAGCCCGTAATCGATATTGGTTTAATCGAGATAGCCGAATCTTCTCGTATCTTGCCATTGCTCATCTCTATGATACGCTTAGCCTCGGGTGTTCCTATATCCCATTCGACCCCGGCATAAAGGTCCTCTGTATTTTCTCTGATAACGACCAGGTCTACATCGGTGTATTTTGATCTAATCCCAGGGTAATACTTGCAGGGTCTTATGCAGGCGTATAGGTCCAAGGCTTGCCGAAGTGCAACGTTCACGCTTCGAAACCCGCCACCGATTGGCGTAGTAATGGGACCTTTCAGCGCAACTTTGTTCCTCTTAATGCTTTCCAGAACTTCATCTGGTAGCGGGGTGCCATATTTGTCTATGACGTCTATCCCCGCTTGCATAACTTCCCATTCTATTTGAACTCCCGTGGCTTCAATTGCCCGGCGTGCAGCCTCTGTGATTTCTGGTCCGGTTCCGTCACCGGGAATTAGTGTAATCCGATGCGCCAAGCTCACAACCTCCAACTAGCATTATCGCCCAGAGTCTAACACTCCGCACTTTCGACTGTCAAACGTGACGCGTTCGGTTGATAATTGATGCAACAATGACCAACAGGGAGCGCTTGAGGAGGAACGTGTAAATCTAATCCTCTGTAACTGATTTTATGGCTTTCATTTTCCCGGCAGTTGCTTCCCTTGCTCGTGGATAAACAGCAACGTTTGGTCTAGTGTTGGTATCCCTGCTCGTCCACCGACCTTCGTGCACTTTATTGCTGCTACCGCAGAGGCAAAGGTAACAATGTCTCGCAGGCTCCATCCTTGTGCCAGACCAAAAGCAAAGGCTCCATGAAACACGTCCCCTGCACCTGTTGTGTCAACTGCCTTCACCTTAAATGCGGGAACGTAGCCTTCTTCGTTTTCACTTGCGTAATAGGTTCCCTCAGATCCGCAAGTGATGATCGCTGCCCGCGGTCCGAGATCTCGTAGTCTCTGGGCGGCAGCAGGGCAATCGTTTGTTCCCGCAAACTTGAAGGCTGCGTTGCGAGAAACAATAGGGTAGTCACTCATTGCCACGATGTCGACTACCTGCGGCTTAAGACTAGAATCCATAACTATTGGAATTTCAAGTTCCCGAGCTTTTTGCGCAACCACTCGCGCACCTTCAGGCCAGTGTGGGTCCATCACCAAGACGTCTACACCCGACAATACGTCTAGATTAATCAATTCCACAGGACAATCAATACCTTCTTCTTGTCGTCCATAGATAGTGCGTTCTGCAGTGTCAGCATCCACGTGCACTATCGAGAAGTAACTTTTCGCTCCCGCGACGCGAATCAAACTTGAAGTATCTACACCTTCGGCTTCCAACCCCCGCACAATCTTGGCGCCGATTTTGTCATCTCCTATTCTACCGAGCATAACTGTCCGAGCACCTAGTCGAGATGCTGCAACTAAGGCAGTTCCGGTAAGTCCGCCGCCCTCTACCTTGCACTCAAGAATAGGTGCAAAGCCGCCAGCTTGAGCCTTTGGGGCTACGAAAATATAATCCAAACAAGCTATTCCAAAACCAACTATGTAGGGTTTCTTCACCGCTTAGGATATCCAACAGCCATCAGATGGCTGGTTTCGGTTAGAATTTGCGTTCGATCATGTATCGTGCCCAAGCAGCCAGTAGTTGTTTGTAGTTTGAGTCGGGAACCGTGGACAGTTCCGACAAAGCAGCATCTATGTATTCACGCGCAATCCGCGCAGTATCTTCGACCGCGCCGAGTTCAACCATAAGCTGAGTTGCTTGTCTGATCTCTTCAATGGGAGCGCGCGGATTTCCAATTACTGACCTTAGAAACTGCTGTTGTTCTCGGGAGGCTTTGCTAAAAGCACGATAGACGATGATCGTTTTCTTGCCCTCTCGAATATCTGAGCCAACCGGTTTGCCCAGCTGTGCCTCATCTCCTATAATCCCGAGTATATCGTCTTGTAGTTGAAATGCTGTTCCGCATTTGCTCGCGAATCTCGAAAGGGATGCGATCCAAGGGTGCTCTGCATTGCGGCAGTTGAGGCCAATCATAGCTCCTGTCCTTGCCGCGAATTCATATAGCGCCCCAGTTTTCATCCAAAGCATTCTAATTATGTCGTTCTCGGTAAGCTGTTCGACTGATTTGAACGAGTATTCAACGTCGAGGATTTCGCCTTCGATTAAGGTATTCACTAAGTGTGATTCCAAGTGTCGGATGATGTCGACTATAACATCAGCGTCGACTTTACCGGTGCGGCTACATTCGCACAGCAGGCTTATGGTGAAGCCGTGTTGTGCGTCCCCAGTCAGTATGGCAAGATCTCGTCCGTATTCCTCGCTGCTTTTTTCGTCAAACTTCATTCTTTGCTTGGCGATGATCTCGCCAAACTTATGCACAGTGGGTCCCCCGCGTCTTAGGTCGTCATTATCAATTAAATCATCGTGTACCAGCGTCCAAGTGTGAAAAACCTCTACTGCTGCTGCTGCCGGTAGTGCTGTCTCTTCGTCGCTTCCCACTGCTCCGCACGACCACAGCAAAACCGCTGGCCTCAAACGCTTACCAGGTCTTTCAAGATAGGCGAATACCGCTTCACGCAACTGCTCTGGTCTGAATTGGTTGCGGAAACGCTCGTCCAAAATGTAGGCGCTCACCTTTTTCTCGCAAGCTGCCAGTGCGCCAGGCAAGTCAGTCGACATGTCCGCTCCTTAAATCTCGTGTTGAGCATCATCATAGATACGTAACGAGTAGTGTGTCAACTGCTGCTACGCATTGCAGGAATTAGTTTTGGGCATATGGTATATCCTATGTGTTCACAGGAGGTGGCTTTGACATGGCAGCAGATCAAGAGAAGGGGATAGGCATTGTAGGCTATGGTGGGTTCGGCCAGTTCCTTCACCAGGCATGGGACAAGATGGATAACGCGCGTGTGGTTGCCGTTTGTGATTCGGATTCTGCTCGCAATCCGGGCAATGTCGCGTTTTATCAACGGGTTGCCGATCTTTTGGCAGATCCTAATGTCGAGATAGTGTCAATTGCAACGCCGCCTTCCTCTCATAAGGATTTGGCCATAAAAGCGTTGCAGGCAGAGAAGCACGTGTTGGTTGAAAAGCCATTGGCTCTTTCAGAAAACGATGCGCTACTTGTCAAACGAGTTGCACAAACAGCAGGCCTTGTCGCATCTGTCAATTTTGTTCTTCGTTATAACACGATCGTCGAGTGCTTGCGTGAGATAGTTAAGAGCGAGGTACTCGGCAAGCTAAGGCGTGCGGATCTCAGAAACTATGCTATGCAAGACACAGTTCCAGAGGGACATTGGTTTTGGGACCCGCGCGTTAGTGGTGGGATATTAGTCGAACACGGTGTTCACTTCTTCGACTTAGCGAGTTGGATAAACGAGTCTCCAGCCGATAATGCATTTTCGGTCGGAGTCGAGCGCAAGCCAGGAATGGAAGACCGAGTCTTTGCGGTGGTCAAATACGCCAACGGGGTTTTGGGAACGTTTTGGCATTCATTCTCTCGACCTCGCGAACTCGAGCACACCTCGTTTCATTTCGCATTCGATTTGGGCGAAGTGGACATGATAGGTTGGATACCGCTTGAATTGCGAATTTGGGGATGGACGAATGCCAAAGGCCTAGAGAAGATTAAATCGCTCCCCGGCCGGCTGGACATCAGTGTGGAGCCAACCAATTGCACTGCAGCCCGATCCTCCGAATTTACATATGAAGTGAGCCACCTTGTCGATGTTGTGGTTTCTCTGGAAGAATCTAAGCTCGAAGTCTACGCATCAAACTTGAGATCAATAATGGCGGATATGATTGCAGCGATAGATAATCCTTCGCACCAAATGCGAGTAACGCTTGACGATGCCATAGAGGCGGTTCGCATTGCCGAGCGCGCCACCAAGTTTGCACACCCGGAGTGGTACTAGTTTGATCGCTGAACAAAGAATCTCCAAGCTTTAGTAGCTAGCAATCATCCGCGGTGCCGGATACGTGTTTCAAATGGCAAGTATCATTGAATAATAACAGACCGGGTTTGGCTCCGATTCGCAGAATTGATATAGACGCATTTGAAACGCACAGAGCTCGGTAAACGTGTTCAGGCAGGTCTAGGGCTGCAATGATGGTACCTCTGATCGAACCTACGTGCGCGACAACAATTACTCGACTCCCGTCCGGGTGGTTCTCTATGAGTTCTTGCAAAAAGGACCGCGTACGAGATACCACTTCAGATATCGACTCTGCGCCTGGTGGTCGACTACTTTCAGGGTGTCGACGCCACTCGTGAGAGTGTGCAGGGTATTGCTCTTCAATTTCTTCGTTCGTCAGTCCTTCCACAACGCCGAGCTTGGACTCTCGCAGCAACGGGCTTGAACACACCGGCACATTCAAGTGCTTTGCTATTAGTTCCGCTGTAACGCGTGCCCTTGCAAGATCGCTCGAATATACTGCGTCAAATGTTTCTGAACGTAGCCGTTGCGCCAACACTTTGGCCTGAGCGATGCCAGTTTCAGTTAGCGGCACGTCCTGCTGTCCTTGAACGCGTCCCTGGACATTAAACAGCGTTTCGCCGTGCCTCACAAGATAGACGAGCATCATAAGTCGTGCCTGACAGAGCCGAGTTCCTTGCCCTCCTTCGTTACTCGCATAGATCCAAATTGTATAACGCGCACGGGCGAGACTGTGCGGATGGGAGACAGTATAAAAACAAATCTTTCCTTAAAGTCTATAGCCTGAATTAGGCCAACTTCCAAGACGTTTCCGTCTTCGTCAGCTAATCCAACAAGCAGGTTTGTGAACGCATCAGCAGGCACGACGAAGATCGCAGTAGTCTTAAAATACTCCTGCAGAGAAATGAGGCGGGCTTGGTTACATGGTTGCTCCGATACCACGAAAATGCCTCGTCCAGTCACTTCCGCATGTAAAACCCTGCATTCTAGGGTATCTTCGATTACTTTTTGGTACTGCCATTTCATCGGTCGTCCCGTGCCAAGCCAAGTGTTCCATGTGCTTACGCTTTCGAGGCGTACAATATGACCTGGGCAGTCGCGGAAGTGATTATAGAACTTGGTTTGCCTGCGTGCGGCTCGAAATTCTGCTGGCTTCGGATGCGCGAGTTCTGAAGAGGTCAACTTTATCGTTCGCATGGATCGAATTTTTTCAAATGGAGCAAGCAAGCCTTCAATTTCTCGTTTTTTCTGGATTCCAACAATATAGTCGGGTCTAGTGAGATCGATTTTGTAAGTCTTCAATTTTCGACCGAGTTCGCCATCTATCAGACCTGTAGTATCCACTATCACGAGCTTGCTTCCTGTAGCTAGCGCCGCGTCAACCATTTTTTTTGTACCAACGACGCATTCAGCTACGTGCCGGATGGGACTGGTCGCACCAATGAAGTAAAGTCGTCGTGGCGAGAGCTGGGACATCGATTCAAAAGGTGCTTCCGCAACGGCCATGCCTATGGTGCCCGGCGCACCGATTTCCGACTGACCGACGTCTGCATCTACTATAGCGACTGCCAGACCCGCTCGGACGCCAGCATTCGCCAGCTCAGTGCAAAAGTGCGTCTTTCCCGTGTCGACTGCCCCTATGACCATTGTTACTCCGGGTGACGACACGATCTCAGATATGGTTTGTTGCCACTCCGGTGTCATTGCCACTGACGTCTAAATGCCGTTTTTGGTTGCTCGCCGGTATAATCCTGCTTCATTTGTCATATACTGTAACAGAAGAAGCGACTTTATTGAAGGTGGCAGACTATGTGGCGCACTGGGTTATGGGTGGCTTTAATAACGTGTGTGCTTGGCTATCTCATCTGGGCTTTCGCTACGTTAGACCGAAGCCCAGATGCCGTGCAAGTCAAATCTTTAGTTAGTTCGATTGTAAAAGCTGTCCAGGATCGAAACTTGCCCGGCGTAGTATCCCATATATCGCGTTCCTATAAAGATAGCGAGGGCTTCAACTACGACCGGCTTTGGGCTCTGATAGCTGAAGCGCTCAGGATCGAACGTCCTTTCGACGTTTCGGCGAGGATTATCTCCATCAAGATTGACGGAACGCGGGCAAAAATGCTCGTTGATGCCCGAGCCTGGTTTCTTGACGAGGAGGTGGTTTACCAGAGAAACCTTACTGTCCACTTGCGGAAGGAGCCTGCTCGCCACGCGTTGATAATGCCAACTAGGGTTTGGCGAATTATTCGGATCGATGGGCTTGGGCTGGCCTATTATTGATCAGCGTGCAAAGCGATCGACCGTAGCACGGCATGAACTAGCGAATTATAGTTCTGCGTGTGCTCGAGCCTCGGCTTGTCCTATTACGAATATTCCTGCCACTACGAGAACAGCGCCAAAACCCACGATCGGGGTTAATTTTTCGTGCAGGAATATCCTAGCATTTATTATCGTAAATATCGGCAGTAAGCAGGTTATCATTCCGACTGTGGAAGCGTCCAAGAGTTGAAAACTTTTTCCAATCATAGCGTAAGCTAGAGCAGTCCCAAATACAGACACCACGATTAATGCTATTATCACACTCGCGGTAAAAGCCCCGTGCACATCGAAACCGAACGCGGCTATGGGGAAAGTGAGAATTGCAGCTATGAAGAAAATGTGCGCGAGCGTTGTGGATGCGCTAAATCCACGATCCGCCAAGATTTTCTGCGCAATGCCGTAAACTGCCCATAGCGGTGCCGCAATCAAAATGAGCATGTTTCCAAAGAAATTCTCAGAGGACAGTAGTGCAGATATGCTTGAGCCGTTCCAGAGGGCAAGTGCGACTCCAGAGAAAGTGAGAACCATGCCAACGATCTTGCTTGGCGTTAATTGCTCCTTCAGGACAAAATAGCTGAGAATTACAAGAGATACAACTTCGAATTGGACAACTATGTTGCCGGCTGATGCGGTTGTGCTCTGTATTCCCCTAATATAAAGCACGTAATTTCCGCCTATTCCTAGAGCACCTGCAACTATGATTACCATATCGCTTTTCAAAAATTGCTTTTTCGTTTTCTGAAACTTCTGGATTAGATACAAAATGCTGGCTCCCACTGCAAATCGGATCCAGCATATCGTGTAAGCATCGATGGCTCGGATGGCGAACTTCACACATATTGGAACTGCGCTCCACAGTAACGTTGCTGCAATCACATAGAGGGTTCCAGCAGCCGTTCGGCGCACTGAAGGTAAGCTAGTGTTCATCATGGTCTTCTTTGACGCGTGTCTTCGGACAACGATTTCAATCTTTCAACCACGTCGTATCCCACAACTACACTTCCAATACCACTGCTCACACTGCCCGGTAAGTAGTGAGCGTCGGACCCACCGACCGCAATTAGTCCGTGTCGTTCGGCAAATCTCTTGTAGAAGCGAATGGCCGCAGGAGGATGATCGGGATGATATACCTCTATTCCCGCTAGTCCTACATCCTTCAATTTGAGGATCAGTTCGTCGTGGCGCAGCTTGGCGACGTGCGCGCAGCAAGGTACCCCTCCCGCGTGAATGATTAAATCGATTGCGTGTCCAGGTGTCACTTTAGGTCGCGGGACATATGCTGGCCCGCCTGCCTGTAGAAATTTTCCGAACGCCGCATCTAATGACGAAGCGGCTCCAACCTCATATATAGCGCGTGCAACGTGCGGGCGACCTATAGCGCCTCCTCGCGCGATTTCCACCACTCTATCGAATTCGACAGGCACGCCGATCGATCTCAGTTTCTCGACCATAAGCCGCGCGCGTTCGAGTCGTGCCTTCCTTAGAAACCGCATTTCCTCTACCAATTGCTCATTATGATGGTCAATGAAGTATCCTAGAATGTGGACCTCTGTCGTATTATGTGTTGCGCTGATTTCTATGGCAGGAACCACTTCCACCGTGCAATCCTCGGCGACTGTGAGCGCCTCATCAATGCCGTCCACTGTGTCATGATCAGCAATGCCAACGGCTGTCAGTTGGACGCGCTCGGCCTCCAATACAACTTCCGTGGGGGTCAGTGCGCCGTCAGAAGCAGTGGTATGAACGTGTAGGTCTGCCCATTTTCCCATTTGCTTGAACCACTTCAGCACCTATAGTATCTAAACCTTCTCGGAAAGCGCTTCTGTGCTAGCCAAGGGTATAGCGCCTCCGATGCGACGAAATAAGCCACGACGCGCTTTAAGCTGATCTGGCGAAAAATCGTCGTAATTAAGTATCCTGGTAGCTGGTTGAGCTAGTAGAGTTTTAGATGTGCGGGGAATGTTGAGATAAGATTGCCAAAAGGAGGAATCAAGTGACTTGTGAGATGATCCGCGTGGAAGTAGAACCGGAATTTGTTCATTACTTGTCAACCAGGCACGGTTCGGAAGCAACGGGCGCTGAGGTAGTTCTTGTTTTACCGCGTCCAGCAGGCCGAGTATTGATGATAACGAAGACTTTTTACCCGGACTCCGTATTTCGTCTTCCGACCGGTGTAATGACGGTTGGTGAGACTGTGGCAGAGGCATTCACTCGCGAGTCGCAAGAGGAGACCGGTTTTCTATCACGTCCTGTTCTGCAAATTGGCACCGTTATTATCCAGTGTTGTGCTGCCTCGGAGTTTGTAGAAATTACGAGTCACATAGTTTTAGGAAATCAGGTTGAAGGGACTCCGAGCCCCAATGATCTTGCGGAGGGAATATCGGGTTTCAAAGAAGTAGATGCCTCTGGATTGCGCGTCGTGGCTGATAGGCTTCAGAGTCTTCCTGGCCGTTGGAAAGGTTGGGGACGATTTCGAGCTCCTATTCACAATATTGTTGCTGACTTCCTGGATGCTCATCCGCTTCTCACATGAGAAAGGCTGTATTAGTGTTCGGCAGCTGCTCCGTGGAAAAACCAATCAGAGCCACCGGTTTTTAGGTTAAATAAGCCGTCCGAGTTGGTTGGTAAGCTCTGAACAGGTGGTATAATGCGTTTGCGGACTCTGTAAGGGGAGAAGCGTGGCTAACTGCTTGCATAGGGACATTACTACTGAGTTAATCCGAGCGGCTGGATCGGCGACTCAGCCGAACGAGCGCATACAGTTGGTTCTCGACAAGGTTCGGGAGCTGTCTGGCGTCGAAAGCGTGTCCGTTGTTATCAAGCAGTCAATGAGCCACGAAACCAAGGTTTGGTCGTCCTCGGCTGATTCACGCGGAGACAATAATCTGGGTTCGTCTACTTCCAATTCGAATTTGGCAGCTCGGGTAGATCTGGAATGCTGTGGACAAGAGATCGTAGTCCCGTTGAACGTTTCGAATGGATATTCTGCTTCACTTGTTTTTCGTGGTGTGCCGGCGGAAGCTGGCGAATCGATTATAGCCGAGGAAATAACCGGACTCTTTTCGATGCTCGTTGAGAGTGTTTGTCTCAAGTCGGCTGAATCCGAGGCTCACGACCTGGCAAATAGGCGCTTTGAGGAGATAGCTGCGATCTATGAGATTGGGGAGGCAGTGGATTCTGCTGATCCCAAGCCGGTTCTTGACCTAATCGTAAAAAAAGCAGCATCCGTAATGAGCGCTCAAACTTGCTCACTAATGCTTGTCGATGAGGGTGATGGTTGTCTGGTTATTGAAGCCAGTTACGGCTTAGCGCCGGACATAGTTAAGGGGACGCGCATTAAGTTTGGTGAGGGAATTGTGGGACAGGTTGCAGCAAGTGGTGAGCCTGTTCTTATCACCGACGTAGCTACCGATCGGCGCTTCAAAAGAAAAGTTATTCCTCGCCCCAATGTCAGCGGATCGATATGCGTTCCTTTGAAAAACCGGGACGGGCTCGTAAAAGGCGTGCTCTCAATACGTAGACATCATCCAAATCCACCGTTTACACAGAACGATCTAAAACTCTTTTGCATTTTTGCAACCCATGCTGCATTGGCTATCGAAAACGCCGAGCTATATGCGCGGCTGCACCAGAAGATACACGAGATATCCACAGTTTCGAGCGTTCTCCAGGCGATCAATTCGACACTTGATCTCAACCAGGTTCTCGAAAAGATTGTTCAGGGGATTAAGGACGTTGTCGGTTTTGATCGATGCTGCCTTTACTTGCTTGATCCACGAACGGGTGAATTGGTTGCAGATGCTCGTGAAGGCTACTTCGCCCACGACGGAATTGCGGAACGTGTTAAGCTGGGAGAAGGAGTTATAGGTCTTGCTGCAAGGGAGAGAATCCCGATTTTCTCTAGGGAAGTCGAATCTTCGGAGTGTGTTTGTCAGGAGTCGGCGACCTCTACCACACAAAGCGTATTCGAGTACCTTGCGATGCCCATTGTTGTGCGCGATAGTTGCATTGGCGTTGTGGTTGTTGACAATCGCACAAGCAACCGCCCAATAAGAGACGCCAACATTGAGATGTTGGCTGCTTTTGTCAATCAAGCAGGGATTGCTGTCGAGAATGCTCGTTTGTACGAGGCAATGGAACAAAAATATGCGGAAATGAATGCTTTGTATGAGCATAGCAGGGCAATCAGCGCGGCATATGGGGTTCAAAATGCAGCAGAGGTTTTGGTTTCGACCGCGAAGCGGATGCTGGGCTGCGACGGGGCGGCGCTTTTGCTTCTCGATTCGAAACGGCAAGGTCTTGCCCTCTTTTCAGTTTTTGGTCTGCTGCAAACGGTCGAGGCAAGAGTACGCGACTTTTGCAGAGATCCAGTATCAGTGGAAGCAATTCGCAGTTTGACAACTCCGATTGTTCTTGATCGACGAATTTCCGCGAGTGCAATTGAGGATACACAGGTTGGGTGGGATGTATTTGTACCTGAGAATTCTCGGGCACTTTTGGTGCCGCTCGTTACGGAAGATGCCACCATAGGTGTACTGATCCTAGCGGACCGCGAGAATGCTGAGTTCCGTGGAACAGATATCAAGCTAGTTACCATACTTACGTCGCATGCTGCAACGGTCCTCAAGAACGCTATCGCGTATGAGGAGAGAATGCAGCAGAGGGTTTTTGAGCTAACTACTCTCTACGAGTTCTCGAGGCAGATAAGCTCTGCAAGTAGTTTGGAAGAAGCGCTAGATTCCATTCTTTCGGTCGTCGCGGAGACTGTCGAGTGTGATGAGCTTTCTGTGTACGCAATAGACTATGAACGAGATGTTGCCGCAGTCCGGGCACACAGGTCACGCAATGAGCAAAGTTCGTTGCCACCTGAGGAGCCACTTGATGGCAATGGGGTGGTTAGCTGGGTTATAAGGGAAAGAAAAGCGCTGCTCTCCCCGGATGTTACCGGTGATCCGAGGTTAGCGGACTTGGTCGCAGAAAGGCCGAATGTTAGGTCATTGATGGCGATTCCACTCATTGTGCACGACGAAGTCGTCGGTGTTTTAACCGTCTGTAGCGACAACCCCGGTCAGTATTCGGAGGAACAGGTAAGGGTGCTCTCGGTCATTGCTAGCCAGGGTGCTGCGATTTACAAAGAGTTAGAGGCGCTTAGCACACTCACGAACTACACTGACAACATCCTTTCCAGCGTCGCCGCAGGAATCGTCACGCTGGACACTGATGGGGTTGTTCTTACGTGGAACAATGCTGCTGAGAGAATCGTTGGTTTGCGCGCATCGAGGGTTGTTGGCTCGGATTTCAGGGATGTGCTGAGAAGGTTAGACATACCTCAGGCGGAAAAACGTAGCATTGAAGATTCTATTGAGGAGGTTTATCGCACTGGACAGACATACCACGGTTACAAGCTGTGCTTTCATCCCCACGAGCGTCCAGAGATCTTTTTGAATATGAGCATTTCGCTTCTGAGAAACAGTGCTGGCGATAATTTGGGTTTAGTGCTGATATTTGAGGACATTAGTCGGGAGATTCGGCTTGAGGAAGAATTTCGCCGGATGCGTGAGTTGGCGGCGATTGGTCAACTAGCGGCGAGTATAGCCCACGAGTTACGTAATCCCTTGAGCTCGATCAAAGGTGCAGCGCAGTTTCTTCAGAAGGAGTACGAGGACCACGCATCGATTGCCGAATTCCTGTCCATTATTATCGAGGAAGTGAATGGGCTTAGCAGATTGACGACTGAATTTCTCGAGTTCGCTAGACCACTTCGGCTCGATCTAAAACCTGTTGACCTTAACAAACTGATCGAGAGAACGTTGCATCTCATGAACGTGCATATTGCAGATTGTCGAGTCAGCGTTAACCACAATCTGGATCCATCGCTTCCTATCGTCGAGGCAGACGCGAAACAGCTTGAGCAGGTTTTGAAAAACATAATTATCAATGCCCTCCAAGCAATGCCTGATGGTGGCAGTCTTACCGTAGAAACTGGATCGGCATCGGGTGGATGGGTGTACTTTTCCGTATCTGATACCGGAATTGGTATACCACCTGACAAGATAGATCGCATATTCCAACCTTTTGTTACCACAAAGACGAAGGGTACCGGGTTGGGATTAAGCGTCGTGCGGAAGATAGTGGATAACCATGGCGGTAGAGTTGAGGTTACCAGCGAGCCAGGAAAGGGCTCAACATTTAAGGTGATTCTGCCACGTGTTGCCGTTCAGCCATCTCTAGTCGACGAGACAGATCTTACTCTTGAGCGACGAAACTCGGGCCAGCTCCCGACCTCGTGATATAAATGCCCGAGGGACGCTAGAATTAGTGCCAGTTGATCCTCTCATTGGCGACAGCCCCGTCTTTAAAGGACCTATTTGGGAATTCGTCTAATTAGTCACAGCAAGCCCGCTACGGTATGGAGGTATGCGCTGGTGAAGGTTTTGCTGTTGCATCCCCCGGCCAATGCCGAGATTGATGTATATCGGACAGAAAGTGTCGGACTGGGCTACATTGCTTCAGTCCTGCGGCAAGATGGGCACGATGTCGAGATCTTAGATGCTAACGTTACCCGTCTCAGTGCGCGAAAGGCTATCGAGCAAGTATTGCGACGCGAGTTTGACTGCTTGGGCATTACAGCTATGCATAGCCAGTGGAGATTTGTGGTTGATGTAGCACAAGCGGTGCGGTCAAGAAAGAGAAACGCTTGGATAGTAGTAGGAGGTTATCTTGCAACTCTGGTGCCAGAAGGTTTACTACATCAGTGTCCAGAGTTGAATTTCGTAGTTAGGGGCGAAGGCGAAAACGTAATTCGCGAAGTACTTGGGCGCATTGAGCGCAATCAAGACTGGGGGGATGTTCAAGGCATCGCATACATTTCTAATGGCGATATTGTCATAAACACGCTAGCTCCTGCACATTCTGACTTGGATATCTTACCATTTCCGGCGCGGGACGTGCTTATACAAAACCGCTGGCTCAAACGTGCACCATTTTCAAGCAGTCGTGGCTGTTTTCATCGCTGCGCGTTTTGCTCGATCAATGAATTCTACAAGCTGTGCGGGCAACGTGGTCGACGGGATCGCAGTCCTCGAAACGTGGTAGATGAAATGGAACAAGTCCTATCTTCTACGGGAATAGATTATTTTGTCTTCTCTGACGATGATTTCATAGGTCCTGGCGAAAGATGTAAAAGGCGCGCGTACGAGATTGCCGACGAGGTGCTGAGTCGGAAGTTGAAAATCAAGTTTAGTTTCGAGTGTCGTGCGGACGAGGTTGACAAGGACCTATTCAAGCGTCTAATGGAGGCAGGGCTTGACGCTGTATTTATTGGTCTAGAGTCCGGTTGTCAGTCCCAGCTCGATAGGTTCACTAAGGGCACAACGGTTGAGCAGAATCGAAAGGCTATAGAAATAGTTAGAGAACTTGGATTGAAAATGGACGTTGGTTTCATTATGTTCGACCCTTACGTAACTGTAGAGGAGCTTGAGCAGAATATGCGGTTTATCCGAGAGTTGGAGCTTTCAGTACCAATGATCAAGCTGCAACTTTACCCAGGAATACCCATTATCGAAAAAATTCGCCAAGACGGCTTGCTTACAGAGTCCGGGTTGGACCTGCACTACAGATTTCAGAACCCAGGGGTTGCCCAAGCTTATAAGGCAATGCGGCTGTCGATGGCTGGCCGCATTGCGATGTGGAAGCTGCGAGACCGACTTGGTCTTGGAACCAGGCGCTAAACGCCCGCTGATCCTTTGATGTCATTCGAGTTGCGTGTTTTTTCGCGTCGTAGCCCACATTTTATAGCGACGGATGCACAAACCCATAATGCTCCTATGAGCACCATGCCTAAGAGCTCTGGCCACTTGCGTGCAAGATTTGGTGGTGGTATGTCAAGATCGACGCGCTGCAGGCTCCCAGGGGACAGACTGATCTTTTTAACCGTGAGAGTGGTATGACCGCTTCGCACTATCACCGTGTAATTTCCCGCCGGTAACGATTTCAGCTGAAAGCAACCTGCATCATCAGTTGTGCATCTGTGATTGCCCGGCTGAGCAACGACAACTAGATGTGGAGCCGGGGCGTTTGCATATGTCACCAATCCCGATATACTAGCCTTGCTCTCAGCTTGATCGACGCATGATGAATTTGGGGAACAAATAGAACTTTGCGCTGGCAAAAGCATGACAAGTGCCGCACAAAAGTCAAGTATCAAAGCTCCTGTTTTGCTAGTTTCGCGCATTTTAGCCAATTTATTTATACAACGCGTACCAAGTGTCGCGCAAGAGTCACGTTTGCCATTATTGGCTGAATTCGTGTTGATATGTAGCTCATGCTGAATATTGCTTTTCGCCAACTGACAGCCTGAGTATTGTTGCGAAGATATGGTAATATCTCTATGTGAGTAAGAAGAGCGGTAAGATCCTAGTTGTCGATGACGAACCGAACATTCGGCGCGTCTTGGAAGCCGTCTTGGCAAAGGACGGTCACACTGTCTTGACTGCCGAAAACGGGAGGAAGGGTCTAGAACAACTCCAATCAAACCCCGGCGTCGATCTTCTAATCACTGACTTGATAATGCCGGACATCAACGGTATCGAACTTCTCTCTGCCGCCAAGGAAATTGATCCAAACATTTCGGTGCTAATGATAACGGCTCATGGCACCATTAAAAGTGCAGTAGAGGCTATGAAACTTGGGGCGCTTGACTATATCTGCAAGCCCTTTGATCTTGACGAGCTAAAAATAATCGTTCGAAACGCTCTCGACCGCAAAGAACTGAACGAACAAGGCCGCCGAGCGCCAGCTGGGGGATCAAGGCTTGCGGTGGCCGGGGGAAAGAGCAAGGCTGATGTGTTAGTAGGCAACAGTCCTGCTATGCTCGAAGTTTTCAAGATGATCGATCGAGTCAAAGATAGCAGGGCATCAGTGTTGATTCGCGGAGAAAGCGGCACTGGTAAGGAGGGTGTGGCGCGGGCGCTTCATTATAATTCGGTTCGTGCAGACAAGCCGTTTGTCGCGGTGGCATGCGTTGCCCTTTCCGAGCAACTGTTGCAGAGTGAGTTATTCGGTCACGAGAAAGGGTCATTTACAGGTGCCGTCAGCCAAAAGAAGGGTAGATTTGAGTTGGCAAATCACGGCACGCTTTTCCTCGACGAGATTGGCGACATTCCCATGACCGTTCAAATGATGCTTCTCCGCGTTCTCCAGGAACGCGAGTTTGAACGAGTTGGAGGCACTGAGACGATAAAAGTTGATGTACGTCTGGTGACGGCCACTAATCAAAACTTGGAGAAACTCGTAGAGGAAGGAAAGTTCAGAGAGGATCTTTACTACCGGTTGCAGGTGATCACAATTGATATGCCGCCTTTGAGAGAGCGAATTGAAGATATACCGTTGCTTGTTGAGCACTTCGTGTCTATATATGCTCCTGAGAACAACAAGCAGATTGAGCATGCGAGTTCAGAAACCTTGGACATTTTACAACGTTACAGGTGGCCAGGTAACGTCCGCGAACTCGAGAATGTCATTGAACGCGCGGTTGTGCTCGCAGATTCCGACGCACGGCTCATAACCCCGGACCTGCTACCACGGGAGATATTGAGTGAAGTCGGTGCAAAAGTTTAATTGCGTTTTGTGCCCCAGTCTTTAAAATAAACCGCGCATTTGTATCTTTCATGGTGCCTGTGTACTCTCGGCGATACAAACCGATTTCGACATTGAGCTTCCGAATTCCAAATGATTCTCTTGTCCCTACTTGTTTCCGCAAAATTCGGCTTGGGCAATTATGAGCGTGTACGAGTGTATCCCGACCAAGTGAATGTTGTTTGTGGGAACGAAACATACTAATGCCATTAGATTTCTATTTTGTATTGATGCGAATTACTGGCGATAGTCTTTCGTTCCGTTCGTCTTGCAAAATAGGAATCTAGAAGAACCGTTGTTCGGACTTGCGCTTTCTGTTATCATATCTGAAGCCCGGCATGTTAGAAACTTTATTGGGCACATTAGACAAGAGGTGTAACGGATGAAAATAGTGCGTAGTTCTTTTTGGGCGATAACCGCTCTAGTGGTAGTTTGCATAGCTGTGTCGATGACATTTGCGTGGGCAGCGGACAACGCTCCAAAAATCGGGGTCATTGACATTCAGAAGGTACTCAGAGATGCACCCCGAATGAAGCAATATATGGAAGAATACGAAAACCTGCGCCAACAGCTCGGACGGATTCTCGATATTCGCAGCCAAAACCTGATGTTGGATGAGGATCAAGTTAAAGAGCTCATAGAACTTAAAACCAAACCTTCGCCTACCGAGAAAGATAAGGCGCGCATTGCCGAACTGGAAAAAATCGAGCGCGAAAGGGACGCTGAGTTCAAGCAGCTGCAAAGCGCAACTAATTTGACCGATGCACAGAAGGCACGGTTGAAAGAACTTCAGGAACTGCAAGATAAATCTAAGGCTACTGGCAAAGCTCTCGAAGATGATTACAATAGTCGGTTACAGACCAAACTGCAGGAGCTAGACCAACAAGCCGACGCAGATATTCAGGATGCAGTCAAGAAGGTTGCTGAGGCAAAGGGTCTGTCTTTGGTACTAGTAAAAGATGCTGTTCGGTTTGGCGGAGTAGACATAACCGATGACGTAATTGGAAAGCTTGAACGCAAGGTGCAGTAGGCTTTGAAACCTGCTTCTTACCTACTTTGCGTGTTAGTGCTAGGGTTGATCGCGGTCCTATTCTTGTCCTTTCACGGAAGCCGATCACTGCCTAAACATCGCTCTGCGCCTGGACGAACAGTATATGTCGATCTGGATGCTCTAACGCATTTGCACCCCTGCTTCAATGTACTGATAGCCACTGAAGAACTTTCTAGGCGCTATGAATACGGCTTTGCAAAAGTGGGACACAGGACTATCAAACATTTTTCAGAGCTGGGTTTGCTGCCTGGTCCCGTTCAGAAACCGGAAGTGGACAGGGCAGATTTAGTTGCTGAGACTGCGTTGACAGCGGTTGGAGAATTTAGTCGGCTGGAAGCTGGACAAAGAGAAGCCTTGAGGCTGAGGTTGCAACAGATCCGTTCCACGATTGAGAATTCTGTAAAGCCCCAGCTGGCTGCTGAGCTGAGAGAGATAGAGCGCGCGGCTAGCGCGCGGGAGCGCGAAATAGTATCTCGTATAGCGGATCAAAGGCTTCGTGCTGCCATCCGTGTTATCTCGCTTCGTGCTGCGGTGCAGCACGTCAAATCAACATTCACTTCGTCCAGCGATATGGAACCAGGCGGCTCATTTGCTTCGTTGGAGGCGTCGCTTCAAGAGGCAATTGCTGAACAGCAGCGGATAGAAGATATTCTAAATAAAGAAACTGCCGCTGTGCGGTCAGAAGCCGCAGAAAAGGCGCGCGATGTTATCGCACGAAAACAGGCAGAGGTAGAAAACCAGCTGGCTGAGCTCGAGATGGTGGAGAGGACTCGGATAGAAGCTGCAATAGCCGATGCTAGAAACGAAGTGTTTTCAGGTCTGGTACTGCCTGAAGATGTGGAACAGCCTAGATGGTTGTGGGGGATTGCATTCCCGACCACCAGAATTAGTAGCACGCGTCCGGCTTATAAAGCGGATTACGATAGTAAAATTCGTCGCAGAAATCTTTTGACGTCTTTTGCTCGATCTCTCCGTACACAAATCAGGAGCGAAATTGCACAGAAAGTACATCTTATAGCCAAACAAAAAGGTATAAAAGTCTCTTTTGATCCAGGTTTGGGGTTACCAAGCGCTACACGGCAATTCGAGCGACTCTTAAGAAGCGATTCTGCGATTTGTTGGAACCCCGTGCTCGCTGTTGCCCAGCGGTGAGATTTATGAGAATTACTGCTAAAGAGCTTGCCGATATTTTGGGCGGAACATTAGAAGGAGATTCCGGTCTGGTCATCAGCGGTGTGAGTGCGGTCGAATGTGCACGCGCTGGCGACGTTGTGCTTGCGGAGAATTCTAGATACTTCAAAGTCGCGTCTGAGTCTGAGGCTTCTTGTATTGTTACGGCACCAGACATCGGTCGTCCTGTAGTGGGTAAAGGTGTTGTATTAGTCGAAAATCCCGCTGATGCTTTCATTAAGGTTTTGGAATTGTTCCAGCCAGTGGAGCCGAAGCCACCCATTGGAATAGCTGAAAGTGCCGTTATCGGGCGGGACGTTCAAATAGGTCACGGAGTTGCTGTGGGCGCCAACGCGTTTATAGGCGATAGAGCAGAGCTAGGTGATGGATGTGTGATACATCCAAATGTCTATGTCGGCGCGGATGTTGTAATAGGGGAGAACAGTTGCCTATACCCGGGCGTCGTAATCTATCCTAGGTGTAAGATTGGAAAGAGGGTTATTCTGCATTCTGGAGTAGTAGTAGGAGCTGACGGATTCGGCTATCGCAAGGGTCCCGAAGGTCTTCGAAAGGTGCCTCATGTAGGTACGGTCGAAATAGGTGATGATGTCGAAATTGGTGCAAATACAACGGTCGATAGGGCAAAGTTTGGTGCGACTATAATAGGGAGCGGTTGCAAGATCGACAATCTTGTTCACATAGCTCATAATGTCAAAATCGGCCGTAATTGCGTCATTGTTGCACTTAGTGGCATCGCGGGCAGCGTGCAGATTGGTAACGATGTAACTTTAGCTGCGCAGAGCGGTGTTAAGGACAATGTGCGCATAGGTGACGGATGCGTAGTAGCGGCGCGCGCCGGTGTGATTGGCGACTTGGAGGGAGGGTCTGTGGTCTCGGGGTTTCCGGCCAGAGACCATTTTGCCGAAAAGCGCGCGCAAGCTGCTTGGCTTCGTTTGCCCGAGGTCCTGAAGAGATTAAAGGTTTTGGAAAGCAAAGTCGAGCGCTTAGACGCTCGCGTAAAAGGCGAGGCAGATGACGACATTGACCATTGAACCCCGATTAACTGCAATTGAGGAAAATGGTGCTGGATCCAAACAGAATAGTGCACGCCAGAAAACACTAGCTTCAAGCGTGAAGCTTCACGGGCGGGGGTTACACGGTGGCGACGAGTGCACTGTCATTATACATCCAGCGGATCCGAATACAGGAGTCGTTTTTGTCAGGTCGTTTGAGCAAATTCCAGCCGTAGTAACCAATGTTGTCGATACGTCACGTGGGACTACCTTGGGTGTTAATGGTTTCCGCGTTCGCACGGTTGAACATCTAATGGCTGCTCTTCGCGGAAAAGGAATCGACAATGCGATTGTAGAAGTAAATGGGACAGAGGCACCAGCGCTCGATGGCAGTGCGCTTCCGTACGTGGAAGCTATCGATGCAGCTGGTATAATAGTTCAGGATCGAACTAGACCGATCATTCGGTTGCGCGAGCCAATTGCGGTTAGACAGAATGGTGCTTTCATTGTGGCTGTTCCCGGAACAGGATTGCGCATCACCTATGTCCTAAACTATGAGCATCCGATGATCGGTGTGCAGTCGACTACGTACGATTTGAGCGAGGAAGATTTTAGTCGCGAGATAGCGCCGGCGCGTACGTTTGTGCTGTACGAGGAGCTATCGGAGCTTTTGGACAATGACCTTGCGCGAGGTGGCAGCCTCGAGAATGCGATAGTCATTTGGCGTGACCGACTAAGTTCTCAGTTGCGTTTTCCAGATGAGTTGGCGCGGCATAAGGTTATGGATCTAGTCGGGGATCTAGCGCTTGTTGGAGGTTTTCTGGAGGCAGAGATAGTAGCAGTTAAGTCGGGGCACGCGCTGAATATCGAGTTTGCAAGAGAAGTTCTAAGGTCCCACGGCGGACCAGAGAATCGCTAATCAAACTAATAGTTTTAACAGGCTTTAACAAATAACAGCCTGCCGGCTACCAAAAGTTGCCAATTTGTCTCTGGAGTAGCTTGGTTGGCTAGCTAGTAGGGCGGAGATTATGCTCGACATAGAGAAAATACGTGATGTGCTACCTCATAGGTATCCTTTTTTGCTTGTTGACCGGATCATCGAATTGACTCCAGGTGCGCGGGCACGTGGATATAAGAATGTCACGATAAACGAGGAGTTCTTTGAGGGCCATTTTCCGGGACATGCCGTAATGCCTGGTGTTTTGGTCTGCGAGGCTATGGCTCAGGTTGGCGGAGTACTGTTATTGTCGATGACCGGAAACGAGGGCAAACTGGCTTACTTCGGTGGAATGGACCGGGTTAGATTTCGCAGACCGGTGGTGCCGGGCGACACATTGGTAACTGAGGTCGAACTTATTGCCACGAAGGGCAATATTGGCAAGGTTCGTGCGGTGGCGAAAGTCGAAGATGAGATCGCTGCCGAAGGAGAGTTCATTTTTGCTCTTGTTGAGAGAGATCGAAGTACCAAAACAACCGACGGCGTGGTCGAGGATAAGGTTGCCAAGTGAGTACTATGGTAGAGAAAGATATGAAGACTGAAATACATCCGACTGCGCTGGTCGATGCGCGTGCAGAGATCGGGCAGGGAGTCAAGGTCGGACCGTACTCAATCGTAGAGGCGGATGTGGTTATAGGAGACGGCACCGAAATTGACGGAAACGTGACTATCCATTCTGGAACAACTATCGGCAAGAACTGCCGAGTCATGACCGGTGCGGTGCTCGGGGGTCCTCCCCAGGACTACAAGTTCCGTGGCGAAAAGACATATCTAAGGATCGGGGACTGCAACATTATTCGCGAATACGTTACGATCCATCGTGCCAGCGGCGAGGGAGAAGCGACAATAATAGGCGATAACAACATGTTGATGGCATATTGCCATATAGGTCATAATTGTCGCCTTGGTAACGGTATCACGATGGCAAACATGGTGGGCATAAGCGGACATACCCTCATAGAGGACAAAGTTGTCTTCGGCGGGATTGTCGGCGTTCATCAGAAAGTTCGGATTGGTAAGCTGGCAATGATTGGAGGCTTCTCAAAGGTGGTGCAAGATGTGCCACCATTTGCTATGGCGGATGGCCGACCTCTCAAGGTCTACGATCTTAACGTAATTGGCCTTAGGCGAAACGGAGTACCACCTAAGATCCGTGCCGACCTGAAACAGGCTTACAAGTTGTTGTACCGGTCTAATCTTAATATCACCCAGGCGCTGGAAGCGATAGAAAACGAGATCGAGCCTAGTGAAGAACTCCAGTACCTTCTGGATTTCATTCGCAGTATCCGATTTGGCTTTGGCGGTAGACAGCTCGAGTCGCCGAGATCGTAGGCTCTTGTTCTAGGTCTTTGATGCGTTCAATTGCAATTTCTGCCGGTGAAGCCTCAGGCGATCTGTACGGTGCGCATCTCGTCAGAGAGCTCAGGAGAATCGATTCCCAGCTGCAGTTTTGGGGTACAGGTGGTTGCCGGCTCAGGGAAGCCGGAGTAGACATTAGGTTCGATACTACGGATGGCGGCACAATCGGAATCTGGGCAACTATGAAGACGTTGCCGCAGATTGCCCGCGGATATATCCGTTTCCGCCAGATGCTTCTCAGAGAGAGGCCTGCGCTGTTCCTGCCGATCGACTTCGGGGCTTTCAATTTGAGATTAGCGCAGGTGGCAGCCAGGAAGGGTATTTCAGTTGTTTACTTCATTCCACCGGGCTCTTGGCGAAGACGGCCACGTAACGCAGCCAAGCTCAAAGCAGCCGGCGGCAAAGTAATTAGTCCTTTCAGATGGTCTGCTGAATACCTTTCTCAGCAGGGAGTAGATGCGCGGTGGGTAGGTCACCCACTGGTGGATTTGGCAAAACCGTCTGCAGAGAAAAGTCGCCTGAGACAAGAGTTTGGACTTAGCGATTCGGCGCCCGTGGTAGGTTTATTGCCGGGCAGTCGCAAACACGAGCTCGTGGAGCACTTACCGCCGATGGTTTCGTGCTCTCAGATAGTGAGCCGTGAGTTACCTGGTACACAATTTGTCATGCCTTTCGGAACAGCGAGTCCGTGGGTGCGAGGCAGAGTTATCGCAGCGCTAGGAAACACCGAGAGGAACATTGATGTTAGGATAGTTGAGGGCCGCACCTATGATTGTATGGCTGCTTGTGATATTCTGATATGCAAATCTGGCACTGCAACACTTGAGGCCTCTTTAATAGGCACACCGATGGTTATTGTTTACAGGGGCACGTTACTAATGCGACTTGAGTACCGCCTACGCAAAAACGAAATTGACCAATTCATCGGTTTGCCAAATCTAATAGCAGGGCGAGAGATATGTCCAGAATTCTTGAATGAGGAGGTTACTGGGGAAAACCTTGCCGAGGTAGCACTCAATCTTCTAAGAGATAATAACTTATACGAGCAACAACGGCAGTCGCTTGCAAGGTTGAGGAGTGAGCTTGGTGAACCTGGGGCTATAGCTCGAGCTGCAGAGGCTATTCTAGAAATGGGGGGATTGGCTCAATAGGACCTGAAAACAGCACCTCGGTTGCACGCATAACAGCTCTACTTGTAATTCGTCATACGATGCACAGGCTATGGAACACTTAATCAGCTTCCTCTGGCGGCGCAGAACCGCTTGTATGACCATACTGGCAGTACTCGTGCTACTAACTGCGCGACCTCAACCACAGTACGCAGAGATCGGAGTTCCGCTGATCGTAATTGGACAAGCAATTAGACTTCTGGCGGCGGGGCACCTAAGGAAAGGGTCAGAACTTGTAACCTGGGGACCTTACGCACTTTGCCGGAACCCGCTTTTCGTTGGATCGTTTTTTATGACAGTTGGCTATCTAGTGTTCTTTGGTCGCTGGGAAATAGTAGCTTTCGGAGTCATCGCATTTTGGATATTTCACGGCGGAGCCATTGCGTATGAGGAGAAAGAATTGCGGAACAAGTTTGGGGCACGTTACGATGAGTATGCGCGTAGGGTTCCGCGGTTCATACCAAGGCTTCGTGCTGATTATGGAAGGGGCACGTTTTCCTGGCAGCAGGTTGTAACAAACAATGAGCACAGGACAGCCATTTTGAACCTGTTTCTCTGCGCGCTCTTAGTTGTTAATTCTTTCACCGTTCGCCTATCTCCAGTTGCCTGGTTAGTCGCGATGGTTCGTTAGCAAAACGTATCCTAGTGCAATTAGGATTCGTAGGCAGATATGAACTGTAGCAATCAATGAATGCACGCAACCGTCTACTGAAATATGTTCTAGCTTATAAAGGCAGGCTTGCACTAGCTGTATTCTGCAGCCTAATGGGGGCTGCTTGCGTACGCGCCCTCGGCGTTGTGATAAACTGGTTTGCTACTGTGGCAAGTGGCAAGAGCGTAGCTGATCTACCTCCCGTAGAGTTTGCTGTGCGTCACGGACTGTTTTCACTGGCGGAGTCCAAGTTCGCAGTAATCTGGATCATAGCAATACTAGCAGTTCTTATACATGTTCCAAAAGCACTTTTTGGCTATGCCAATAGCTATCTCGTCGCTTCTGTAACTAACCGTATAGGCGCCGATGTTCGCCGTGCCATCTACAACCATCTGCACACACTGCCGCTTAGTTTCTTCCACCGGAATAAGCTAGGTGACATAATATCCCGCATAACCTACGACGTCGGCTTAATAACAAATGCAAGCCAAGTTGTTACGCAGATAATAGATGCTCCAGTTTTGATAGTTGTTGGCTTAGCGGGTTTGTTTGCTATTAGCTGGAAGCTGGCAGCTTTGACTCTTGTTTTCGTGCCTTTGATGGGTGTGTTGATAGATCGTTTGTCCAAGAAGATTCGGAGGTTGACTTCAGATACCCAGGCAAAACTCGCCGAACTCAACACGGTAATTGAAGAGTCGATACGTGGCATTCGGATCGTGAAATCGTTTGGTATGGAAGACCACGAGATACAGAGGTTCGGGCGTGTCAATGCAGACGCGCTACGTGCTGCTCTGAGAGCTGCTCGGCGGGCTGCTGCCGTGACTCCGGCAATCGAACTGATGGGAGGACTATCCGGTGCGCTATTGCTGTTGTTTGCTGGTCTGATGGTAGTGAGCGGAGAGATCAGAATCGGAAAGCTCTTCGAATTCACTTACTTGGCTTTCATAGTCTCTGCAGCAGGGAAGCAGTTTGGAAGAATAAACGTGCTCTATCAGCAGACTATGGCTGGGGCTGAGCGAATCTTTGAGTTGCTTGATTCAAAATCGGACATGCTTGAGAAACCCGACGCGATTGAGCTAAAGGACGTCAAAGGCAGGGTTGAATTTCGGAACGTCTACTTCGAATATAACGAGGGAGAACCTATCCTTCGTGACGTATCGTTCAAGATTGAACCGGGCGAAATAGTTGCTTTGGTTGGTCCCAGCGGTGCTGGCAAGTCTACCGTGGCTGATCTGATACCGAGATTTTACGATGTTACGTCGGGACAGGTGCTGGTAGAGGACCACGACGTCAGAGATGTGAAGGTGGCCAGCCTGCGCGCTCACATTGGAATTGTGCCTCAGGAAACGATACTTTTTAGCGGTACCATTGCGGAAAACATTGCTTACGGTTCCCCAGGAGCCGACATGGCGGACATAATTGAGGCTGCGAAAGCTGCGAATGCTCACGATTTCATTCAGGCTTTGCCAAATGGTTATCATTCTCGTTTGGGAGAAGGAGGAAGCGGATTATCGGGCGGGGAACGTCAGCGGATCGCAATAGCTCGAGCACTATTGAAGAACCCGCGGATACTGATCTTGGACGAAGCTACTTCCTCGCTGGATGCAGCATCCGAGGTGATAGTTCAAGAGGCTCTAGAAAGACTGATGCAAGGCAGGACTACCTTAGTCATCGCACATAGATTATCTACTGT
>Ga0123519_10002610_pt1 | contig 30445 bp, 27 predicted proteins | sample YelNatPaOPRAMG02_FD_87396 | JGI IMG/M metagenome (GOLD analysis project Ga0123519, IMG submission 87396) | Hot spring microbial communities from Yellowstone National Park - Yellowstone National Park OP-RAMG-02 (version 2) | ecosystem: Environmental > Aquatic > Thermal springs > Hot (42-90C) ... | reverse complement strand
TCCAGAAGTTCCTTGCCCAAATTGTAAAGATTAAAAACGTGGCCCAGATTATAATCAAACTCCATCCTAGAGAAAAATATAGATCGAATTATGAATCCATTGTGAAGTCACTCGGTTTGAAAAATGTTATCATTACACAAGAACCCGGAAAAGAAGCTCTTTACACGGTCTTGAGCAAATCAGATTTGGTGGTGAGTACTGGCTCCACTGCAGATATTGAAGGAATAATGTTAGACAAAAATGTAATTGTGATAGATGGATTAGCAAAAGGTTTTCTAGCTGAATTGAGTAAAAAAGATAAATACAGAGAAGCGGTTTATGAAGTCAACAAGAATGATGATTTAACCGATGCCGTCACAAAAATTCTAACAAGTAGAGATCTGCAAGAGAGGCTAAGACAAGAGAGGCGAAGATACTTGGCAGGCTCTTTTTACAAGATAGATGGAAAGGCACATGAACGAGTTTCAGCTTTAATCTTAAGGCTAATAAAAAGAGAGAAAGAGTGATAAGCATGCCAAAAGTTATCGTAGACCCTACATACCAACTGCTTAAGAAGGGACCGGAGGATCAAAGTCCTAGATATAGAGAGTATCGGAGAAAGTGGGTTGAAAATCCAAAGAAACATATAGTAGAGGAGTTTCCCATCCATTTAGATTTGGAATCAACTAGCGGATGTAATTTGAAATGTCCAATGTGTTTTCAGTCATATAACCCGCCTAAACCCGGATTTATGGATTTTAATCTTTTCAAGAAAATCATCGACGAGGGAGCCGAAAAGGGACTGTGCTCGGTTAAGCTACAATATCGAGGGGAGCCCTTATTGCATCCAAAACTAGTTGATATGGTGAGATACGCAAAAGAAAAAGGTGTTATTGAGGTGATGTTTAATACGAATGCTACTCTTTTAACAGAGGATAAATCGAGAGCGTTTGTTGAAGCAGGGTTAGATAAAATAGTATGCTCGATAGACGGCTACACTAAAGAAGTTTACGAAAAAATAAGAGTTGGGGCAAAATTCGAGACAATTTTGAACAACATAAAAACATTGCAACGAGTTAAGAAAGAAATGGGTTCTAAAAAACCAATAGTCAGAGTCCAGATGGTTGACACCCCGTGGAATCACGATCAAATCAAAGGATATCTCAGGTTCTGGGGAAAAATCGCGGATCAAGTGGGTATCGAGGAAATGCAGGATTGGCGCCTAGATAAGAACGCTCCAGATACTCCAACACCAGAATTTTGTTGCCCGCAACTGTGGCAAAGACTTGTGATTCTTTGGGACGGAAAAGTAGTGCCATGCTGCGGAGATCACTACCAGAGAATGGTTATTGGTGATGCAGCCACAACCAAAATATCGGAAATCTGGCTTGGTGATAAAATGAACCAATTGAGGGAACTGCATATGAGGGGAGAGGCCCATAAAATAAATATCTGTAAGAGTTGTGACGACCGATTGAGGGTATTGTTTGGTAAAGGAAAATATCATGTTAAGATATAGTTATTTTGGGTTGGAGGATCGTGCTCCGGAATAAAAAAGTCGTGGCAATAATACCCGCAAGGGGAGGGTCAAAAGGCGTACCGCATAAAAACATAGTGCGGGTAGGGGGAAAACCGCTGATTGCTTACACGATAGAAGAAGCGTACAAGTCAGAATATATCGATAGGGTCATCGTATCCACAGACGACGAGAAAATAGCCGCGATTGCAAAAAAATACGGGGCAGAGGTTCCTTTCTTGAGACCTAAAAGTTTGGCAAAAGATACGTCGTCCTCGTTGTCGGTGGTTCTTCATGCAATAAGCTATCTGGAAAAAAAGGAGAACTACTCGCCGGACATCATAGTTTTTTTGCAGCCCACGTCACCTTTTAGAAGAGTGGATCACATAGATGCAGCTATTAGAAAAATTGAAGGTGCCGAAGCGGTTGCAGGAATAACAGAAGTGGAGGATCATCCATATTTTATGGTGAAAAAAAAGAATGGATTTCTCGAGCCGTTTATCAAGATTAAGAATAGGCCCTTAAGAAGGCAGGATGTTCCGAAGATTTATGTTTTTAATGCGTCGATTTACGTCGCGAAAAGAGATTATTATAAAAATGTAAAAGAAACCGATCCTGTAGCTCCAGTATTTGATGGCAAAGCTAAGGGAGTGGTGATGGACAAAATAAGTTCTATCGACATAAATACCCCATTAGATGTGATTCTTGCAAATGCTGTGGTTAAAAGGAGGGCGAAGCTTGAAAGAAATTAAAATCGGAAATAGAAAAATAGGCGAGAAACATCCAATCTTTGTAATCGCTGAGATGGCATGTGGCCACGAAGGAAAAATAAATCTTGCGAAGAAAATGATTAGAATTGCGGCAAGAGCCCGTGCAGATGCGATCAAATTTCATATCGAATCCACCGAGGATTACATAGTACCTTGGCATGAGGATTACGAGATATCAAAAAAATTAAAATTCACTAAAGAAGAGTGGAGAGATCTCTTTCAACTTGCGAAAAGAAATAAACTTCTCACAATAAGTATGCCGAACGATATCCCAAGCGTCAAAATAGCAAGGGAAAATGCATCAGATGGATACTACATTCATTCGGCTAACTTGTCCGACGAGCCGTTGATTAAAGAAATCGCCAAGATAGGAAAACCAATGTTCATTGGCACTGGGGCCTCCTATATCAGGGAAATAAAAAGAGCTGTGGAACTGGTCGGGGCCATGGGAAACAAAAATATTATCCTTATGCACGGGTTTCAAGCATACCCGACTAAAATCGAAGACACCAACTTAAGGTTTTTAAAATGGCTGAAGGAAAAATTTGCTCTTCATGTGGGGTTCGCTGATCACATAGTCGGAGATTCAGAACTTTGCGGCATAGTGCCATTGTTGGCCATCCCGTATGGGGCAGTTGTAATCGAAAAACATTTCACTATTGACAGGAAACTTAGGCTGATCGACTATCAGTCGGCCATGAACCCCGATGAGTTTAGAAAATTTATAATAAACCTTAGATTGGTGGAAAAAGCGCTTGGAGCATATGGACCGCATAAGTTTTCTGAAGATGAATTGCAATATAGAAAACGCGTGAAGAAGAATATTGTGGCGGCCAGAGATATCGCGAAAGGTGAAAAAATCACTTGGGAGATGCTTGCATTTAAAAGGTCAGAACCTGGAATTTCGCCTCTAGAAGCAAAAAAGGTTGTTGGCAGGATTGCAAGACGAGACATTTTAAAAAATGAGAATATCAGATGGAGAGATCTAGAATGAGGACTGCCGTGACTATCACTGTTAGAACGAAGTCGAAAAGGCTCCCAAAAAAAGCCATGAAGATTTTGCAGGGAAAACCTATGATTGAACATCTTATTGAGAGAGTAAAAAAAGCTAAACGTCCTGATGAGATAATTTTGTGCACATCGACCAATCCCCAAGATGACATTCTAGTAGAAATTGCCAAAAAAAACAATATTAAGTGGTTTCGGGGAGACCCCGTAGATGTTTTAGATAGGTTGCTTAGAGCTGCAAAAAAATATAAAGTAGATTTTATCGTCAGCACTACTGGGGATAACCCCCTTACAGATTATCGGTATATAGACAAGATAATCGAGAAGTTCATGAAAACAAAAGCTGATTACATAACGTGTCTTGATCTGCCTCTCGGTGCTTTTTCTTATGGTGTTAAGGTAAAAGCTTTAGAAAAGGTAGTTGAGCTGAAAAAAGAAAAAGATACTGAAATATGGGGGGTATTTTTTACTAAGAATCCCCATTTGTTCAAGATAGAAAAAGTTGAGGTGGAGAAAAAATTGAGACGGCCAGAGATTAGGTTAACTGTGGATACACCCGAGGATTTCAAACTTATGGAGGAGATTTTTAAAAGACTTCACAAACCGGGAAAGCTCTTTGAACTGGAAGATGTGATTAAACTCTTAGATAAGCATCCCGAATTGCTAGAGATAAACAAAAGAGTGAAACAGAGGGAGGCAAAGATCTGTGCAAAGCTGGGATAAAACCTGGGAAAAGGTGTTTCAAAGCCGAGAATGGGGAAAGTACCCACCAGAAGAACTTATTCGCTTTATCGCAAAAAATTTTTACAAGGTACCAAACAGAAAAGCTATTAGAATTTTGGACTTAGGCTGTGGAACCGGTGCTTGCACTTGGTACATCGCCAGAGAAGGATTCTCAGCTTATGGTATAGATGGTTCAAAAACCGCTGTTGAGAAGGCCAAACAAAGGTTTTCGGAGGAGAACTTAGACGGCGAATTTGTTGTGGAAGATTTTATAAAAATCCCATACCCGGATGAATTTTTTGATTGCGTAATTGACGTGTGCTCCCTCCAGCATAATAAACCTAAATTTGCCATGATGGCTTTGTCTGAGGTATTCAGGGTCTTAAAGCCCAACGGAAAGGTATTTTCAATGCTCGTGGCTTATGGATCATGGTCAAATCCATATTTGAGAGAGGGTTACGTACATTTTTACAAACTGGCTGAAGTAAAAAGATTGTTTGAAAAGTTCAAGAACGTTAATATAGAAAAAAGCATTAGGACCTACAACAACAGAAAAAACAGGATTATACATTGGGTCGTTAGCGGGGAAAAGGTTGTTTAGGGGAGGGCACGTTTTTAATGAAAAAAATAAGGATTGCGAATCGGCTAGTCGGCGAAGGTGAGCATTGTTTTGTCATTGCTGAAGCTGGGGTTAACCATAATGGAGACATCAAATTAGCTAAAAAACTAGTTGATGAAGCAAAAAAAGCGGGAGCAGACGCGATTAAATTTCAAACTTGGAAAACTGAAGAAATTGTGAGTAAAAAAGTTCCAAAGCCGCTTTACCAAAAGGGGACATGGGGGCAATCCCAGTTCGAAATGTTAAAGAAACTGGAACTTTCAGATGAGGAGTTTGAACAGTTAGCTGAATATTCGAAAAAAGTAGGGATAATCTTTTTGTCGACACCCGAGGGTCAAAAATGTGTGGATCTTCTTGAAAAATTAAATGTGCCAGCGTTCAAAGTTGGGTCGGCTGATTTAACCAATCACCCGCATTTAGCATATGTTGCAAAGAAAGGAAAGCCAATAATACTTTCTACCGGAATGGCCACTTTGGAGGAAGTTAGGGAAGCTGTGGAAGTGATAAAAAGATCCGGAAACGATGAAATAATATTACTTCACTGCACATCGTTCTACCCAACAAAAATTGAGGACACTAACCTACTGGCAATGATTACGTTAAGAAGAAAATTCGATCTGCCGGTTGGTTATTCCGATCACACGACAAGCATAGGTGTCCCGATTGTGGCCACACTGTTAGGGGCAAGTGTTTTGGAGAAGCATCTTACTCTGAATAGAGAATTGCCGGGGCCAGATCACAAAGCATCCTTAGAACCGCATGAATTTAGAGAGATGGTTAGGGGAATCAGATTGGCCGAGAGAACCCCTGTTGTGATTGATAAGCTAGAGGAAAGATTACAGAAGATCTCAAGAGAAGTAAATATAGAAAGAGAAGTTTTAGAAAAAATTAGAATAATACTAGGTTCTCCAATCAAAAAGCCAGTAGCAGCTGAAAAAGAAATGATTACATTAGCAAGGAAGTATATCGTTGCTAAAAAAGAAATTCAAAGGGGTAGCATAATCACTTTGGATATGTTAAGCATTAAGCGGTCAGGCGGTGGAATAGCGCCCAAGTATCTTAACAAGATAATCGGTAAAAAAGCGAGAGTAGATATAAAAAAAGATGAGCCCATAACTTTTGAAAAAGTGACTTAGGGGCGTTTAAACTAGCACCCTTATTTTTTAATCCACCTCCCGCTGTTGTGGAGAATTGTTTTCTAAAGCGATGTCGTTAACATATGTCCAGAGAATCTAAACGAGTTTTAGAACATCATTATATTTTTACACACGATACGGGAAAAAACCAAATCTGTTTGCGTTAACAGAATAGTATTTTTTTGGTGTTTTTGCCTTTAGCTGGAGGTTTGTATGGCCAAAACCTAAAACAGGTAGAAAATATTACAATTCTCTGCTGGTAGAATGCGGCCATCCCCTCCTTTGGTTTGGAAAGAATTTTAAGGTGAAAGCCGATAGGTTGAGGTTATTTCAACCCTTGTTGGCTCAAACGGGTTAGATGATTTCGTTTAAAACTCTTGGCGGGGTAAAGTAAATTCACTGGTCCGTCTGGGTTCGGCTTTGTGTTGAGATGATTCAAAGTCTACCCTTTTGAGAGAAATCATGCGTAGAGGTATATATCTAGAAAAAGCGGCCGTTGTTCTCTAGATTCTGGTGTCCTGTATGAAGCGACCTTTGGCATTATCTAGGAGTGTTAGCGCTCGATTTTATTGTTGCTTAGCAAGAGAGCAGCTTGATGTTCCGGGCCCAAGCTAGGTAGTTTGCAACGACGTTGCTCTTCAGAGTCAAGGATGGTGATTTGGTAAGCCTCCTTCTTCTTCCGCTTTCACTGTTTTGATGCTGCTTGCTTGTGAGACACGAACTTATCCACATGTTATGCCCGCGAAAATTTGATCTATCTCAGGCAGTCTATAAAAATTGCATTTTCTTATTCCAGATTTTGAGGCTATTTCACGAAATGGACAACATTCTTTAATGCAATAGAAATAAATCAGTACTGAGTTTAGTTATGGTGGTGGAATAAATGAGGAAAATAGTCTACGTGACTGGAAGCAGAGCGGAGTACGGTGTAATCCGATCAACATTAGAAGAAATCCAAAAACACAAGGATCTGAAATTATCTTTAATAGTCACTGGTATGCATCTATCGCAAGTGTTTGGCAAAACAGTAAAAGAGATTGAAAAAGATGGGTTTAAGATCGATGCCAAAATAAATATTTTACCACGGGAGGATACTGGCATTGCGATGGCGAAATATCTTGGGGAAGGGATAATCCGCATTGCGGAAGCATTAGAAAAAATTAAGCCAGACATAGTTTTAGTGGCAGGGGACAGGACCGAGGCACTTGCAGCAGCTATTGCAGCAACATATTTGAATATCCCAGTTGCCCACATATCTGGCGGAGATATTACAGAGGGGGGAACAATTGATGACATAATTAGACATTGCATCACTAAATTTGCACATATACACTTTCCCGCAACAAAGAAAAGCGCAGAAATAATAATTCGTATGGGAGAAGATCCATCACGTGTTTTCATTGTTGGAAATCCTGGAGTCCCAATAAAGTATAAACCAAGTAAAAAAGAATTACAGCAAACAGCCCGACGATTTAAACTCGATTTAGCAAAACCTATTCTACTTGTGATCCAGCACCCTGTAACAACAGAGGCTCATTTGGCCGATAAGCAAATGAGGGAAACAATGGAGGCGATCAGAGAATTAGGAATGCAAACGATTGTTGTTTATCCAAACGCGGATGCGGGTGCGCAGGGTATGATTAAGATAATTAATGAATATAAGAAATTCTCGTTTATCCAAATTTACAAAAGTATTCCTAGAAAAACTTTCCTGCAACTGATGGCGATGAGTAGCGTATTGATTGGCAACTCAAGTTGTGCTTTGATTGAAGCCCCCTCGTTTAATTTACCTGCAGTAAACATTGGCAAGAGACAGGAGGGGAGAGAAAGAGGAAATAATATAATAGATGCAAAACCCAAAAAAGAGGAGATAATTTCTGCTATAAGAAAAGCATTGTACGATAAAAAGTTCCGTGAGCAAGTTAAAAAATCAAAAAGTCCATATGTTAGGAAAGGAGCGGAAAAAAATATCGTAAAAATATTAAGAAAAATTAAGATATCGCCTGGGTTACTCCAAAAGAGTTTTTTTAAGAAAGAAGGCAGGGGGCATGAATAATCTGATAAAAAAACACCCATATAAGATTGAGGAGCATCTCAACAGAATTTATTTAGTACCAAATGCTCGTATAGGGCTTGAGTGTATATTCGATTTGATGAATTTAAATAAACGAAATAAAATACTGTTACCAAGCTACATAGGTATTACTAAAAAAGAAGGATCAGGTATATTTGACCCAGTTAGGAGAAAAAAAATTGGTTTTGAATTTTATAAAATCAATAAAAATCTCGCTATCGATATGAAAGATTTCAGCAAAAAAATTGAGAGTAGTAGCATAAAAGCCGCGTTGGTGGTTCATTATTTTGGATTCGTTCAATGCGATCTTGAAAAAATTGTGAGGATCTGCAAAAATAACAAAGTGTTTTTAATAGAGGATTGTGCGCACGCCTTCATGTCAAAATATCGCGGAAGATATTTAGGCACATTTGGGGATGCAAGCGTTTTTTCACTTCATAAAACCTTGCCAATCCCAAATGGGGGACTTTTGATAATCAATAATAAAAATTTAAATAATCCACGTGTTTCAAATTATAACATTCCCAAAAAAATTATTGAATTACTCTACCGTTTTGATATGAGGAAAATTATTGAGATTAGGAGAAAAAACTATATTTGTCTTGTAAAAAAGATAAGTAAATTGCCCAATATTCAAATTCTTTATAAAAAATTACCTCGAGGTATCGTCCCGTTAAATTTGCCTATTCTAATAAAGAATGTGGATAGAAACGAGATTTATTTCAAACTATTACACAGAAAAATAGAAACCACCTCTTTATACTATCAACTAATAAATCAAATTAATAAAAAAAAGTTTCCGATTTCATACTATATTTCAAATCATATACTGAATTTACCAATCCACCAAGATATCACAGCTAAAGACATTGAATACATGGCTAGAGTATTGAAAGAAATTATGTGTTCAAAAGTGTGAGGGATCTGAATGATATACCTCTTCGCTATGCCGAAAATAAAAGAGTTCAAAAATGAGTTTCAAAAATTTTATGTGAAATACTCTGTAAACATCGTGGAATACACACCTAATTATCACGCATTTAGTTATAACAGCCGGGGGAATAAGTAATGGCATTTTGTTTAGAAGTGTTAACTGCGCACGGCTCAGATGAAAAAAAATGGAGGGATTTAGTAAATAATCTACCAATAAAAGATATATATTTTACTTCTGAGTATGCAAAATTGTTTGAAATGACAGAAGGAAAAACAAGAGAAAGATTTGGAGGTGAAGCACAACTTTTCTTTTATGGAGATGATAAAAACTATATCATCCACCCGCTTCTAAAAAGGAAAATTAATGATCTACCATTTTACAGCGGTGAAACTTTGTACGATGTGGTTTCGCCGTGGTACTATGGGGGTCCTCTTTCATTTTTAACTGATGAAGAGAAAAAAAAGGAACTTTTTACCGGTTTTTTTAAAGAATTTCATAATTATTGTACACAAAACAATATTATTACAGAATTTGTAAGGTTGCATCCTATTCTCAAAAATCATCTACCGCTTGCGGATTATGTGAAACTAGAAAAGAGATGGAAGATAGTTTATGTTGATTTAACGCAGGATAAAGAGACTATTTGGAATAATTTCAAGAAAGAAAATAGGAAAGCAATAAGAAAAGCTCAACAAAATAATATTGAAATTGTTCATACAAAAAATAGGGAGGATATTGAAAAATCTTATGAAATTTATTTAAGTGCCATGAAGAAAATAAACGCTGATGAATCGTACTTTTTTTCAAAAAAATTTTTCTCTAGTATATTTGAATTGTTAGGAAATAACGCTCAATTATTTGTTGCAAAACATGGTACGGAAATAGTTGCAGCTTCTGTATTACTAGGAATGGGCGATATATGTAATGATTACCTCCGTGCTTCGCGGCCAGAATTTTTGAATATGCGTCCAAACAATCTACTTATATATCATATAATTTTATGGGCAAAAGAAAACGGTTATAAAATTTTTAGTTTACAAGGGGGGCAAAGCAAAGACGATGGAATTCTTCGTTTTAAACTTACGTTTTCGGACAAAACCGCAGATTATTTTACTTACAGCAAAATACATAATGAATCAAAATATAAAATATTGTGTGAAGCTAGAGACAGATATGATAAATTAAGCGGGAGAGTGGTAGAACGGTTAGATTTTTTTCCATATTATAGGCGATAAAAATGGTATGGAAAATCCCTCTCTTTAAAATATATTGGAACAAAGAAGATTTGAAAAACGTAATGGCAGCGATCAAGGTAGGAGTAAATTGGGCAATAGGCCCAAATGTAAAAAGATTTGAAGAGATGGTTGCTGAATACATAGGAACCAAATATTGCGTAGCGTTTAACTCTGGCACTTCTGCATTACATGCTTTATTATCATCATACGTTAGAAAAAATGATGAAGTAATTGTTCCCAGCTTCACATTTATAGCGACCGCAAATGCCCCGCTGTTTGTTGGTGCGAAGCCTGTGTTCGCGGATATTGAGGAAGAAACATACGGGTTAGACCCGGAGGACGTAAAAGAGAAAATCAACCGGAGAACTAAGGCTATAATCCCAGTTCATTACGGTGGCTGCCCCTGCAGGATACGGGAGCTTAAGGAGATAGCCGAGGATCACGATCTCCTCCTGATAGAGGATGCTGCGGAAGCTTTTGGCGCGAGCATCAGGGGGAGAAAGGTGGGGAGCTTCGGTGATTCTGCCATGTTTAGCTTCTGCCAGAATAAGGTGATAACCACGGGTGAGGGGGGAGCCATAGTGACAGACTCAAAGGAAATCTGTGAGAGGTTGAAACTCATCAGGTCGCACGGCAGGGCGGAAAACGGTGACTACTTCACCTCGCCGAAGCAAATGGATTACGTCGATCTGGGCTACAACTTCAGAATGTCAAACCTCACGGCAGCCCTCGGCATCTCCCAGCTAAAAAAGGTTGACAGGATAATAGAGCTGAGGAGAGAAAACGCGGAGTACCTCACAAAGAAACTCACGAAAATAGATGAGGTGATTCCACCCTCGCCTCCCGAGGACTATTTCCACGTTTACCAAATGTACACGATCAGGGTGAAGGATGGGAGAAGGGATGCACTCTCCGAATACCTGGCCGAGCGGGGCATAATGACAAAGGTGTTCTTCCACCCGGTTCATCTTACCTCCTTCTACAGGAAAAAATTGGGCTACAGGGTCAAACTGCCGGTGACTGAGGAGGTCTCGAAGCAGGTTCTGACCCTGCCGATGTATCCCACTTTGTCAAGGAGGGAGATGGATTATATAGCTCAGAAAATCAATAACTTCTTTGTGACGGAGTGATGGCGAAAATATGGATAGAGTGAGCGCAAATGAAGGACAAATTCGCAAAGTTCTTTGAAGATAAAGATATTCTCGTGACAGGCGGTTGCGGCTCTATTGGCTCCCTCATCGTTAGGGCCCTGCTTAAATACGATGTCAAGAGGGTCAGATCCCTGGATATAAACGAAACCGGACAGTTCAACCTTCAAGAGGAAACCAAGAGTCCAAAGTTGAGGCTTTTGATGGGGGACATCAGGGACAAGCGCAGGCTGGAATGGGCCATAAAAGGTGTTGACATAGTCTTTCACGCTGCGGCATTGAAGCATGTTCCACTGTGCGAATACAACCCCTTTGAGGCGGTGAGCACAAATGTCTATGGGACCCAAAATCTCATTGAAGTAGCAAGGGATGAGGAGGTAGAGAGGTTTATAGCCATAAGCACAGATAAGGCGGTTAACCCGATAAATACTATGGGTGCAACAAAGCTTTTGAGCGAGAAACTGGTTATGAATGCTTCCCTTGGAGATGTGAAAACTATTTTCTCATGCGTTAGGTTTGGAAATGTTCTCAATTCCCAAGGATCGGTGATTCCAATTTTTGTGAGAGAGATAAGCCAGGGCGGTCCCGTGACTGTGACATCCAAAGAGATGACGAGATTTTTCATGTCAGGACAAGAAGCCGTAAACACGATCTTTAAAGCCGTAAAACTGATGAGGGGCAGGGAGATATTTATCCCGAGGATGAAAAGCCTCAGGATATTGGACCTGGCGGAGGTGATGATCGAGGAGCTGGCTCCAAAGTACGGCTATAAACCAAGTGAGATCAGAATAAAAATAATAGGAGTACGGCCTGGCGAAAAATTGCACGAGTCCCTGATGACAGAAGAGGAGGCAAAACACGTTGAGAAATTGGACGGAATGTTTGTTTTGAGGCCAGCCGTAGTCACCCCAACTTTGGTGGAGGAGGAAAAAGAAGGAAGATTAGGACATGTGGATTACGTTTCGAAGAACGCCGAACTTTTGAAAAAAGAAGAAATAAAAAAATTGCTTAAGGCTGAAAAGATATTATAGGCAGGGCATTAAACTCTATAATCCTTAAAACTTTTCATAAAGACAACTTTCTTCGTTTTGTTGCTTTTATAGCATGCTTCAATTAGTGCAAGCGCATTTAGCCCTTCTTGGAAACCGGTTTCAACTTTTTTACGGTGCTTTATTGCATCCCGAAATTCTACAAGCTCTTCTTTAATGCTGTCTGTTTTTTTTAATTTTATCAGCGAGGGTTTAGAGGGGACAAAAGAGTTTCCGATCTTTCTATCCCTACCCATCCGCAAATATAGATCACCCCTGTTTATGTAGATGGTGCCTTCGGTTCCGTGTATGACATAGTAATCTTCGCTAGGCATGTTATAGTTTGCCTGCATAAACACGGAGGCACCATTCTTCATACTAAGGAGAACGGCATTACAGTCAGGTGCCTCGGTCTGCTTAGAAATGTTGGATATTCTTGCATAGACTGACTCAACCTCTCCGAAGAGGTAATGTGTTGTGTCCATCAGATGAATGCCGGCCGTGATCAGTGGGCCCTCCCGGTGTCTCTTCAGGCTGTATCTCCATTGGTTTGGGGTAAAGGAAAAAGCACCCCCGTGTGAAAGATTGAAGTATGCGCTGACAATTTTACCCAATTTATTTTTCTCCAGCAGTTTTTTTACATATCTAAAATAACTTTCTCTTCTCTGATTGTGGCCTACCATAAAGACTAAATCTTTTCTAATCATGCGCTTTAGTTTCAATGCATCTCTATAGAGGCTAGTTATCGGTTTCTCCACAAAGATGTGTTTGCCTGCTTTTAGACACTCCTTTATGTTTATAAAATGGGTATCGTTTGGTGTGGCTATCAACACACCGTCTACATCTTTTAAAGCCATTTCAAGATTTGAAGTTCCTTTTTCTGGATCAAACTTTTTTGCTTTCTCTTCATTCGGGTGATAACAGTATTTTACTTCGCAACCTTTGATTTCACCTATTTTCTTGTAGAGTACTCTTCCAAAGTTTCCAATCCCTATCAAGCACAGTTCGACGGTCATTTTCACAATTCCTCTATTATCACCGAATCGGTTAGGTAAGTATTACATGTTTTGCAGCGCTGACTTTGGTCAAAGTTTCCGGTCTTAAACATCATTCTGAATTTTTTCATTTTTTCATTGTTCCACGCTTCTTTCATGGACTCCTTGTGGATGTCTCCATAAACCAGCTCCCCTTCAAAGTCTTCGGGGCATATTGTGAATTTTCCATCGTATAGAACAATTATCCTGTTCCAAAGACGGTTACAGTATTTTACTTTTTTCTTTTTTATAATTCTTTTTATCTTTTCAGGAACTAGCTTGTTAAACTCATCTATTTGATGGCTTGACTGATTGCTTACGGGGTATATTATGACTTCGTCAACTAATCCTTTCCAGAACTCCTTGAAAAGCTTCAGCTCTTGATAATTCTCATTTGTTAGAACAAAAGACGAATAAATTTTTAACTTTGATTTTTCTCTATCACGAATCTCTCTAAGCATTTTAATATTTTTGTGGAGCAAGTCAAAATCCCCGCCTACCCTCAACTTTTCATATGTTTCTTTGGTGGCTGCATCTATCGAGAATTTTATAGAGTCCAGACCTGATTCAATTATTTTTTTTATTTTTTCCGCGTTGAGCGGGATGCCATTGGTGGTCAAATAGACGTATTTGAATCTCATATCCTTTGCCATCTTTATAAAATCGAATATTTGCGGATGGAGCAGCGACTCACCAGTAGTGTATAGACCAACCATTTCAATTCCTATTTCCTTTGCGTTTTTTAAAACAAGGTTATAAGTTTCTAGACTCATAAATCCCCTTTTTCTCTTCATTTTTCTGTTATCGCACATTATGCATTTTAAATTGCAAGCGTTCGTCACCTCAACCATCAAATTTTTTGGGTATTTTGCGTGAATGGGATGGCCATTTTCAGGAGCCTGGTCACACACCCACTTCATATATTTGATGCCTTTTCCGTAATCGATCTGGGTTTCAGATGATACATCCATCACTCTGTTTTCTGAAGTATCTTTCATCCACTTCCCTTTCAGATTTTTGTTTTATATGAATATTTATATCCCTCAGCTCGGGCCTAAGTTTAAATAACCTTATAACTTTCTTTATGTCCACAATGTTTATCCCATCATAAAGTTCCGAGTATATCACTCTTATTAAACGCATATCCTCCGGCGTATCAACGGTCAATCTAAGACTCGGCATCCTTAAAATTCCTCTGGCTTCAAAGTTCTGAAGTGAGAATATCTCTGGGTGCTCGCGTATAAAAATCGTAACATGCTCACGGCAATAAGCCTCTTTAGCTAGGCGTTCCTCTTTTTCTAATACTTCTGTAGAAAAAATTTCGGCATCTAGTCCTAGAGGGAAGGTCCTCTTAATACAATTGGAAGTATAATCAACATTTTCAGAGTTTAGGTGTTTTTTTATTATTTTATCAACCACTTCTGGGTCGATAAGTGGGCAGTCCGCACATATCCTGACTATATAATCTGTCTCAGCTTCGTGTGCTACTTTTAGATAACGCGATAGCACGTCATACGCACTTCCCGTGGAAATTTTATAACCCCTCTCATTGGCAAATTTTAACAAAATTTTATCCTCTGGCAAATTTGTGGTTGCAATGATAATCTCATCCAATCTCTGGCATTTCTTAAGTCGTTCTACTATGTGCTCTAACATGGGTTTACCCGCAATATCCATAAGGACCTTACCCGGGAGCCTAGATGAGCCCATCCTTGCTTGGATAATGGCAGTAACTTTCATACACCGAGCCTCCATATAAAATCAGTTCCATACCATCTTTTGTGCTTATTTATTGCCAAGTATGTCATACACGGCATTGATCACATCCTCTACATCCTCATCCGTCAACTTTGGTGACAAAGGAATGCTAACTGTTCTATCTGAGATCCATTCTGCATTGGGAAAATCTCCTCTTTTGTAACCGTAGCACCGTTGATAATACGGGTGCAAATGCAGAGCAATATAATGAACCCCCACGCCGATGTTACGCTTTGTCATTTCGTCTAAGAACATATCTCTCGTTATTTTTAAATTATCGATATCCAGCAGTATTGTATACAGATGGTAAGCGTGACGGGTATTTGGCTCAACTGGTGCAGGAGTGAATATAGGCAATCCTTTAAAAGCATTGTTATACTTGTTCCATATCTCTTGGCGGCGTTTCCAGTACTTGTCTATCCTAGTGAGCTGATGAATGCCAATCGCTGCCTGAATATCCATCATGTTGTACTTAAACCCTGCTTGGACCACCTGATAGTGCTTGTACCCCTCGTCACTGAACCTTTTCCAAGCGTCCTTGGTCATCCCATGCAAGGCAAGTATTTTGATTTGATTGGCATACTCCTCGTTGTTGGTGATTACCATGCCTCCTTCACCAGTTATAATGTTTTTAGTCACATAGAAGCTGAAACATCCTAAGTCGCCAAAAGTCCCTGACTTTTTACCGTGGTATTCGGTCTCAATTGCGTGTGCGCAATCCTCTACGATTTTCAAATCATTTTTTTCCGCAATTTCCATTATGGCATCCATGTTGCAGGGACGGCCAGCGAAGTGAACAGGTATTATCGCCCTGGTTTTTTCAGTAATTTTTCTCTCTACATCTTCAGGGTCCATGTTCATAGTTTCTTTTTCACAGTCAACTAGAACCGGTTTCCCCCCCGCATGTATAACTGCATTAGCCGTTGCAGCAAAAGTCATCGTGGGCACTATTACTTCATCGTTTGGTCTTATCCCTATGGCTAGCATCGAGAGGTGTAAAGCAGCGGTACACGAATTAAGAGCCACGGCAAACTTACTGCCTTTGTACTCTCGAAAAGCTTGCTCAAACTTCTGAACTTTTGGCCCAGTGCCCAGCCAGCCGGACTTCATTGATGCAACCACTTCATCTATCTCTGGTTGTTCGATCATTGGGCTTCCAAACACCAGAAAATTTTTCCTCATTTATCGTCCTCCAAATTGAACCATTTGTGGTACCAAAGTTGTGTTAAAATAGTTTTGAACCCGCACTTTTGGTAAAGCCTTTGGGCGCGGTAGTTCCTTCCTTGGGTAACTACGATAACTTCCCGCATTTTTTCTTTAAGAAACCAGTTCAAAGCGTGGTATACTAGGCTTGATCCCACTCCAATGCCCCTAGCAGAGTCGTCTACTCCAACCAAAGTTATCCTGCCGCAGCCTCTGTGGCTTTCTAGGTCTGGTTTTTTGTCGCAGGTTATGTACCCCACCACTCTTCTATTTATTTTTGCAACGAAAACTTTGTCTGCAAATCCTTTGCAGGACTTTTCAATCCAGTCAGAATAAAATTTCGCACATATCTCTCTGGGATAGCGCTGATCAAAGTAGTACCTACTGTCCAAATAGCTCTTTTCCGCTATCTTCTTCAATTGGGGAATGTCTTTTGAGGATGCTTCGCGAATGATGAACCCGTCACCTATTTTTCTTGGAAGGTAGTTTTTTAAGTCAATTCCAAAGGTCAGCCTTATGTCGGTGAAGTGAAATCCATATTTTTCAGCAAGTTTGACGCTGGTGGGGTCGTGACAATCAGAAAGATAATACAGTACCTCTACTTCATTCTTCTTACAGTAATCAATGGCGTATTTTACGATGTCTTCAGTCAATCTCAATGGATGTAAACGAGCAGTTTTAAAACCAAAGAATTCACTGTCCCATTTCAATATGCTTACTATCCTAACTAGGTTAAAAACTCGTTCTAGACCAAGTCCATCAATTAAGAGCATCCCATTATCCCCTAAGGATTTTCTCAGCTCCGTGTTTTTTATCAGGTTATTTACGCTCATTTTGATAATGTCTTCGTTTACAGATTTTCCCATTCCAAGGCAGATAGTTGCTCCTGCTCTTTCATACCTCTTTGCTGTTTCAAGCTGATGTGGGTATTGGCAAATTGTCAGACTAGGAACCCCTCTTGCCATCGCCTCAAAGAGCGTGGTACCCCCAGACACAATTGCGATATCTGCCTGATCTAAAATTTCGCCAAATCTCTTTGGCTGAACATAAACTTTATATTTTCTTTTCGTTTTCTCCAAAAATGCATCTAGCTCATTCTTATGCTTATAAAAATTGCCAATAACAACAACGATTTCTACTTTCTTTGTTAAGTCCTCCAGTGCTTTCATGGTTTTCAGCGTGAGATTTAAGTGATCATAACCTCCAAATGACACGAAAATTCTCTTGCAACTTTTTGGCAGCTTAAAATCTTTATAGCTAGTTTCTTGCAGAACAACATAGCTTGGTCCCTCGTACAATGAGATGCCAGACTCCCGTATGGCATTGATCGTTATGTCGGCGTGTTTCTGCCCTGGCCCAAGGTCATCCAGTGTGATCAATACAACACCGGTCGTTTTAACTTTCCTCATATAACCATCTTCTGTGTCCAGTCTGTCCACCACAAAAATGTCTGGAGAAAAATCTCTAATTGCCAGGAGGGTTTCTTTAAGCTCACTTTTATCTGATGAGATTTTGTAAAGCTTGTAACCCTTATCGAGAACATATTTCACCCCGTCGTAGTCCTTCATCAAAAATGCAACTTCGAACTCATTGGTTTCCTTAAGTTTATCTGCCAAGAGTAAGCATCTCACTATATGGCCCGTTCCAATTTCTGGCACGCGTCCTCCATCGCACCTGAACATTACTCTTCTCAATTTGCTCACCTCAGCTATATTTCCTGTATCGTAAAGAACCCATTTCCGCGTTTATTACTCTTATCTCTCCAGATCCTAGGATTTTTTCTAGCTGCCTTATTTCGAAAACCATTTTTTTGAAATCTTCGGGGTCTGCAGAAAGTTTATGATCTGGCCCCTCCCAGTTTTTGTTAAGCGTGAAATGTTTTTCCAATATTGATGCTCCCGCTGCAACTGAATAGATTGGGGCTTTGATACCCAATGTATGGTCAGAGTATCCGACCACACACTTGAACTTTTCCCTCAGAGAAGTCATCTTTTTCAGGTTCACATCTTCTTCTTTCGTCGGATATGCCGAAACACAATGGAGGAGGGCATAGTCCACCTTATGTCTTTCAAAAATTTTCACAGCCTGCGATATTTCCTTAACATTCGCCATCCCCGTCGACGCGATTATTGGCAAACCTTTGGTGGCCAAGTACTTCAGTAATCTGTGGTTGACTATGTAAAACGAAGCCACCTTAAAAGCCGCGACGGGGAGCGACGCTAGGAGGTCAACGCTTTCTTTGTCGAAAGGAGTTGACAGGAATATGATCTTCTTTTTCTTAGCAAAAAGAAAAAGTTCCCTAAATTCGTCCTCCCCCAGCTCACATTTCTTTAAGACACTATATATTGAGCTTCTCTTACCAACCCTTTTTTCAGTTACATAAGTCTGAAACTTTATCGCATCAGCACCGCATTTTACTGCACTTTCAATCATTTCTTTTGCTATTTCAACGTCTCCTCCATGATTAATTCCTGCTTCGGCAATTATGAAAACCGGATGTCCTTCCCCCGCCCTTCTGGCACCTATAGATATCGTTTTTTTCATTTTTGTCCCCATATTAATTTTGTGCACGCTTAAAAATTGGGGTCATGTTTTTCAATCAATCCTTTTTGAGCAAGTTTATCACAAAATTCTTTCACAAAAAAGTAATCTAAGCCAAGTTCATCTGCTATTTCAAGGCAAGATTTTTTGCCGTTCATCAGTATCTGAATATATTCTATGGCGTCGTAACCCGCTTGATCTATCTTCGGGTCTATGTATAGATTGTATCTTGAAAGGTATAGCGGACCCCTGTACTTTCTAACCGGCACGTAATTAGTTTCTATAATGTTGATAATCATCTCAAGTATTTTGAGACACTCTTCCAGCTGGGAGTAGTTGAGCAACTCCATATTATCCGCATCAAAATGATATTCTTCATGTCTGTCGCATCCTATCCCAACCGTGGGGATGTTAAAACCTGGCCCATTGTAGACCATCTCATCGTTGCCCCACAGCTTTCTGTAAGGTCTGGACACATGCGGCTTTACGTGATGCTGAAAAACATTTTTTACCACGATGTCTATAAACGAGTTTCCTTGGAAAGACGTCTGGTATCCAAAGGGTTTGTTGTTTCCGATCATATCCAGGAATATCCCTCCTTTCATCGTTTTTATTTCTTCTTCGTCTATGGAGGACAGAAACGCTATGGCGGCGAAATATTCTGGTCCGAGGATTAACCTGTATGAGTATCTTAGAGGTTGGGCTTCTAGTCTCTTAAAAAGCTCCGTCAAAACAGCAACGCATGATAGCCCGTCGGTAACTATGCCAGGATGGCACGTGTGGGCAGCGAAAAATATAGTTTCCGGATGTTTTCCTTTTACATGATAATCCAAAACCTTCATTGTTCCGTTGTTGTCTAAGTCTGCGTCTATGCGAACATAGAATTTCGTCTCTCCGGAGCTTATCATATTTAGATACTGATTGTAGCTCATGCTGAATCCCCAATCCTGAGCAAAATAATTGTAGCCATTCCTATAGTGATATGGAATCCAGTCGGGGTGTGCTGGATCGAAATAAAGATGTTTTTTTAGTTCCTCTAAGGACACCTCTCCCTCAAATGGAACTGAGTGGGTCCACAGGTGCAGCGGATGATCTTTGAAATCAACAATTTTCTCTCCATTCAGCCTACTTAGATACGCTTCTCTTACTCTCCAAGCTTTTGGAATTATCCATGTAAAACATTCAGTTCCAGATTTGTATTCACGCAGAGTACTTTTTGAAAGCTCTTCCCTTTTAATGTATTCTACTAACTTGTCGGTATCTGGGTTAACGGCAGTGCGGTTTAACATATAATGTTTTTTGATAATCTCAATCATTTTTTCATCTTAAGATATACGTAATCACAACTGCTTATATTTTTTAGCATAGTGAGAATAAGAAGGGGATCAAGCTGAAAGTGTTGATCTGGTTTCAAGGTTGGCCTTGCCATCTACCTCATGCCATTGCATTGGCATTGAAAGAGCGATACGGAATAAAAGATTTTTCGGCGCTGGTCCTCGGGTATAAACAGAAAAATTTCTTGGAAACACAGAGAGATATAAAATATGATCCAATTGTGGTTGTTCAGGATATTTTCTTAAAAAGCATGGAGTTAAAAATAGACTACAAGTATCTCAGCACGCTTGAGAAATACGGCTCTCCGTCTCTGTGGATGTGTCCTTTAGCTGACAGAGATCTTCTGATGTATAACAACTACAAATTTTATACTCATGAGGAGCACATGAAAATCATCCAAGGCTATTTCAAATATACGAGGGAGATGCTGGAGAAAGTTAAACCTGATTTTATCATTATGGTGCCCGCCGAGTCAATGGAGCTTTTGGTTCTTCATAATTTGGCTAAAGATATGCACATACCAACACTGATGATAAGCAGCACGAGAACTGGGGACAGGTATACTGTTCATAAAAACACTTACCAGCAATTTGAAAGAATATTTGAGATTTATGATAGAATAGAAAAAGAAAATTACAAGAGCCCACACAAAAAAGCCGCCGTTAGGTATATTCAAGAGTTTAGAAGGAGACACGTAACATTTGCCGAATACAAAGCTACTTACAAGGGGCAGCAGGAATTTTTTGAGAGTATCTTAAAGCATCCAATAAAAAATTTGAAAAGAGCCCTTGATTATTTCTACAATTACTATTTCGGCTACTACAAAAACGATTACATGTACAAGAATAAATCCCCGCTCAAACTAATCCTCAGGGAATTAAAAATAAGGTTTAAAAGAACTTTTAAAAAGTCAAAAATTTTTGAGAGCCCAGACTATCGAGAGCCATACGTTTATTTTCCCCTACATTTTGAGCCAGAGATAGCACTGTCGCTTCTTGCCCCGTTTTATATGGACCAAGCCGCGTTAGTGGAAAATATTGCTAAAAGTTTGCCGATACACTTCAAATTATACGTTAAAGAGCACCCCATGATGATTGGTTTTAGGCCCAAATCATTTTATCAAAGATTGCGAAAGATGCCGAACGTAAGACTTATCGATCCATTCACAAGTTCCTACGAACTATCCAAAAATGCCAAAATAGTCGCTGTTATTACTGGATCCGCCGGATGGGAAGCGCTGTTGCTAAAAAAGCCGGTCATAACATTCGGCCACGTTTTTTTCAATAAACTTAAGATGGTCAAAAAGGTGAGGGACATAACATCTCTTCACGAGGTAATTTCTGACATCCTTAGAAATTACAGGCATGATGAAAAACAGTTAGTAAATTTTGTAACAGCAATATACGAGGGATCTTTCAGCATGGATCCTCTTGAAATAAGCAAGGGGCTTCCAGAGGTTTTATCAACTCCCAGTTTTAACAATCTAGTCACGGCGCTTGCGAAGGAAATGGGCCTAGAAAAATCTTAATCCCTCAAGATTTTTTCCATAAACATCAGCAACCTCTTTGGTATCGGCACGGCATAGCTCAGCACATTCAGTTCCTCTTTAGAAACTGATTTTGTAACCAAGATCACTCCAACGTAGACAACAAGGCTGGGCAGGATGACGACCGGGGCCTTCGCCCACCACGGTTCCAGGATGACGACCGATTTTAGCACAGTGATCACAAGCATGGCAACGGCTCCTGCGATGATTGTTTTGAGTATGGACCTGCCCGGCACCGCAAACTTGATGGAATTTCTGAGCAGGCAAAGAATCAGGATCAGGCCGAAGAACCAGGAAATAAAAGTGGTGACGGCGGCTCCAACGATACCATACGGCGGGATCAGCAAAAAGTTTCCGATTAGGTTTAGACAGGCCATCGCGAGGATGGTGATAGTGGTCAGCACTGGTTTCCCAATCCCCGCTGCCACCGACTGGAGAATTGAGAACAGGGTACTCAGCACTACTGCGGCCGTGAGTATCTGCAGCGTAATGGTCGCCAGAACGTATTCTGGGCCAAAAACTGAGCGCAAAACAACATCTGGGAATGTCATCAACACAAAAACGATTGGGACGATTATCATCATCGAGAATTTTAAAATGAGGTGCACCGCTCTACTCAGCAGTTCATTCTCCTTTCTGGCCCATATTTCCGATGTCATGGGCATGAGAACGATCCCAAGCGCTGCCGAGAAATAGGAGATGAGCAGCGTTATCGGCTGAGCCGCCTGGTAAAGACCAACGTCGGCCGTGGTGTGAAATGCCCCTATCATGATGGTGTCCATGTAGCTAAGAATTACCCCTCCAATGCTTCCTACAAAAACCATCAAAGAGAATTCAAGCACTTTTTTGACAAAGGCGCCGTTGATTTGAAGTCCTCCCTTTAAAACGGCCCCATGCCGCCGGCACATGAGGCCAAGCCATACCGCCACTAGGACGGGAGATGCGATCAGATACCCCAAGGCTGCGCCGGTGGCTCCGAGCCTGAGCATGTGTACACAAACTACAACCATGAAAAAAGTGAAACAGATATAAAGGACTTCCATGGCGGCGTAGGGCGCTTGGTCCTGAAAACCCTGGAAAGAGGACCTGAATACGTGAAAGAACGTCATTATGAAGAACCAGATCCCAAGAGCTTTGACGATCAGGGAGGCGCCCGTCGTGCCGGCAATCGCTACCGCGATCTGGTCGGAAAAGAAGAACAGGCTCAGGGAGACTGGCAGTGCTACAAGTACCTGAAGCGAAGTCACGAAGAGAATTAGAGATTTTACTCTATCGAACCTCTTATTGGACAGAAATTCGGGTATGAATTTGGTAAGCGCCGAGTTGAGTCCCATGTCCCTGAATAGGGCGAGGAACGAGATCCATGTGAACACGAGATAGAACATACCGTAATCGGATAAGCTGAGCGATCTCGTCAGGAACATGCGCAGTACCAGGCCTAAAACGCCCGCAACGATTAAAGCGGTAAAAATGGTTGAGCTGCCCCTCACAAGCCGCCTTGCATATTCCTTTGCATCTGCCACCAAACCCCCCCTGTACAATTGCAATATCAGCCATAGGGCTAAAAATATGGGATGCCTAAAATTTTCGCCCTATCTGCGGATGCCAGAGTATACCTTCTCAATAGAGTCCACGATTCTCTCCCAGTCATAGTTTTTTGCGAACTTTACAGCATCCGCCCCCATGGTGCGCCTAAGGTTTTTATCCTCCAGCAGTATCCGGATTTTTTCCGCCACGTTTTCGGGCGATAGTTTGACAAAGAATCCGGTTTTTCCGTCGAGTATCAGCCTTTTGTCTATCCCGAGCGGGTGATCAACCGCGATGACCGGGAGACCGCATGCGTTCGCCTCGAGAGTGACGATGCTCGCCCCGCCCTCCTGCGTGGAGGGTATCACGAAGACCTTCGACGACTTCATGAGCGCCGCGATGTCCCCGAAATCCTCGATGAACCCAAAAAACTTCACGTTCTCCGTCAGCTTCAGCTCCCTGGCCATTTTTTCCAGGTTCTCCCTCTCGGGGCCGTCCCCGATTATCCCGACCCTCAGGTCAGGAAACTCCCTCTTCAGGGCAGCAGCTGCCCTGAGCAGGACATCGACGTTCTTAGGCCTGATGAGCCTTCCCAGATAAACGACATCAAGCTCCTCCGGCGACGGTGCAACTTTTGAGATCCTGTCGAAATCGATTCCGTTCGGGACCACGCTTATCCTCTCCGCGCTTACCCCCAGGGAGATCAGGTCATCCCTCGTCTGCTCCGAGACCGCTATGATCCTTCCAGCCAGCCCGAGCAAGATCATCCTCTCCATGACCCTGCCCACAACCCCCAGCGACCCCAGGTACTCCTCCCAGTACCCGCGCCAGACCTCGTGCCACGTGACAGCCAGCGGCGTCCCTTTCAGGAGCGATGCGGCCCTTGCTGGAAAGGCGTGGAGGTATGGGGCCTGGTAGCAGTCGATCACGTCGAGCCGCTCCCTCAGGAGAAATGGAAGCACGCTTCTGGCGAAAGCCGCCGCTGCCCTGATCGACCTTCTGCCCCACGAGTAGAGTGGTACCGCCCTGCAGACCCCGTGGAGCCTGACGCCCCCCATCTCCCTGGTCGGCTCGTCCCCCCACCACCTCATCCCAAAGATGTGAACCTCATGACCGCGCCTGACCAGCCGCCTCGAGAGCTCGTACATCCGCCTCTCGGCGCCGCCCTTCACGAAGGGGTACACGGCGTCATGAACGTAGGCTATCCTCATCCCAGCACCAATCAACTGATTCCGCCCGCATATATGAAACCCTGATGCCCCGGGCCCCAGTCCGGCGGCTGAGCGGCTCAGAGCCTGACCGCGCGCCCGGTCCTGGACGACTCATATACGGCGTGCACCATCTCCACGACCTTCATGCCGTCGTGGCCGCTCGCCATCGGCTGGCGCCCCTCCTCCACGCACCTGATATAGTCCTCCAGCTCAAGCTCGTATGACCGCGGCGGCTCTGTGGAGTAGTCGAAGACCTGGCGGGTGCCGTCCTTGTGTGTGTAAACGGTGGTGCTGGTGACAACCCACTTTCCGGTGTTCACGGTTCTCTCCCCGCGGTTGTCTATTATCACCGATCCCTCGCTCCCGTATATCTCCATGTACATGTACCCCGACCACTCAGTCCAGGATGACTGTATGAATGCCATGCGCCCGTCCTCCTTCCTGAATATCCCCATCCCATTGTCCTCCACCTCTATGGGCATGTGGAGGGTCCCCACGCTTCCGGAGCACTCCGAGAAGTCACCGAGGAACCAGCGAAACAGGTCCAGGATGTGTGCCCCGTTGTCCAGCATGGTTCCCCCTCCAGCCATCTCCCTGTCAACGTTCCAGGTGTGCAGGACCTTCTTCCCGTCGTGCCCTATCCAGCCCCTGATGAACAGCGGCTTTCCGATCATTCCGCCGTCGACGAGCTCCTTCGCCTTCCTGACGTTTGAGAAGTACCTGAGGTTTGAGCCCGTCTTCAGGAACACCCTGTTTCTCACCGCTGCGTCCACCATCGCCCGGGCCTCCTCCGGGTTCCTCGCCAGCGGCTTTTCGCAGAGGACGTGCTTCCCGGCTTCCATCGCGGCTATGGAGATGGGGGCGTGGAGCTTGTTGGGGGTTGCGACGACCACGCAGTCCAGATCTCCCCTCCTCAGCGCCTCGCGGTAATCCGTGTAGTACTCGCATCCGGCCTCCCGCGCCATCCTGGACACGAGCTCCTCGTCCACGTCCACGAGGCAGAGCCTGACCCCCAGCTTCACGAGGGCGTTTACCCTCCTCGATCCGAAGCTTCCGCACCCGACTACCGCGAAGGAGAGGTCGGTCATCCCTTCACCTTTTTGCGGACGCTATCGTCTCCGCAACGTATCTGATCTGGTCCTCGGTCAGCGTGTTTCCGGACGGCAGGTTTATCCCCTTCCTCCCCAGCTCCTCCGCGACCGGGTAGCGCTCCCCGGCATAAAGCTTCTGGTAGACCGGCTGCGCGTGGATTGGGTAGAAGGCGGAACGGGTCTCTATCCCCCTCTCCTTGAGGTAGGTCATGAGGTCGTCCCTCCCCATGCCAAAGGAGTCCTCCACCAGAATAGTATACATCCAGTACACGTTCTTTGCCCAGGGTGCCTCTGGGGGAAGCGTTATCCCCTCAACGTCCTTTAGGAGAGAGTTGTAGAGCCTGGCGTTTCTCCTCCGCGTGGCCACGGACTCGTCGATGAGGTCCATCTGCCCCACGCCTATGGCGGCCTGCAGGTTAGTCATGCGGTAGTTGAACCCGATGTACCTGTGGAGGAAGCGCTTCGGCTCGAAGGCCTGGTCACGGAGGAGCCTGCACATCTTGGCTATCTCCTCATCGTTTGTTACGACCATGCCCCCCTCTCCCGTGGTTACAATCTTGTTTGCGTAGAAGCTGAAGCAGCCCGCGTCCCCGAGCGCCCCAACCCTCTTCCCCTTGTACTCAGCGCCGTGCGCCTCCGCTGCGTCCTCGACAACGTAGAGGTCATGTTTTTCCGCGATCTCGAGTATGGGGTCCATATCGCATGGATGGCCGTACGTGTGCATCACCATGATTGCCTTTGTCCGGTCGGTGATCTTCTCCTCGATCTTGTCGGGGTCGATGTTCCATGTCCTGGGCTCAGAGTCAATGAGGACGGGCTTCGCCCCCGTGTATGTTATGGAGTTGGCAGTCGCAATCATCGTAAAGGACGGGCATATCACCTCATCCCCCGGCCCTATCCCCAGGCTCGCCAGCGCGAGGTGCAGGGCCGCGGTCCCGTTGCACGTCGCGATCCCGTATTTTGCCCCGCAGTACTCGCTGAATCTCCTCTCGAACTCATCAATGTACTTTCCCTTCGACGATATCCAGTTGGTTTTTATGCAGTCGATGACGTACTCGAGTTCCTTCGTCCCGAGCTTTGGCTCGCATACAGGTATCATGTGGGCTACCCCTCAGACAATCAGATGTCCTCTGGTTATTTCTTTTAATACCTTTCGCGGAAGCGTGTTTGGGAGCCGTTTGGTCAGGGTCAGGTGGTGGGGGCACGCCTGCTTTGAGGTCGGCGACGGGATCACGCTCGTCTTCGACCCGCACAACGGGGAGTCGATAGGTCTCCCAAGGCCTGACGTGAAAGCGGACATCGTGCTGATCTCCCATGACCACTACGATCACGCGGACGGCGCCAGGCTCGTCCTCAGGCCGGGCGGAACGGTTGTCAGGGGTGCTGCCGAGAAAAACACAGGTGGGGTCAGGATCAGGGGCGTGAGGACTTTTCACGACGATCAGGGCGGAAGGCTGAGGGGGGAAAACATCGTTTACGTTGTGGATTTCTGCGGGCTGGCCTTTTGCCACCTTGGGGATATCGGCCACGTTCCGACCTCCGAGCAGGTGAGGGAGATCGGCAGGGTAGACGTTCTTTTCGTGCCCGTCGGGGGAGTTTACACGATCGATGCTAAGGGGGCGGCCGAGACCGTGGATAGGATCTCTCCCATGGTCACCGTGCCGATGCACTACAGGATAAGGGGGCTGAGGGTGGGGATCGCCGGCGTGGAGGAATTCCTGAGCGGGAGGAAGGACGTTGTCAGGATAAAATCGAGGGAGTTTGAGGTTTCTCCGGAGACGCTTCCAAAGAGCCCAGAGATCTGGGTTCTTTCATTTCCGTGAGCTCGGGCCGGGAATGATGTGCCGCGCCCGGTGGCAGGCTGGATTGCTGAAATTCCCGAGTTCGGGCGTGCTGAGAAGATACGGAAGCAAACTATCGCCGAACTCGCTCGCGAAGGAGAGAGACCTGATTCTGAATGAAAAAATCGATCGGACTCGGCCCGCTGGGGAAGTGATAGGGGAGCGGCTAACGGGTAGCTCTGGGGGCCGCTTCCACGCGGGGATGCTGGAGCTGGCTCTCGTCGTCGGGGATACCGGCGTTGAGCTAGGTGGCAGGCACGTTCCGCCCGGAGATTTTCCGAAGACCGAAGTCCTGCTCAGCAGGCCCGGCCTTTGCCGCGATGAAAGGCGGAACTTGTGCCTGTTCAGCTCTTCCCGCTGGCGCTGCGCCCGGAGGGAGGGCGATGCAGGTCCTCATCGATTTCCATCATCCATCTCCAGACAGGCTTGTAGACAATCCGTCTTCTCTCCACGGTTTCCTCCTTTTGTTGGTCGAAGGTCAGGATCAATCCCTCCCTCAACCCGAATTCCCTCATCGCCAAAAGGAGGGGCTCGACCTCCCTCTTTTCAGTCTCTGGCGTGACCTTCCAGCACACCTGGATGAGGTGTTTTACCCTGTCTCCCTCCTTAATTACAAAGTCCACTTCTCTCTGCCTGTGGTCCTTCCAGTAGAACAGCTCCCATCTCCTCCTCCAGTAATCCCTCCTCCTCAGAAGTTCCACGGCCACCGCGTTTTCCATCATCCGCCCCCGGTTTTCGGACATCATGAACCCAGCAGCGTTCGAGAGCCCTGTGTCGATTGAGAAGACCTTCTTCGGGGCGAGGGCAGATTCCCTGAGTTTTGGTGAGAACCTCTCAAGCTTGAAGAGAATGTAGGAGTTCTCGAGAAACGATATCCAATCCGAGACTGTGTTCGCGCTTCCGAGCGAGAGCATACGTTTCAGTTTGTTGTAGGTTATCTCGGTCGATGGATTCGAGATGAGGTATCTCGCGAGTTCCTTCAGCTTTGAGGAGTGCTTTATCCTGTATCTCTGGATCACGTCCCTCTCGACGATGTCCCTGAAGTTTTCAAGGAGGAAAAGCCTGCCGAGCCTGAGGGCTGGGGGGAATCCGCCGGTTTGTATGTACTCACTCCAGAACTTCTTCATCAGGGCCACCCCCTTAGTTGAGTAGAGGCTCTCCTTCTCGATCTCTATGTCCCTATAACTGAGGAACTCCCTGAAGCTGAAGGGGTAAAGGATGAAGTCCATGTGTCTTCCGGTCAAGTGGGTCGAGAGTTCTCTGCCCATCAGCCTGGCATTGCTCCCTGTGAGCAGCACCTTCTTGGCGGGCACGATCCTGCCGATGAACCTCTCCCACCCGTGGATGTTCTGGATCTCATCGAAAACAAACGTGTCCACGTCTCCCTTGAGGGAATAAACTGCCTCGAGGACCTTGTTGAGCTCCTCCGCTTTCATGGCGAGCCTCTCGTCCTCGAAGTTCACGTAGCCGAAGTTTCCCCTCCGGGCCAGCTGGAACGCGAGCACCGATTTCCCGCACCTCCTCACCCCCGTGATTATGTTTGCAACGCCGGAGAAAATGTTCTTCCCTATCTCCTGGTTTTCCCTTTCCACGATTTTCTGGGAGGAGAGTATTTTCATCATCTCCTCCTCCCTGTCCACGATGGCGGATTTGATCTCCTCAACTGACACCATCCAGATACCAATTTTACTGGTATTAATTATTTAAAAATCTTTGCAGTGATAGTATAAAAAAAGCGAAGGGCTTCTGCAGATCGCCTTTACGCTCATCCGATCGGCGCCTCCTTTCCTCTTCCAGCTCGCAAGGTTCGTGCCGAGCCTTAACCTCAAGCTCGCGCATCATCTCCGTCATCTGCCAGAGCGATATGCAGGCGGAGCGTGCAGCCTTCCACAGCGTCAACCTGCCCCCCCTGTAAAGCCTGATCGCATTCTCAAGCTTCTTTTTCCCGATACCGAACGACGGAGCTCACGTGTGGCCCCGGATTTGTCCTTTGCCTCCTCTACCACTTTTCTCTCCATCCCCCAGCGTTTTCGTCTGGGGGAAGGAAGCGATCTTGCCCGTCCTTTCACGTGTGACATATTGCGGTTGATCAAATCTTCCTGATCGGTGATGTTGCCCAAATATGGAAACACATCAAGCTGGACAAGAAATGTGGCGATTTTCTCTCGACCTGATGGAATGGTGTGCCGCGCCCGGTGGGACCTGAGCCATCGCCGCCGGGCTCCTCAGGCACATGGCAGGCGCGGCAATATCATCTATTTCTTCCAAAAATAATAAACTAAGCTCACGCACGTGGGCGTCCCCACAGATCATCAAGTTTTTTATACCGGTTTTGCCAAGTTTTTCGGTTCAGCGGTTTGGAGGCTGGAAATTTGTGGAGGATGGGAGGCATAGGGCTAGTCATTATGCTCTTGACCGCGCTTGCCGCACCGGCTGGCGGGGTCTCCGATGACAGGTCGTTCAAGTTCGTGAAGAAATTTCCGTTCCAGTGGGTAAGTGGGAGGGTGGTGGACAACTCCGGGCTGGGGATAGAGAACGCATCCGTCCTCTGCATACTGGAGAACGGCGACGCCTTTCTCGCTCTCACTGACGAAAACGGCGATTTCGCCATATTCACTCCGGTTCCGGAAAACATGAGGATGGGATATACCCTGATCGTGAACGAGAACCACACGGGCTTCAACCGGGACGATCCGCACAGGGGTTTCGTTTCTCAGATGCTGGAAAACTGGGTCGACAACACAGGTTCTCGGTACCACCTCATCGTTCTCGATTACGATCCATTTGAGGTCCATCTCTCGCAGAGCTCGGTTTCACTGAATACGGAATGGACGCGGGTGATCAGGGAGAGGCGCTACGAGTACCGCCTTCTCAACACGATCTACGGCTCAAAGTACAACGTCAGGCTGGTCGGAGGCCATATGATTTACACATACCAGACCACAACTGATCCGAACTACTACCGGGTTGAACGCGTTCCGAGCGGCTATAACTGGAGCGGGGATTACGACTACCGCACCGGAGAATGGGTCCGCCCCTCCGACTACATAGGCAAGTATTTCACAGCCTCAAGCGGATCCGAAATAGGGCTGCATTCCGCCCTCAGGAACGTAACGTACAGGGTTGACAGGATAGTTTACGATTCCTACACCAAAGTTTACCGGGCAGGGTATTGGACATTAGGCGGG
>Ga0123519_10002605_pt1 | contig 30461 bp, 26 predicted proteins | sample YelNatPaOPRAMG02_FD_87396 | JGI IMG/M metagenome (GOLD analysis project Ga0123519, IMG submission 87396) | Hot spring microbial communities from Yellowstone National Park - Yellowstone National Park OP-RAMG-02 (version 2) | ecosystem: Environmental > Aquatic > Thermal springs > Hot (42-90C) ... | reverse complement strand
GGATTTGATTTTACTGATATATTTGAAACTTTTTTTGGCGGAGGAACTCGCTCCAAACCGCGCAAACGCGGTCCAAAACGCGGAAATGATATAGAAACAACGATACAAATTTCTTTTGAAGAAGCTGTTTTTGGCACGGAAAAAGAATTTGAAATAACAAAACTTGATGTATGCGATCATTGCGGAGGCGAAGGCATTGAGCCCGGATCAAAAACTGTAATCTGCGATGCGTGCGGAGGTTCAGGCGAAATCAAAAGCGTACGGAATACAATTTTTGGCAGGATTTCAACCTCTCGCGTATGCGAAAAATGTCAAGGAGAAGGCAAAATTCCTGAATCTGTATGCAAAAAATGTCACGGAACAGGACGCGGGAGAGCAATTTCAAGAATCAAAGCAAAAATTCCAGCCGGCGTTGATAACGGCACAACAATAAGATTAAGCGGAAAAGGCGAAGCCGGAATAAAAGGCGGCGGATATGGAGATATGTTTATTGTAGTTCGCGTTGCGCCCAGCAAAAAATTCACGCGTGAAGGATTTGATATACATACAGAAAAAAGAATACATCTAACACAGGCGGTTCTTGGCGATGAAGTAAATATTGAAACGATTTATGGCTTGGTTAAGCTAAAAATTCCAGCAGGCACACAAAGCGGACGGGTATTTAGATTAAAAGAATACGGCGTGAAAAAATTAAATGAAAACGGCCGCGGAGATCATTATGTAAAAATAATTGTTGATATTCCTCAGAAATTATCGCGAAAAGAAAAAGAATTATATATGGAATTGGCGCGCGAGGCCGGAATAAAAATAAATAATGAAAAAGGATGGCTATTTTGAATGGCGGCGCGGGGGCGGGGAAAATGAGCACATGGGGGCGAAGAAACGCATTTCCCCCAATGCGAAGCGGGCGCAGATAAGTGCGCGAGCGGATTTGTTAAGCGACGGCGTAATAAGTACGCGGCTGATTTATTGTTCGGCGATAAAGCGCGCGGCACAATATTAATAAGCGCGATGTTGATAAAGCGCGCGACGCAATAAGCAGAAGCGCGGCCGAACTAGCGCGACTGTGATAAAGCGGCGGCGATTCTGATTTGCAAAAACAACGCAATGCTTGTACTATTTATAGAGAATTTATCCTTCACTATGAATATAGGCCTCACTTGGGATCTTTTTATCATCGCGTTCTTCGCGATAATTATCGCGTACAGCTTTATTATCGGCAGAAATAATACTATTAAAATTATTTTGGGAACTTATGTTGGAGCGCTTGCGGCAGACGCGGCCGGAAATTTATTTGGATCATATTTTGGCAATTCATCCATGTTTTTAAGCGTTCTGCATGAATTTTCTCCAGCCAGCAATCCCGAAAGTTCCGCGGCAATGTTTAAAGTGGTTACATTTATTGTAATAGTGATAATTTTGGCCGTAAGAGGCGGTTTTACGATTAATACGGATCTTGGAAAATCAACAACAGCGAGAATAATCATAAATGGATTTTTTGGATTTTTAAGCGCTGGACTAATGATCAGCGTAGTTTTTATGTATGTCTCCGGAATATCTTTTATCACAGGAAGTCAGACAGGAGGAATAACATCTATCACCGCGCAATCCCCTGTTATCCAGCACATGATTAAATACTATAATTATTGGTTTCTATTGCCGGCTTTAACTTTGATATTCGGCGGAATAATCGCTGGACACGAGGAAAAATAAGACTTGAGTCCGAGATGGTGGGCCATGCAAGAATCGAACTTGCGACCGTCTCCTTAAAAGGGAGCCGCTCTACCTACTGAGCTAATGGCCCGAAAATACTTTTTTATTCTAAATATTATGATTATTATTTGCAAGAAAATGTTTTATTTTTTGATAAAATTGAAGGTTCTCCAGACTCATGTAATAACGCAAAATAATAACGGAAATTTAAAATGCCGTTTATATCCAGTTTTTTTAATCTCTGAAAATCAATCGTTTAAAAACTGCTAGCACAAGCCCGTAATTTAAAACAACGGTTTTTGCTATGCAAAATCCTTCAAATATATAATTTTTCAGCGCGGATGAGAATTTCTCTTTTTTTAGCTTGATTGGATGAATGAGGCCGCGCAGGTAAACAATTTTGATTTTTTTATTTAGACTTTTATAGTAAAGATTTAGCATTGTTTCAATGCCGTATTTTGTCGCGCGAAGCTTTTTTACGATCGGCATTATATCTTTTCTAAAAACAGCTCTCTCTCCCGCGATAAACTGAAACGGATTGAGTTTCTCATCAAATATATTTTCCGTCGGATGACCAATTGTGATATCGGCCGCACCATTTATCAGAGGCATTATCAGTTGCTGTATATGATGTTTATTCAATCCGATAATATCTGCGTCAAAAAATACTATGATTTTTCCGGATGTCCTTTTTACGCCTTTTATCATCGCGTGTGATTTTCCCTTGTTGTGTTTGAAGGTAAAAATTTTAATGTTTTTATATACACTGAATTTTTTTAATATATCGCGCGTTTTGTCGGTTGAACCATCGTCAATAACCGCGATCTCATCAAAAAAATCGCTTTCCAGCACTGTTTCAACAACATTGCCTATATATTTTTCTTCATTAAACGCCGATATGACCGCGCTGATTTTTGTGTTGTTGAACATTATTTGTATTATAGCATAACTGCGGCAGTTTAATTAAAGATGAAAATTTTCGCCGGCTTTTTTATTTTTGCGGGCAATTTAACCTATTAACTTACCCTGCAAATTTAATTTGCAAAGTTAAATATTCAGGATTAAAATAATATTATGAAAAATCGTGTTTTGGGAAAAACTATTTTAAAAGCTGTTAAAGCTTTCCCTGCTGTTGTTGTTACCGGCCCTCGACAATCCGGGAAAACCACTTTACTTAAAATGCTTTTTTCAAAAACGCACCGATTTATTTCTTTGGAAAATCCAGATGTTCGCATGCGCGCGAAAGAAGATCCTATCAGTTTTCTTGAACAATACACTCCACCTGTAATTTTTGATGAAATACAATATGCCCCTGAATTATTGTCATATATAAAAACTGAGATTGATAAAAATCGCAAAGTTGGAAATTGGCTTTTTACAGGTTTACAAAATTTCACATTGATGCAAGGAGTAAGCCAATCTTTGGCTGGCAGAGCCGCTATTTTATCTCTTCTGCCATTTTCTTATTCGGAGATTACGGATAATGCCAAAACAAGCAAAGATATTAATGATTGGATTAAATCATTTAATGTAGAAACTAAATTTAGCCGCAAAACACCGCCATTGCATGAGATGATTTTGCGCGGGAATTATCCAGAAATCGTTGTCAAAAAAAATCTAGATAGGCAATTATGGTGCAATTCTTACATAGCTACCTATCTTGAACGGGATGTAAGAAATTCGGCGCAAATCGGTGATTTAAGCCAATTTGAAAGATTTTTGAAAATGTGCGCCATTAGAACCGGTCAGTTGCTTAATTTATCTGAAATTGCGCGTGACATCGGGTTAAGTGTTACAACTGTTAAAAGATGGCTTTCTATTTTAGAAGCAAGTTATCAGGTATATTTACTGTATCCTTATTATAAAAATATCGGCAAGCGTTTGGTGAAAAGTCCTAAATTATATTTTGGCGATACTGCTCTTGCTTCATATCTACTTGGAATACATGACAAAGAAACACTTTTAAACAGTCCTAATTTTGGCAATCTGTTTGAGACGATGATTATTAACGATTTTCTAAAAAGGTTCTTGCATAATGGACAGATGCCATCAATGTATTATTTTCGCACGAGAGATGGTTTGGAAATAGATCTTATTATTGAAATTGGACAAAAACTTCATTTATTCGAAATAAAAAGCGCTATGACTATTACACAAAAACATGCTTCTTCTTTACATAGAGCGATGGCTAAAATTCCTTCCGCGGCGACTGCTGCAATTATTTCCAACTCAAAAGATAATTTCCTGCTTGGCAAAAATATTGTTAATTACAGCTGGAAGAATATTTTGTGGTTGTAAAAATTGTGTGGCGGCCGCCCAGTGAAGCTTGAAAATGTTTGCGCCTATTGTTTATTGGTATATCTGATTTTGGGGGTTGCGCTGATTTTATGATAAACTTGCGGCATGGAAACCGTGTCGCGAAAATATAATATTTTACTGGAGATATTATGGCTCTCCGCGATTTTTTTGATTCCTTTGTTTTTTTGGCCGTATGTTTCGCTTACTTTTGAATTGCCAAAGGTTGTTTTATTCAAGGCAATCACATGGTTGATGATAATTGTTTATTGCTTAAAATCGGCGCACGAGCAAAAAATTGAAATTCCCGTGTTTGTTGGCGCTGACGGCACAAAAAACCGCGCGGAGAAATTTCTGATCTTTGTTATTATCGGTTATTTTTGTGTTTATCTTTTTGCGACAATTTTTTCAGTATCGCCGCTATTAAGTTTGTACGGCTCTTATTACAGGATGCAAGGACTTTTGATGTTTTTTCATTATTTCGCTTTTGCGCTGATAATATTTTTGAATTTAAGAACGACCGATCAAATTTTGCGGTTAGTCAAAGTTTTTGTTATAAGCGCGTTTATTGCTTCCGCGATTGGAATCCTGCAAAAATTTGTTCCCGCGATGACGAGTTTTTGGCAAATAAATTCTTTTCTCGGAAGAATTTTCGGCACAATGGGGCATCCAAATTATCTAGCTGATTTGATAATCATGGCTTTATCTTTTTCCGTTGGATTTTTGTTTTTGAAAAAGAATCGAATTTTTTACGCGCTAATTTCGATTATAATGTTTTTAGCTTTAATTTGGACCCTTGGAAGAGCTTCTTTGCTTGGTTTTTTGACTTCGATGATGATATTTTTTATCCCCATTTTATGGATAAAGGGGCGACGGCGCGCCGCTTTAAGTTTTATCGCCGTCCCGTTGATTTTTGCTGGAATAATCGTTTTTGTAAATATATATAAGACAAATCCAATAATAAAAAATATTCCGGTTGTAAGCAGATTTATTTTGGCGGGCGAAAATTTACGGTCAATAGAAACGCGTTTGATTATGTGGCCGGCGGTTTTGCGGCAGATTTCCAATCGTCCAATTTTGGGATATGGACCCGATACCTTTGTGAATACATATCAAAAATATGCAGATTCGCGTCAACTTGCCGTTGAGGATTTTTCGAATATAGCAGATAAAGCGCATAATATTATTTTAGATACGGCTGTTTCAAGCGGACTAATGGGTGTGATTTTTTATCTTTCCATACTGGCGGCGCTTGCCATCTGCTGTGTTAAATTTTTGAAAAGCGGTGCTGGAATGGAAAAGAAAATTCCGGCGCTATGTATAATCTCTTCGGTGTTCGCGTTGTTCATAAGTAATCAATTTGGATTTCCGACAACAACGCATTCGTTTATTTTTTGGGCTTTAATCGCGATATTTTTGATTTTGATATCGGGAGGCCGCGCTGTAAAAGAAATCCATTTTTATAAATATAATTATGTCCGATTTGGCATTACCGCGGCAGTAGCATTGATAACTATTTTTATGATTTTTAATTTCAGTGTAAGACCAATTTTTGCTGATTATTTTTATAGAAAAGCGATTGAATTCTCGCAAATCGAGGATGCCGCGGCGGTTGATATGAGCCTACAATATTTTAACGATGCTGTAACATGGAACACCCAACAAAATTATTACAATTTCATTTACAGCAATTATTTAATTGGCTTGGCGGATTTTGGCGGCGGCGCTGATAGCGCTGTTCTTGAACTTGCGAGAGATATTATTGAAAAAGGCGCAAGAATTTCAAACAAATATGATGGTTTTTATTATTTCACGCTTGGAAAAATTGAATCGCGGCTTGGCAATGCAGAAAAGGCGTATGTAAATTTTGAAGCCGCGAGTGAGTTTATGCCTGTTTATCCTTATATTTATATTGAATGGGGAAATGCCTATTATAATGACGGAAAATTTGCGGAGGCTGTTTTAAAATATCAGCATTATTTGGATATTTCTCCGAAATACTATGAATGGAAAGCCGATTTGGAAAACCGTTCGAAAGAAGATCAAAATAAATATCGTGTGTTTTATAAATTGAATCCGAGTTTTAATGATGTGTTTATTTTGCTTGGCCGAGCTGAGTATAAGGCAGGGAACAAAGATAAAGCGCTTGAATATTTAAAATATGCTGATGAAAATTTGGATAAAATAAGCACTTTATCTGTGATTTACGGAGAAACAGGCGAAAAGGAAAAAGCAATTGAAATACTTAAAAACGGCTTGAAATTATTTCCCGGAAATGAATTATTAGAAAATAATTTGAAGGCGCTGAAAAAACACTAAATATTTGCGATTCCGCTCAAAACTTTGCATAATCGTTTAAACTAAAATACACAAAATCCTGTAATTTCCATTATTGATGGTTTTAGCAAATCATACTGATTTTTATTTTTGCAATTCCGTTGAATTGACATTTGGGGGTAGGTTTGTTATAATGTATACAATAATTATTTAACCCTCACTAAAATGACACAAAAAAGTAAGATTGCGGTGATTATTGCAATCCTTGTGATTGTCGCGGGCATTGGCATTGTTTTGGCGGCCGACGTGGGCGGACTCCAAGGATTGATTTTTAAACCAATTAAACTAAGTAAAATAGCGATTGATTATAAAAAGCAATTGCCACCGTGCACGAAACTGATTATACCCAAGATTTCGTATCCTTATATAGATTATGTAAAACCTAATGACGGTTATTTCGATATTACATGGTTTATAAAAGGGTTGTGCGGTACCGCGAAGGTTGATCTTTATACTTATACCGGAGAAGCACTTGTTTATTCCGTTGAAGCGAATATTAAACCAAATTACATTAAACAAAATTCGGCCGGAGATGGTTTGTTTTATTATACTTTTAGCGGCAAATATGCGGGCGATCTTGGCCCGATGGCTTATTGTATAGTTGGAAAACCGTGTATGGTTAGAGCCGCGAGCGGGATTGGAGTTGATTATTATTCGACTGAAGCGAAAACCTATACGAATTTCTTCCCTGTAATCAATAATAGGCCGGATCTGAAGAGATATTTCTTGATTAGAATTAGCGATCAGGATGGAAATGAATTAGGAAGAAGCGATATCGTGGCGATTTACAATGAAAAGATTCCTTCAATTTCATCTTTTTATCCTGTGGGTCTTAATAATGGAAATAATTTCAAATTAAAATGGAGTGTAAAAAATATGTTTTCTGGTTATCAATTGCAGTTGCGTGTTTATACAGCGGATATTCTCGCTTACACAGCTGAAGCCAATAAAACAACTCGGCCAATTCCTAATACATTCAACCTTAGCTATTATACGATCGAATCAAGTTTTGCACCAATGTTGTTCACGCCACCACTAAGTCTAAAAGTAACATCGATATACCCATACTCTTCCGAAACCGGTCCTTTAAGTTTTAATTTGTCCAGTCAATTAAAATATTATTTTGCGTTATCTGTGAAGAAAAATAATATCGACTATCCCGTCAATTTCAGTCCTGTTTTAGCAATATTAATGTCATCTATTTCTAATTCGTCTCCTCCTCCTTCGTCCGTACCTCCTACTCTTCCTACTACGCCTATAGTGCCTATACCTATCCTGAATAAATAAAACTCTTTTGAATTTTAAGCCCGGGTGAAAATCCCGGGCTTTTTTATTTGTGGCGGGTGATGTTCTGGTGTGATGAAATTGGTATGCGGTTCCTGCTTACTGTTTTTACCGGGACCATTGCCGTCCTATTGATTTTCTTAAACTGTTTGTTATATTATTAGCAACCTATAATCAATTTCACCTATGAAAAACGCTATTGCGTCAGCTTCAAAAAGAGCTACGCGCAAATTTGCCAAAAAATTAACATCGCACGCACGGCCGCTGAAAACACAATTATCACGGCGTATTGAAACGCGGCTTCAGCGATCCGCAAAAACGCAATTAAAGTCGCGTTTAAAAACGCATCCGTCAGGCAAAATCAAAGCGCGAAAAAGTGCCGGTATCCGCAATGTTCGCGCCGGCGCAGGCTTGGATATGAAAACAAAAAGTCAAACTGTTATCGGATTAAAGCCAAAATTTAAGCCAATTTATTCTTTTGAAGAAGGCAATAAAGATATGAAACTGCTTTTGGGCGGAAAGGGCGCGAATCTGGCTGAAATGACAAATTTGGGACTGCCTGTGCCGCCGGGATTTACAATCACAACAGAGGTTTGCAATTATTATCTTGAGAGTGGAGATTTTCCAAAAGATTTTGAGGCGGCGCTTCATAAAAAGATTGCTGAACTGGAGAAAAAGATGGGTAAAAAATTTGGCGATTCAAAAAATCCCCTTTTGGTAAGCGTAAGAAGCGGAGCCGCAATTTCCATGCCGGGCATGATGGATACGATTTTGAATCTTGGATTAAATGATTTCGCGGTGATAGGTTTGGCTGAACGAACCCAAAATTCGCGTTTTGCTTATGATTCATACAGGCGTTTTATACAAATGTTTTCCGATGTTGTTTTGAATGTTGATCACGAAAATTTTGAGGCTGAAATTGATAAAATCAAACTGGAAAAAGGCGTTAAACTGGATACTGAACTTGATACAGAAGATCTAAAGTGGCTCGTTGACGCATATAAAAATATTGTTAGAGAAAAGACGGGCGCGGAATTTCCGCAGGACCCGTTAAAACAAATGCGGCTTGCAATTGAAGCTGTTTTTAAGTCATGGAACAATCAGCGTGCCATACATTACCGCCGCATCCATCGCATCACAAATATAAAAGGCACAGCGGTGAATATTCAATCTATGGTTTTTGGAAATATGGGCAATACAAGCGGAACCGGCGTTTGCTTCACGCGAAATCCGGCAACAGGTGAAAAGAAATTTTACGGCGAATTTTTGATGAACGCGCAGGGTGAAGATGTTGTGGCCGGAATCCGCACTCCGCAATCAATAGATGAATTGGCGCGCGTTATGCCCGACGCATATCAGCAATTGCTTAAGATTCAGGAAAAATTGGAAAAACATTATCGCGATATGCAGGATATGGAATTCACAATTGAAGAAGGCAAGCTATTTATTCTGCAGACGCGCAATGGAAAAAGAACTCCGGCCGCGGCTGTTAAAATTGCCGCTGATATGATTAAAGAGAGGCTCATCACGCGCGATGAAGCAGTGCTTAGAATTGATCCTTATTCAATCGATAATTTGCTGCATCCGACAATAGATCAAAATGCGAATATTAATGTTATCGCCAAGGGTTTGCCGGCGAGCCCGGGAGCGTGTGCTGGAAAGGTTGTTTTCAGCGCGGATGACGCATGCGATTGGGTTGAACAGAAAAAAGAGCGCGTTATTTTGGTGCGTCCAGAAACAACGCCCGAAGATATACACGGAATGAACGCGGCTGAAGGAATTTTGACATCTTGCGGAGGCATGACAAGTCATGCGGCTCTTGTGTGCAGAGGCATGGGGAAACCGTGCATCGTTGGATGTTCTGATATTTCCATAAACAAGATTGATAAAATTGTGCGCGTCGGAAATTTAACAATTAAAGAAGGAGATACAATAAGTCTGAACGGTTCAACTGGAGAAGTGATTTTGGGCGAAGTACCAATGATAAAGCCAAGCGTAAGCGGAGACTTTAAAACAATAATGGATTACGCTGATTCGCGGCGGCGTTTACAGGTTTGGGCAAACGCTGACACTCCTGCTGACGCGAAGATTGCCCGCGATTTTGGAGCGGAGGGAATCGGCTTGTGCAGAACCGAACATATGTTTTTTGACGAAGGAAGAATTGATAAAATGCGTGAAATGATTATAGCGCGCACTGTTGAAGACCGCAAAAAAGCCCTTGATAAACTGCTTCCATTCCAGAAGGAAGATTTTATCGGGATTTTTGAGGCAATGGATGGTCTGCCTGTTATAATCCGCCTGCTTGATCCTCCTTTGCATGAATTCTTGCCTGATAAAGAAAGCAAGATTCGCGAACTGGCCGATTCTATGGGTGTAAGTTTTGATGATTTGAAAGCGGTTATTTCGGGCTTGCATGAAATGAATCCTATGCTTGGACACCGCGGATGCAGACTTGCTGTTACATATCCCGAAATCTATGAAATGCAGGTTACAGCGATTATTGAAGCGGCGATTGAAGCTGTAAAACGCGGTATTAAAGCGCGTCCGTTTATAAATGTTCCGATTGTATCGAATTTAAACGAATTTAAATTTGTGAAGGATATTATTCTCGGCGTTATCGAGAAGCATAAAGACGCGATTAATTTTGAATACAAAATTGGAGCTATGTTTGAACTGGCCCGCGCTTGTCTGATCGCTGATAAAATCGCCGCTGAAGCGGATTTTGTTTCGTTCGGGACAAATGATTTAACGCAAACAACATACGGAATGTCGCGCGATGATGTCGCAAAATTTATTCCAACATATATCGCAAAAGGAATTATTGAGCGCGACCCTTTTGAATCAATCGACAAAGAAGGAGTGGGCGAAATGATGAGAATCGCTGTCCAAAAAGCTCGAAGCGTGAAGAAAAATTTTGAAATCGGCATTTGCGGAGAACATGGCGGAGATCCTGATTCAGTAAAATTCTGTCATGAAATAGGATTGACATATGTAAGCTGTTCACCATATAGAGTGCCGCTAGCGAGATTGGCAGCTGCTCAGGCGAATATTTTAAAACTTGATAAACTTATGTTGAGCCGATAATTCACGGTTTTTAATCTCCCCATTTAAGCTTTTGCCTTAATGTGGAATAAAAACTTGTCTCTTTGCGCCGCAGGAAAGTTACGACAGCTTTTGTCCGCTTAACAATAACGATATCGCCGTATTCAATCGGATATGAGTCTTGGCCGTCAACAGTCAATCGTACTTCTGTTTGAAGCGGTTTTCTTTTTGCAAGCTGAATTTTGATGACGCGCGTATCCGGTATTATTATCGGCCTCATCGAGAGAGACGCAGGCATCATTGGAGTGATAATAAAAGCGCGCAAGCGAGGATGAATGATTGAGCCGCCCGCAGATAGACTATGACCCGTTGAACCTGTTGTTGTAGCGACAATTATTCCGTCTCCTCTAAATTCTGCGACAAGCTTTTCATTGGCTTGAATATTAAGCGTCAGCATACGGGCAAACGGACCTTGATTTATAACCGCATCATTGAGCGCAAGAGATTTAAAAATCTGTGTTTTTCCGCCTGTTTCTGAATCGCGCATAATTTCAACTTCAAGCAGACGGCGTCTGTCTTTTTTGCAATTTCCCGATATGAAATTTTTAAAATCTTTCGCAATTTCTTCAGGCGTTGTTTCCGCCAGAAATCCAACTTTTCCCATATGAACGCCGAGAAGATATGGCTTGCGGCCCAATGGCGCGATTGTGCGGGCAACTTTTAAAACAGTTCCGTCTCCGCCGAGCGTAAGCACAAGATCGCATCTCGCAAGAAATTTTTTATCCGCAAGCTCATTTGTATAAACAAGTCTGCAATCGCAATTTTTTATCAGCGATTTTAAATCTTTTATGAATCCAGCTTTATCCAGAAACTCCTGTTTTCCTACTATGCCGATATTTCTTATACGCATCGCAAACGGATTATATCATTTCTTAAATATGTTTAGAATGTTTAGAAAGCGCGCCGCCGAGTTTTTGTATGAGAATTTTTGCGATTGTTTAAATCCCTCCTTAATTAATTTTTTCCGCAGTTTTTGATTTGTTAAAATTGATTTTATGGCTTGCCGCAAATCTTTTTCATTTTTCGGATCAATAAGCAAGCCAGCATTTCCTATTACTTCCGGCATTGAAGAAGTGTTTGAAGCTATTACCGGGCATCCGCATTTCATGGCTTCCAGAGGCGGAATTCCAAATCCTTCATACAGCGACGGAAAAACAAATGCTTCAGCCGCGTTGTAATAATAAATCAAATCCTGCTCGCCGACATATCCGCGGAAAATGATTTTATCTGAAAGATTTTGTTCTGCGGCGCGTTTAAAAATTTGTTGATATCCCCATCCTTTCTCTCCGATGATGATTAATTTTAGATGCGGAAAATCGAGCGCCGCGCGGGCAAATGCTTCAATCAGCGTCGTGAAATTTTTGCGCGGTTCAAGTGTTCCGACCGCAAGAATAAACTGGTCCGGAAGATTGTGTTTTTCGCGGAATTTTTCTATTTCTTCTTTGGATAGTTTTTTAAAATTATCGGACGCGGCTGGATGAATAATTGAGATTTTTTCCAGCGGAGGATGAAACAGAGATGTCAAATCTTTTTTTGTGTTTTCTGAAATCGCTATAATTGCCGCGGCTTTTTTTAAAGCTGATTTACAGGTCATTTTCTCAATAAAAACCGCTTTTTTGTTGTGATATGGAAATAGAAACGCAATTAAATCATGTACGATAATAACAGTTTTAAGCGTTTTGGGCGCGAGAGCCGGAATAATAAAACTTGTTGGGGCAAAAAATATGTCCGGCTGTGTTTTTGCTGGCGCGGATTTTAACTCCCGCAAAACCGCGAGATGCCAGAAAATTGATTTTTTATTGATTACACGCCAATTAACATTCGGCGCGGAAATTTTACCAACCGCGGCATTATCATCTACATAAAAAATATATTCGTTATCAGCGTCCTGTTCTAACACATTTTGCATTAAATTATATGCGTGCCAACCCTTGCCTGTTTTATTGTCACGGCACGCTTCCCTGAAATCAACCGCGATTTTCATAAGACAATTTTAGCATAAAGCATAAATTATGCCTGTTCACGATTGTATAGCGCACAAGTTTATATAATTCATGTTTACTGTTTTTGTTTAGTATTATTTACTTTTTTTATTTTTGGGGTATTATTTAAGCGGATTCATCAATGAATTTAACTCAATCATTATGCCTACAAAAAGATTTTCACAAATGATTTCCGAAATGCCGTTTGACGCGAAGCTTGTCGGAATTGGCGGGCTTATTATAGCGATAAGCGTATTTCTGCCGTGGTATCAGGATTTGGACGCGTTTAAAACTGGCGATATGTTTTTGGGCATCACCGGTCCTCTTTATCTTATCGGCGTTGTAATGCTCCTGCTTGGCATTATTACGATTTTATCAGTAAGCTCAAAAAAATGGCATAATTATATAGCGCGAATCGGACTTGATCTGCCTGTCGCGCATATTATTATCGGCGCGTTCAATTTATTTCTGCTGATACTTGCCAATTCCGTTTATTTTCATTCAAAATTCGGCGTCAATATTCTCCTGAAAGAATTCCGATTTGGAATGGTTTTTGCGTTTATCGGCGTCGGATTAATATTAATCGGTGGAATTTTTGAGCGTAAAAAAGGCGAAATAAAATGGGATAATTTCAAGGGCGAGAATAAACCTCTAATTGAAATTGAAGCAACAAGAAAACACAATGAGATTTACGAACGCAACGCAAAATCCAATGATAATATTGAAACGCTGAAAATTTCAGATTTAGAAAGCGCCGCGAAAATCTCTGAGGATTCAAAAGATATTAGATATCCATCAAATTTATAATATGACGAGAATTGAAGACAGTTGGGATGGGATTGTTTTTTATTGCAAAGATTGTGAAAAAATCGTTGAAGTTGATCGCGTTGGGAAAAAATTTGTTTATAGATGCCGTGAATGTAAAACGAAAAATGTGGCTTTTGGAACAGAAAAAAGCATCGTTAATTATTTTCATGTAAAAGATAAAACTCAGGAAAAAATTTAGACTTTTGTTATAAAAATTTAATCTTTATTCGTTAATTTAAAACTATCATAAAATAATATTGACAGGTGAGTATATACTCACCTATACTTCTTATATACATATAACAAAACAATTATGACAACGCAATCCACAAAACAAACAAATCCCGGACGACACAAAGAAAATACGCCCGTCGCTTTGAACAGCGAAAAACAAAAAGCAATTGAACTGGCTTTAAGCCAAATTGAAAAAAATTTCGGCAAGGGCGCGATTATGCGTATGGGAGAAGTAAAAACAATTCCAGTCGAAACAATTCCAACTGGTTCAATTTCTCTTGATATCGCGCTTGGCGGCGGAATTCCACGCGGAAGAGTGATAGAAATCTACGGTCCAGAAAGCTCCGGCAAAACAACCCTTGCCTTGCATGTAATTGCCGAAGCGCAAAAAAAGGGAGGCCAAGCAGCGTTTATTGACGCTGAACACGCGCTAGATCCAATTTACGCGGAAAAAATAGGAGTCAATGTGAAAGATTTGCTTATTTCCCAGCCTGATAGCGGAGAACAAGCTCTTGAAATCGCCGAGACTCTTGTGCGGTCAAACGCGGTTGATATTATTGTTATTGATTCCGTTGCGGCACTTACTCCAAAAGCCGAAATTGAAGGCGAAATGGGAGATAGTCATATGGGATTGCAGGCGCGTCTTATGAGCCAAGCCCTGCGAAAACTTACAGCCGTAATCGCAAAATCAAAAACTGCTGTAATTTTTATCAATCAAATAAGAATGAAGCTTGGCGTTATGTTCGGAAATCCCGAAACAACCCCCGGAGGAAACGCGTTGAAGTTTTACGCGTCTGTAAGAATGGATATTCGTAATATCGGCAAAATTGAAGATGGCGCCGGCGAAGAAAAAGAAATAAAAGGCATCAGAGTGCGCGTTAAGGTTGTAAAAAATAAAATTGCTCCTCCTTTCCGTTTAGCTGAATTTGATATTATTTACAGCAAAGGCATCAATTACCATGCTGATGTTCTTGATCTTGCTACAAAGTATGGAATTATGCGCAAATCCGGAGCAATTTATAGTTATAAAGATTATAAACTTGGCCAAGGCCGCAATAATTCAGTTGAATTTTTAGCCGCAAATCCAAAAATAACAAAAGAAATTGAACGCGATATATGGCTTGCTTTCGGCGAAATGAAGAAGGATAGCGCGCCTATCGCGAATACAGCGGAAGAAAAATAAATTATCAAACCATTATTGCATGTTATATAGAAAATTGATGGATTATGCCCTTACTTTGCTTGGACACAGACGCTATACCAGTTGTGAAATAAAAGATAAACTTGAAAAAAAATGCAATCGTGAATTTAGAGAAAATTTTGATGAGAAGGAATGTCGCGCGGCTATAACAAAAGTCCTGAATCGGCTTACAGAATTAAAATATCTCGATGATGATGAATATGCGGCTGATTTTATCGCGAATAGAATAAAATTGAAACCAAAAGGCAGATACGGGCTTGTGTATGAGTTAAAAAAGAAGGGCATCAATCCAGCCGCGGTTGATAAATATTTTGAAGAAAATTCAATTCACGAAGAAGAAATTGCTTTAAAAATTGCTCGTGAAAAACTTGGACGGCTTAACATCTCGCTTCCCGAAGAAAAGAAACGTTCCAAAATTATAATGTTTTTGAATTCGCGCGGATTTAATCCGCATATAATATATGAGGTCATGGATAAAATTTTTAATAAAATTTAATCAATAAATTATGAAAACATCAAAAATTGTGGCTATTGTATGCGTAGCGGCGCTTATAATAGGTTTTGTTTTGGCCGCTGGATGCTCCACTCAAAACGCATCAGTAGAGAATGAAAACACAAAAAAGATTTCGGAGCTTGAAACACAGGTGAAAAATCTGACTGAAGAATTAGACAAAATCAAAACTGAATCAGAGCAATCAAAAAATTCTGACGCGTCTGTAAAAAATGAATCAACGGCGCAATCACAAAATTCAGGCGCGATTACAAAAACCGAATCAGCAAAAACGCAAGATTCCGGCGCCGCCGCAAAAAATGAATCAACAAAAACAACATTAAAATCCTTCGCGGACCATCTTGAAGGTGAAACAGAAGCTCTTGGATATTTGATTATTCAAAAGGAAAAATTGTTTGATGATTCGTACAGCATTGGCTATTTTGCGCTTATAAATGCTGACAAAGTTTTAACCGATTGGATTAAAAAAATTTACGCAAGCGGAAATACAGTAAATAAAATTGGCAAATATCCGATGCTTGGAATCGGCTGTGACAGAGGTTCAATGTTTGATGGAACATGGCTGAAAATAACAGGAACAAATTATACCGCGCTTAAAAATTCATCAGAAAAAAATCCTGTAAAAGTAAAACTTGTGTTTTTTAATCCGCCGGATATCGGAGGAGCATGCCTTACATATTTGAAAGATTTGAAAGCGTTGTAAAATTAAGCGACGCATTTACGTATACTGTTTATATATTCGCATATATTTTTACGCATGTTTTCTTGACCTTTTGCTTATAAAAATTTAGAATTAAAGTGTAAGCAGGATTATGAAATATAATCTTGCTGTTTTTTATATCCTGTTGTTTTGCCACCGCGCATCAGTCTTACAGACAAATCTAAAATGGCGCCGCGAATAAACATAGGCATATAAAAAATAAATCTATATAACCAAATAATTATGCAAACACCGTTTACTGCCGCAGTTAATCAATTATGCGATGAAAAAAATCTTGATAGGGCCGAAGTTCTTGACATGATTAAAGCCGCTTTGCGTGCCGCTTATCGCAAGGATTACGGAAATAAAGAACAAAATATTGATGTTGATTTGGATGAAAAAACCGGTAACGCGACTGTTTATCTTGTAAAAAAGGTTGTTGAAAAAGTTGAAAATCCGGAATTGGAAATGACAATTGAACAAGCCAAAAAATATAAGAAAAATCCTGCTATCGGCGATGAAATCAAAATTGATGTGACTCCGGCAGGTTATGGCAGAATTGCGGCTCAATCGGCAAAACAGGTTATTTTGCAAAGAGTTCAGGAGGCGGAGCGCGAACTAATGTATAAATTATTTAAAGATCGCGAAAATGAATTGATAAATGCCATTATCCACAGAGTTGACGGCAATAATGTTTATTTAAATCTTGACGGAAAAATTACCACTTTGCTTCCTTATGACCAGCAAATTCCGGGAGAAAAATATACCAATGGCCAGAGAATAAAATTATATCTTGATAAAGTTGTAAAAACGCCAAAGGGTCCGCAATTATTAATTTCCAGAACACATCCAAATCTCGTGCGAAAATTGATGGAATTGGAAGTGCCTGAAATTAAATCTGGCTTGGTTGAAATTAAAGCTGTCGCGCGCGATCCCGGTGTGCGGTGCAAGATTGCTGTCGCCTCAAATGATCCAAAAATAGATCCCATCGGTTCATGCGTCGGACAAAAAGGAGTGCGTGTAAAAAGTGTAATGTACGATTTAAATGGCGAAAGGCTTGATATTATCCTATGGTCTGCTGATATGGAGGCCTATATAAAAGCTGCTCTCGCGCCGGCAAAAATTTCACAAATTATCGTTAATGATGCGGAAAAACGGGCGACTGTTTATGTTGCGACTGATCAGAGGCCGCTCGCGATCGGCAAAAATGGGCAAAATGTAAAGCTCGCAAGTGAATTGATTGGGCTAGAAATTGATATTAAGGATATTTCTGAAATTACTCCGAAAACAGAAACTGCTGAAAAACCTGTTGTCGCGAATGTTTCGGATCTTGGGCTTGACGCGGCAATTGTTGAAAAATTGACGGCTGCGAATTTAACTCTTGTTGAACAATTAAAGGGCTTGGGTGAAAAAGATTTAATGAGCATCGAAGGAATTGATGAAGAAGCGGCAAAAAAAATCGTGGAAGCTGTAAAAAATGTGAAATAATCATAAATCTTAAATATATGGAAACATCAAATAACCCGCTAGAACAAGACAATAACGTTGATATAACCTCCATCAATGTAGAAACGCCGTCTTCAACTCAACATTTACGAATCGTAGATGAAATTAGAATCGCTATAGAAGAAATCGGCGCAGATCTTTTATATTGCTTCCTACATCCTGTCAAAACGGCTCGTTATATTTTCAAAGAATAATAAATCGTTTTAATCTAAATTTTTCGTTTAAAACGCTGTTCATGGCGCATTTTTTGTGGTATAATATTTTGATAAATATAAATTTGGCGCGGATTTTCAAAAATACTATCTGATTCGCGTCTATAAAACAAAAAATGGCTAACGACGGAATAACATCACAAAATCCGGCAAATGCCGGCGCAAACGCTGGAGCGGGGCCTCAGGTTGTTAAAAAATCTCAAGCCGCAGAAAAATCTTCGGCTCTATCCGAAAATAAATCAGGGATTGAGGCGGATTCTTCCATGTCCGATGTTCTTACTTCCATAAATCAGGAATTCAAAGAAAAAACAATCCGCAATAAAGCAAAAGAGCTTGGATTTGAATATATTGAAATAGCAAAAACTCCGATAAATCCGGATTTATTGAAAATTGTCAATTTTGAGAATGCGAAAAATGCTATGCTGATACCATTTTTTCGCGTTGGAAAAGATTTAAGAGTCGCTATTACGGATCCGGAAAAAGCTGAGACAAAAAAACTGATGGATGATTTAACCGTCCAGGGATTTATTCTTCATGTCGCGTTAACCTCAGAAGAACAATTTAATGAAGCGTTAAAATTATATGAATTCCATAAAAAATTCATTGAAAAGGAAATTGTTACAAATATCTCTGAAGAACGGCAATCTTATGAAAAAGAACTGGCTGTTTTGGCTGATTTAAAAGAAAAAGTTGAAAAGGTCACATCTGAAGAAGCGTTGAATATTGTTGAAGTTGGCGCGATGAAAACGCGCGCAAGCGATATACATTATGAACCGGGCGAAAAAGAAACGCGTGTAAGATTTAGAATTGACGGAGTTTTGCATGTTATTTTTACGATTGATAAAGCGGTTTTCGCAAATATGGCTAAGCAGTTGAAATATCGCTGCGGCATGAAATTAAATATCACAAATATCCCGCAGGATGGGCGTTATAGCTTTATTCTCAATGAACGAAAAATTGATGTCCGTGTAAGCGCGATCCCAACAGAATTCGGTGAGAGTTTTGTGTGCAGATTGCTTGACAGCGGAAAGCATTTTGACACTTTTGAAGAATTGGGATTTGAAGGCAGTTATCTCGAAAAAATGCGGCGTTTGACAGCATTATCTTATGGAATGGTGCTTGTCTGCGGACCTACCGGTTCCGGTAAAACAACGACTCTGTATTCTATGCTTACGAAATACAACAAACCGGAAACTAAAATTATCACGCTTGAAGATCCGATTGAATATCATTTGGAGGGTGTAACGCAAAGCCAGATAAATATAAAACGCGGTTATGATTTTGCGGATGGACTTCGTTCAATTTTAAGACAGGACCCTGATGTTGTAATGATTGGTGAAATACGCGATCTTGATACAGCCAGCGTCGCGGCTCAAGCGGCTTTAACTGGCCATGTTTTGCTTAGCACCCTGCATACAAATAACGCCATTGAAGCAATCCCGCGTCTTATAAATATGGGGCTTCCGGAATTTATTATCGCGCCGAGCCTGCATACAATCATCGCCCAAAGGCTTACCAGAAGATTATGCAAAGAGTGTGCCGTAAAAAAACCATTAACAGATTCAAATAAAGAAATTATATCAAAGGCGCTCGCGGAAATTTCCAAGGTTATGCCTGATCTTAAACTTGAAATGCCTACCGAATTATTGACTCCTGTTGGATGCGAAAAATGCAGTAATACCTGATATAGCGGCCGTGTTGTCATATCCGAAATTATCAATATTGACGATGAAATAAAGGAAGCGATTTTAAATAAAACTCCTGCGTTTAAAATTTTGGAGCTCGCGCGAAAAAAGGGAATGATTACCATGCAGGAGGACGGCGTTATGAAGGTTTTGGAAGGAATCACAACTTTGGATGAGGTATTCAGGGTTACGAATTCTTGATATATCCGGCGTTGTATTTTTTAATGAGACCTTGTATTTCCAAAATAGAAATTATTGACGCAATCTCCTGCGCCTGTATTTTTGTTTTATACGCTATCTCGTCTATTGTTTTTGGGGATTTTTTTGAAAGCGCGTTAAAAACAGCAAGCGCGTTTTCTGACATATCGCGCGATGATATTTTTGCGGCGTCTACAAAATCCTGCGATGCAGTATTGTCTTGAACCGCAAATGGAAGCTTTATTTGCAAATTCATCTGTTCGAATATTTCTTCTGGATAAATAATTGGATATGCTCCGCATGATTGAATCGCCTTGATTGCGCCCCTGCCTATTTCTCTATCAACATCGCACGGCACAGCGAAGACATCTCTGTTATATTCGAGCGCGAATTTTGCGGTGATCAATGAACCGGATTTTTCCGGCGCTTCAACTACAACAACTGCGCGCGAAATACCTGCAATAATCCTGTTTCTTTGTGGAAAATGAAATTGGAGCGGCGGATCATCCGGCTCATATTCAGTGATGACTGCGCCGCCTTTTTTAATAATATCCGCTATATATTTTTTATGCGATATTGGATAAATATTTTCTAAACCACTGCCAAGAACCGCAATTGTCGGCTTGTTGTTTTTGATGGCTGTTTCGTGGGCTATGATGTCTATGCCGCGCGCAAATCCGCTTACAATTGTGATATTGTTCCGCGCAAGAAATTTTGTTATTTCTTCTGTCTGGATTTTGCCGTAAAGAGAAGGTTTGCGCGTACCCACAACTGCGATGCACAAATTGTTCAATGCTTCGGCGTTGCCTTCTATATAAAGATATTCCGGCGGATTTGGAATATGTTTAAGAAGGTCTGGATAAAATTTGTCTGACCGCATGATTTTTTGCACGCTTACAACATAACGCGGAGATATTAAAAAATCTTAACAAAAAATTAAACTTTTATGGACTGAGATAGTTCTTTATTTTGTGAGACTCTTCTCCGATTTATACCTTGGCATAGATCTATTAAAAAGTTCTGATGTTATAGCGCGCGGCGTCGTTGCGCAATTATTGTTTTAAATGGTGAAGATTAATTTTTGATTTTTCTTAAAAAATCCTTTGCTAATCAATTCAATTTTCGGCGAAGAAACAACATAACCAATAATCTGCGATTGAACATTATTTTGCTCTAAAATTTGAAGCGCTTTTTTTGTTTCACGCTTACTTACGCACAAAATCATTCCAACTCCCATATTCCAAACCTTGTATGCTTCTTTATCAGAAACATTGCCGAGCTTTTGAAGCTCCAACATCATTTTTGGCGGCTCCGGAAGATTATCCAAAATTGCGCCTGTGCGCGTTTTTTTAAGTATGCGCGATAAATTTCCCGGAATTCCTCCGCCTGTGATATGAGCGATTCCTTTTACATTTATCTTTCTTTTTTCTCCAAATCGTCCAACTAAAGCCAAAACCGCGTTATGATAAATCTGCGTCGGTTCAAGCACCATTTCCGCCCAAGTTTTTGCTTTAGCGCCTCTTTTTGTGTCTGCGCTGAATTTTTTATAATGCCATCGTGGCCCGAAATTTTTTTTCAAAATATATCTTACGAGCGAGAATCCGTTTGAACGAAATCCTTTGCTGTAAAGACCTATGAGCGCATCTCCGGGTCGCACATCGCGCGTCATAATCAGTTTTTTCTTTTCAACGATTCCAATAGCTGTCGCGTTCCAAATTGTCCCTTTGACCATGCTTGGCAATTCCGCGATCTCGCCGCCTGGAATAATGATTTTTTGTTCACGGCAGGCGCGCGACAAACTTTTCATCATTTTTTCGATTTTTTCTGGATCAACTTTTTCCGTATCAATCGTGTTTGAAATTGTAAGGCATTCTGCCCCCACGCAAACAGCATCATCCGCAACCATCGCGGCTAGATCATAACCGCTTGTCTCATATTTTCCTATCTCGTCAGCGATTTGAAATTTTGAACCGATTCCATCATCGTTTTGCACCAAATAATAATCACCCATGTCAATCGCGCCTGTAAATCCTCCCTCCATCAGCAACGGCTCCCCGATTTTATTTTTTCTTCCAGCGAATGTTTTTTTTGCTTCATTGTACGCAATTTCTGAAGATTTATCTCCGAGAGCAATATTTACTCCTGATTCTTTGTATGTTGCCATAGATTTAAATGTGTATAAATGACGGCGGCGCGGCGGCGCAATCAATTGTAAATATTAATCAATCATTATATCCAGCTGATTCTTTATCGCTTACTATTTTCCCTTCATGCAGAGTCACAACTCTTTTTTTGAGCTTATCAACAACCGATTTATTGTGCGTCGCGAGAATTATCGTTGTTCCGCTGTTATTTATTTTCAAAAATAAATCCATTAATTCGCTTGTTGCATTCGGGTCAAGATCGGCTGTTGGTTCATCCGCGATTAATAATTTTGGCATATGCACAAGCGCTCTGGCGAGTGCGGTTCTCTGAGCTTCACCCCCTGAAAGTTCTCGTGGAAATTTATCGGCATGCTTTAACATGTCAACAAGCTTTAAAACTTCTGGAACGCGCTTTACTATGTATTCATCTGGAATTCCGCAAACTTCAAGCGCGAAAGCCACATTTTCATAAACTGTTTTGCGGGGCAAAAGTTTGTAATCCTGAAAAACCATACCCACTTTTCTTCTAAAATCGCTTAAATCTGATTCATTCATTTTGTTGATTATGTAATCATCAACAATCACATCTCCTTCTGTTGGCTTCTCTGCTCCAAGCAAAATATGAAGAAGCATTGATTTTCCTGCGCCAGAAGGTCCAACCAGACAAATAAATTCCTGCGGATTGATTTCGAGATTAATATTTGACAGAATTTGATGATTTCCTATCCGTTTTGAGATATTTTTGAATTTAATCATATATATTTTTAATGATGTTTTTATTTTATCTAAATTGAAGCAAGAAATCCATTTATAAATTAAACTTGACAAAGAAAATTTATTTGCTAAAATTTTTTCTACTAATTTAATCTAAAACAATATGGAAAAAATTGATTATCCTTATGACGAAGATAAAGAAACAAATTCATATTATCCGCGTGATTTAGTAAATTCACTCCCGCTGGATATCGCAGACAAGATAAGAAAAGTTTATGGTGAATATCCTGACTATCGCGGATATCGCAAGACTTCCGGGAAATATGCTGTTTCAATGCATGAATATGACAAATTTGATTATTTGCCTATAAATCCAGCGGCGCCTGTAACGCCCGATGATCGTAAAGATATTAGAAACGCTGAAGAATTATTAATAGAAGCTGAAGGGGAAGAATAAACAGTTTTATCTGTGAAATTTTCTGTGCACTTCTTTTAATCTTTGGTTTGTTATGTGTGTGTAGATTTGCGTTGTTGTGATTGACGAATGGCCGAGCATTTCTTGCACAGAACGGATATCCGCGCCTGCCTGAAGCATGTGTGTTGCATAACTGTGCCGCAATGTATGCGGTGTGACTTTTTTTATGATGCCTGCTTTGCGCGCGTATTTTCTTACTATATTTTCGATGCTTACCGTCGTCAGTCTGCGTTTTTCTCCGAGGGTTATATCTTCTGATTTGCCCGCGTGTTTGTAATTGATAAAAAGCGGGTCAAAAGCGTCTGTCCGCGCAGCTAAGTAAGCTTTTATTTTTTCAGCCGCGCGATCCGATAAAAATACTAGCCGCGGTTTATTACCTTTTCCGCGCACCATAAATTCATTTGTTTTAAAATCAATTTGGTTGCGGTTAAGTTTCGCGAGTTCACTCACGCGTAATCCTGTTGAATAAAGGGTTTCGAGTATTGCGATATCACGCAGGCCATTGATATTTGACATATCCACTGCTGTAAAAATTCGTTCAATTTCCTCTCGTTCAAGAAATTCAACTGTTCTTGATGGGATCTTCGGCAGTTCAATTTTTTCCGGCGCTAGGGTTTTTATATCGTTTTTAATTAAATATTTGAGAAAAGCCCTGAGCGCGATTATATGATATGACTGCGTTTTTATATTTAGAGATTCGCCCGATTTATCTTTTACACGATTCAGATAAAGACGGTATTCATGGATATGTTCGATCGTTATGGCATCTGGCTCAATATCGCCTATAAAATCTAAAAATCGCCTGAGATAATGCGAATAATTGCGGATTGTTCGCGGCGATTGATTTTTTTCAACTTCGCAATATTCAAGAAAATGTTGAATTAAAAGGGAAAGCTTCATGCTGAAAATATTTTAACACAAAATCAAAGACAGTTTTATAAGCAATTTTTGGCGCTAATAATGAAAGGCTTATTATAACAGTATCACCAATCTGTAAATGTTTATGTCTTTTCTGTGTATATATCTAAAGGTTCAGCTCTGTTCTTTTCCTTCTCTTTTTTTAGCAATTCTAAAAATGCTTTTGTTGGTTTTTTAATTGGACTTAATTTTAATGGAGACATTACCTTCAATGTAGCAAGCGTCAAAACGCCATGTCCCCAGTTTTTAAGATGTTCTTCCAAATTCATCATTGTTGAAAAATCTCTTGTTCTGAATCCCGTTTCTATTATACTCATTTCTGAAAATGTAAGTGCTTCTGCCGCATATCCAGCTAATCGAGTCATCAAAACTCGTGTCGCGACCACTTTTCCTCCTTGTTCAAATGCTTCTTTTATACCTAAATCTTCTAATTCTTTTACAATCATTTTTTTTGCCAATGCGCTAGTAACAGCTTTTTCCGCAGCGCCAGCGACACCTGTTGTTATAATCAAAGATGCGATATCTATAGGAAGAGTATCAATAAATTCATCCCATTCTTTTGCTGTAAATTTCCAAATTTCATACCAGTCACGATCTACCTGTAAATAATCATTGTTAAACTTTTCCCATTTTTCTGCTGTTTCTGGATCAATATTTCCTGATTTTGCCTGTTCTGTTATTCTAAATCTTAGATCTTTTTTCCATTCATTTTCAATCATCCGAGTAAGTATTATTTCTTTCTCTTCAGGGCTTAACACCTTGCCTTCTCTTTTTTCCATTTCTTCTTCTTGTTTTGCTATTTGCTGATTAATTCTTTCCATTTTTTCTGGATCTTTTCTAAAATTCGCGATGTATTGTGATTTATCCAAATCTTCAACTGCAAATTTTTTGTATAAATCTCTGAAATATAAATCATATGTTTCTTCTGCCGCTTGGTACATACCAATCTCTCTGTAATTTTCTGCGATTTTTGTTAATGTTGCCTGATCAATGGCTCCTTCTTCTTCTATCACTGCTCTTATCGCATCGAGTTGGGGTATATATTTTTGATTTTTATCAAAAAGATAGCGGCGATAATCGGGATCTGTGTTAAAATGGCTTGAATAGAAGGTTATTTTATCTGCGGCTCCTGAAATATCAATTTTTTTTATTTCTTCAACCGGCATATGTTCCACCGCTTTTATTGCATCTTCAAAACTTAATACATCTTTTTTGTTTTCTATTTGTTGCAAGGCCAATTGTATCATTAATCTCTGCGCTATAATACACTTTTGGGCATATGCTTTTTCGCATCCAAATTTAGATTCCGGAAATCTATTCATTGAATAACTTTCTACAGATTTTTCTACCATATCTAATCTAGCGCTGGCTTTATTTGCTTCAAATTTTGCGATCATTTTTAATGCTTCGACCGCCTGTTGCACTTTTTCAGGTAATATATTCGGATTATTCGATCCCTCAATAAATTTTTTATATTCTTTTTTTGCCTTTATATAATTTCCTTCCGATAAAAATTTATTCGCCCGGTAAAAACTTTTCATATATTCGTTTTCTTCTGTTTCCATCAATATTTCTTCTTTTTTTAAACTTATATTTGTTTTTATCTTTTCTATTGCGTGCAATACTGCCATTTGCTGTTCTTCTCCGAGATTTGAAAAATTATCCGTTAATTTTATTTCTAGGCTTGTTGGAGTTCTTATGATTTCTATATAGCCAGCATTGGCATATTGCAAAATATCTTTTTCTATTTCTCCCATACCGCTAATGGCCCGGGCTTCCGCTGATTTTTCTCTTGCTTGATATTTATCTCCCGCTGATTCTTTTTCCTTTTTATATTCTTGATTTGCAAGCGCTTTATTTACCTCATTTATCCATTGATCCATAGTTCTATCAAATGAATCTTTTATTTCAACTATGTTGCTTTTATTAACTAATAATAATTTGCCGAATAATTTTTCAGCCGCTTTTTCGCGCTGTTTTTCGTTTTCAAGTTGATTCAATTTTGAGATTAATGTTTCAACCTTTGTTATATATGTATCTGTAAATTCTTTTTCACGGCCTTCAACCACGGAAACTTTTTTATCCCCTCTCGTGTCGAGTTTATCTATTCTGTTGATTTCTTTATGAACTTCGTTAAGCATTTTTTATTTTTGTGTTTATATTTATTAGATTTCGGCAAGCAATTTATCGGCTTTTTGATTTTCTTTTTCTCTATCCTCATTTTCTACCTCAATGCGAATGATTCTTTCTCCATCTGTAAGCAGTCTATTAAGGGTTGAAATGGCTTCTTCTTTTTGATTTTTTATAAAATCTTCAATTGCAGTTGCGAATTTTCTTTTTGTGTTTTCAAAAATTTCTATCAATTGTTTTTTTGCTTCTGGACTTGCGTTTTTTAAGAGTTCTTTTATTTTTGTTTTGCGTTTTTCGTCTATAAAAACGCATTCTCCCATAAGTTTTTTGATTTTTTCATCTAAATCATCCATTTTTTTTATGTTTATTGTTAATTTTCAATCCGGAAGAAAGTTCCGTTTCTTGATTTTAAATCCCTTACCATTATTTTGCCGCCTCCGAGATTTGTTATTTCAGCGTGCGCTGATGAAATTAAACGCTGATTGATGATGCCTTCTTGATTTCTTCCAAATACTCTTGCTTCGCCTTTACGCAATATTGCAATTTCTCTGCCTCCGTTTGCCATATTTTTTACCGCTATTTCTTCGTTTTCTTTCTCTTCAAATACAAGCTCTTCTATGAAAAGATATATTTTTATTTTTTGTTTTCTTAAATTAAAAATATAGTCATAGTTCGGACGGATTATTTTTTCTTCCGGATTAACAATTGTGCCGTTTGTCGATCCCAAATCTTCAACAACAAGCTGGTTTTTGCCTAAATATTTTATTTTTATATGCTCGCGTGAAACAGTATCCGGCAAATAATCAAAATGATTTCTTCCGATTGTTTGTTCTTCGTTTTTTGCAAGAACTATTGCCGTTTCTACTCCTTTATTATTTTTAAAACTTATTCTTACATAATCAGCGTCTTCATCGCCTTCAGCAAAACATTCGATTGTAATATCTTGTTTATTGCCGCCTGCTGTAATCTTTATTCCTTTTTTTGAGATTTTATATACATATTTTGAATGGGGCTCTAATTTTTCTCCGTATAATCCGGGTTTTACATCTATATCAAATTCTATTCCTTTAAATTTTTTTGATATTTGCTTTTGATTTAATGTGACACCGTTAATCACAGAAAAATAAGATAAAAATTCATCATAAGATATTGTAAATCTTGCGTTTTTTGTGTTATGCGGATTAACAAGCGTAACTGTTTTTGCATTTGTATCTACTCTCACAATCGCGTACGCGTGATTGCCGTAAATACGCTGTTTATTATCCACATATGTCCCGTCGCTTTTGCCAACTGAAGACGCCGTAAGCATAATTTGATACGGTCGCCTTGCAAATTCTTCCAGCATATGTATCACTTCATTGCTTTGGCGCGCGTCTAATTTTAAAGGCATTCCATAATTACCCGCATATAACATTGCCGCTACATCTATTAAAAAAAATAAAAATGCCTCGGCCGGATATCCGCCGTTCAAAACTGCCAATGTTTTTTTGGTTTCTTGCTCTCCGTATTTTTTTCTATATCTTCCGAAAGCCCTTTCAAATAAACGATCTCCAAACTGTCCTTTCACCGCTTCCTGTTTTACTCCCGGCAATATTGTTTGATGTGCTTTTATTTCTTGTTCTTGTATCTCGATCGGGTTTAAATTCGGCGGCCGCACAAGCCATGAATTTTCTTTTTTCTCCACCATGTCTGCCAATATTTTGGCTCCCAGCGGATGATTCTTGATGAGATAATAAACGGCTAAAAAATAACAATCTCCCGTAGTTCTCTGTTCAATTTTCGCATCAACTCCTTTTGGAAATAAGTCCTCGATTATCTTCGCTTCTTCTTCTGTAAGATAATAATCATTTGTTTTTTGTTCTATCTGGTCAGGATTAAGCGTGCGCCGCACTTTTTCGGCTATGTTTTTTATATAGGCGGCAATGGGGGACGGAGGCGTATCACCTTCATATACGCCTTCGATTTCCTGATGGTATTCTTGCTCTAAATATTTTTGTTCTCTATGTATATTTACCATTTTTTTATTATAACATTTAAATTCCTATATGTCAATTCATCATTTTGCGTTGCGTAAAAAGAAGCTCTGAAATATCATATAGCCGTGATTTTAAAGCGCCGACAGCTTGAAGAAAATGAGAAGAAAATTTTAGCGCCGTACGCTTGTTTTAGCGAAAAATCAGCAGGCCGGGCTTATAAAGAAAAAGAAGATCTCACTCGCACATGTTTTCAGCTTGATCGCGATCGCGTGATTCATGCAAAGTCTTTCAGACGACTTCAGGAAAAAACTCAGGTTTTTTTGGCTTACGAAGGAGACCATTATAGAAATCGTCTTACGCACACAATGGAAGTAGCCCAGATAAGCCGCGACATAGCGAGAACCCTTGGATTAAATGAAGATTTAACTGAAACAATAGCGCTTGCTCATGATCTTGGTCATACTCCGTTTGGACATTCCGGCGAAGAAGCGCTTAATAAAATCATGCAAAAATTCGGAATGTCTTTTGAACATAACAGCCAAAGCCGCCGCATTGTGGAGTTTATTGAAAAGCTATATCCGGATTTTCCGGGATTAAATTTAACATATGAATCGCTTGACGGCTTGATTAAACATCAAACAGTGTACGATCAACCGAAGATTAAATTTGAAACTTCTCCGCATCTTGAAGCTCAGGTTGTTAATCTGGCTGATTCAATCGCGTATATAAATCATGACATAGATGATGGTCTGCGCGGCGAAATATTTGATATAAAAGATTTGGAAAAATTTGCTTTATGGGAACTGGCTTTGAATGAAGCAAAAAAAACATATAAACAAAATCTTGAAGGCGGCGTTTTGCGCGCGAGAATTATTTCAAAATTGATCAGCTTGATGATTGACGATCTGATCAAACAAACTGAAAAAAATCTTAAAAAATATAAGATACGAAATTTAACGGATGTGCAAAAATGCAAATTTCCAGTTGTCTGTTTCAGCAAAAACATGGAAGACTGGATGACTGAATTGCGCGGTTTTTTAATGAAAAAATTCTATATGTCCGACCGCGTCAGAGAAAAAATGCAAATCGGCATGAAAATTATTGAAAAGCTTTTTGAAGCCTATTTTAATGACATAAAATTGCTTCCGCCGAAAATTCAAAAATGGATTATGGACGGCGAAAGGCGCGCCACTGTGATTAAGGATTACATCGCCGGCATGACAGATAGCTACGCGGAACGGGAATATAGAAAAATTTATAAAGACGCGAGCGCTCATTTGAATTCTCTGGCCGCTTTAAGATATAATCCTCCCGTATGAGATGCCCGAAATGCAAATTCAAAGATACAAGCGTAATTGATTCCCGTGAAACATCCGATGGGAAATCGATCCGCAGAAGACGCGAATGTGAAAAATGCAAATACAGATTCACCACTTTTGAAAAAATTGAAACTGCGAATTTTATTGTTATAAAAAAAGATAATTCGCGCGAGCCGTATAATCGGGAAAAACTTGAACGAGGAATCTGGCGCGCGTGTGAAAAACGACCTATCTCTCAAGAACAAATTGAAAATATGATCAATGAACTTGAAGAACAATGGAACGCGCTTGGTAAAGAAGTGCCAAGCAAAATAATAGGAGAGGATGTAATGGAAAAATTAAAAAAAATTGATGAAGTTGCTTACATAAGATTTGCTTCTGTTTACAGGCATTTTAAAGACCTCGAAACCTTTCAGCGCGAGGTCCAGAAATTGATAGAATAAAGCTTTTTCTTTCTTCATTTTAGTTTTATGTTGTATTTTTGACAGATAGTTAATTTTGTTGTATAATTTAATAAAATAAAAACAAAAATACAAAAAGTGCGCGGAAAATTTCTACTAAAAATCGTTTTAAGCATAGTTGTATTTTTTGGCATTGGTTTATTAGTCGGCGCTTTTACGCGAACAATTCATGTAGAAAATGATTTTGAAGTTCGCGCGGATGTGCTTGATATTGATATATCTGACACTTCTCTTCCTATTGATACAAATAATCATCAAGGTTTAAATCAGCCAATTCAAACAATTAAAGAGACTAAAGAAACGCTTCCAATAGATCAAGAATTTTCTATTAAATCAGAAAATCAAGAAAAGCCCGCGGCTCAAATTGATTGTAATTTTACGATGCCTGAAAAGCCGATTTTTGACGCGAGGCCGATTAAAAATGTGCTTGCTTTAAAAATACAATCCGGCGGATTTATTAAACTTGCTTTATTTTTTGAAAATGCCGGAAATGTTCCTTGGTTTTCCGCGAACAGCAAATGCCCTAATGTCCCCGTCGTAAATCTTGGGACGACGCG